>Ga0114963_10000759_pt1 | contig 21945 bp, 13 predicted proteins | sample C_131016_EF_Meta_FD_87019 | JGI IMG/M metagenome (GOLD analysis project Ga0114963, IMG submission 87019) | Freshwater microbial communities from Lake Croche, Canada to study carbon cycling - C_131016_EF_MetaG | ecosystem: Environmental > Aquatic > Freshwater > Lake | place: Lake Croche, Canada...
AATAATAATGATAATGATAATGATAATGATAATGATAATGATAATGATAATGATAATGATAATGATAATGATAATGATAATGATATATTAGGAATAAATAATAAAAGATTAAAGGAGGTTTTAATTATAATTCTGATAGGAATATTTATAATAATAATACTTGATTTATTATTTAGAAAACATTAATTCATTCATCATCTGTCTTTTGAAATTGAGATTTTTTTAATTCTATATTATACCATGTAATAAATATTGTATATTTATCTATTATTTTTGTTTCTATATGTTGTTCCCTTAAATATTTTGATATATAATTAAGACAATCTTCATGTATAAATTCTGGACATTCAATTACCTGTTCCGGTATTTTATAAAATAGATCTGTTCCACCAATATCATCCATTTTTTTTATTCTAGAACAGCATTTATTATACATTTCAACATATGTTTTTCTTAATCTTTTTCTTTTAATAATTATATTTTTTAATAAAATATCAGAATTAAATGTTCTATTATATTCCTTTACAAACATATTATTTTTATAAAGTGTATTTATATCTATTTTACCATCTGAAAAAGTTTTTTCTCCGTCTTTTGATGGAAATAAAGTTTCAATATTAATTCTATCCATTATTTAATATATATGATAAGATTATAAATTTTTTTTTGAGTTTATTTTGATAAAAAAAGTATAATATATTAAATTATAATGGAAGAAAATAAAAATATATCAAAAAAAATTAATCTAACAAAATCAATAGATGAACAGATAGAAAAAGAATTAGCTATTATTTTAAATAAAACAGACGATACTATTAAAAAATCTATTTTAGTTTTGAGTGGCGGTGGTATAAAAGGTATTTCACATATAGGAGCTATAAAAGCTTTAGATGAACTTGGTATTTTAAAAAATATAAAAACTATTGCTGGTTCATCTGTAGGTGCATTAGTTGGTTGTCTTGTTAATATAGGATATAAACCAAATGAATTATATAATTTTATAACATTATTTGATTTTACAAAAATGAAATCATTTAAACCAGATAATATATTGGTAAATTATGGTTTAGATGATGGAAAAAATACAATGTTAGTTTTAACAAAATTATTTCTGGCAAGAAAAATAGATCCTGATATATCATTTTATAAACTTTATAAAAAAACTGGTAAAACATTAATAGTAACATCTTCATGTATTAATGATAAAAAAATATATTATTTTTCTCATGAAAAATATCCTGATATGAAAGTATTGCAAGCTATAAGAATGTCTATTTCAATACCAATATATTTTGCCCCTGTTATGTATGAAAATAAAATGTTTATTGATGGTGGATGTATTGATAATTTTCCTATACAGATTTTTAAAGATAATTTAGATGCTGTTATTGGTATCTATGTAACATCATTGAGAGATAATATTGATAATATTAATAATATAGAAATATTTCTGTTAAATATGATTCAATGTCTATTTGAAGGAGTTACATGTAATTCTTTAAAAGGATTTGAAAAACAATCAATAAAAATTCAATTAGATAGTAAAGATTCAATGCAATTAAATTTGTCTATTGATAAAAAAGAAGAACTTTTTATGAAAGGTTATAATACTGTATTAGAATACTTTAATAAAAAATAATTAAGTTAAAATTTTATTCATTATCATGACCTATTAATCTATTATATGCATCCATTATACCATATGATATCTCCTTTTTACGTTTTGCATTTGTTATTTGTTTAATCTTTTGTGCATCTGTAAAATTATCTCCTATCATTGTACCAAATTGTTTACTTATTCCAAATTGATCTTCAGATGCATCTTTAAATTCATTATATTTCATTGTATTATATTTTGAATTTTCTTCATCTCTTTGTTTCATAAACTCTTTAAATTTTTTATTTGCATCATCAGTATCTCTATTATCTCTATGGCCTGTTATATAACTAACATCAATATCATCTGAAGATATTGATCCAATTGATAAATTATCATCATCGTTATTATTTAAACCGGAATATATATTATTTCCTTTAATTTTGTCATCTCCAAAAATATTTCCATAATCATCATCTACACCAATAAATGCAGCTGTTCCATCATCATTAAAAGCTGTAAAACCCTCATTAAATTTTGTTAGTTGTCCTGATTCCTGTTTTATTTTTTGTCTTCTTTCTTCCTTCTTTTTATTTTTTTCAAAATTCTTATGAAATTCTGAAGGATTAAATGATCTATTTTCAAACATATTTGGTTTTGTTAATTCAATATCTTCTAAATCTCTTTGTGACATTCTATCATTTAATCTTTGTTTAATTTCCTGATTTGTTAATTTAATTTTAGAAGATTCTGGATCATAACCTATTAATTTATTTTTTTTATCAAATTCTTTTTGAAAATCTAATTTTGCTAATCCCTTTTTTTCTTCTGTAATTTCTGATTCCTGTAATTTTATAAATTCTTCAAATCCATTTTTTTGTAATTGAAAGTCCTTACTTTTTGTAACTTGTCTATTTAAATCATAAAATTTTCTTTTTGTTTCATTTGTTAATACATCAGCTGCTTCTCTAATTAATTTATATGTATTATCATATTTTTCTTTTTCCTCTTGAGTTAATCCCTTTGGTCTCTTATCTGTGTGATATTTAGATATTAATTTTAATGCTTTATTTTTCACAAGTTTTTCATATTTTTTTATATTTTCTTCAGGAGTTTCACCTTCATTAAATTCTGTTATGGTTGGTATTCCTAATATTTTATAATAATCAAAACCATGTTTCATTAGAGAATTTCTCTGATTTGAAATTTTTTTTTGTTCTTTTGTCTCAGATGATTCTTCTGATTTACTTTTTTTATCGTTATTTTTTTTGCCTTTCATTGCAGTAAATAAATCTTCTGGTAAATCTCCTTCAGAAAATTGAGTTGTTGACTTAGATTGTTTACTCGACATATACATAATACATATTTATATATTTTTAAGTAGAATATAAACGAGTAATTTTATTTTTTATATATATTTTATATATCTATTATAATGGAAGATAAATATATTGCATGTATGTTACTATTAGCATTAGGTGATACTATTGGTTTTAAAAATGGGGATTGGGAATTTAATTATGGAAATAATAATTCAGATATAGGTATAAGTTTAGATTTAGTTTTTGAATTTATAGAATTAGGTGGTGTTAATAATATTAATTTAAAAAATTGGCTAGTTTCAGACGATACTTTATTTAATATTTCTATAGCAAAATCTTTATTGGAATATTCTGGAAATTTAACTAAAGATGAAGAAATTAAAATTAAAGATAATTTAATCGATACCTATAATAAAATTTTAGATGATGAAAATATTGGAAAATTAAGATTTATGGGTAATATAACTAAAAATTCTATAAAAAAATTTGAAGATAATTATGATGCAAGAAATGAAAAATATAATAATAAATCTATTACTAATGGTTGTGCAATGAGATGTATTCCTATAGGATTAGCTTTTTTTGGAGAAGATAAACTTGATCAATTAATTGAATTTTCTATTATAACTAGTAAATTTACACATAATTCTCCTATTGGATATTTGGGAGGTTTTACAAGTGCATTATTTGCAAGTTTTGCTATTGAAAAATATCCTATTCAGCAATGGCCATTTAAATTAATATCTTTATTAGAGTCTAATAAAATATTAAAATATATAAATATTAATTCAAATGAGGAATATTCGGATTATGAATCATATTTACGTTATTGGAATATTTATATTGAAACTAAATTTTCAGATGGAAAACCTATTAAATCAAGATCTCATAGAAATTTGATATTTAGAGAAAGATATTATATTGAAAATTTTATTTCTGATAATGAAAAACTTGGCGTAACTGGATTTTGTGCTAATATAATGGCTTATGATTGTTTATTAGATTCTGATGGAATATGGGAAAAATTAATATTTTATGCAATGTTAAATTCAGGGGATACTGATACTATAGGAGCTATTGCAGGGGGGCTTTTTGGGTTGCTTTTTGGTATTGATAATATACCTAAATCAATGTTGAAATATTTAGAATTTAAAAATGAATTGGAATCATTGGCAAAACAGATTTATTCAAAATTCTATTTGAATGAAAATATAAAAACTATTTAATTAAAAAAATAAATTCTACATATTTGCTTTAATAAATTTTATTATTTCTTGTGATGATCTATCTCCAGAATATTCTATATTTTTACCATCAGGTTTATGTAATATTAAAGTTGGAAATCCCGGTATATTTTGACATACTTCTTTATTTTTTTCACAATCATTTAATACTACAATAACAGTATCTTTTAATTTTGGATCATTTTCCAATGCTGGTTTTAAATTTGTTTCATATTCCTTTAAAAAGTTTTTTGAATGGCTACACCACATTGCATAATATACTCCAAATTTATATTTTTTATTATCATTATTATTGTCATTATTATTATCATCATTATTATCATCATTATTATCACCATTAAATTGTTCATTTTTATTTTCTTGTATATTTTGTACAACTGGTTTTATATTTTGATTATTTTGTATAGAACAATCACACGTAGTTGACGCACCAAATTGTGTTAATTTTCTATAATTTAAGAATAATAGAAGAACAATTACTATTATCATTATTACTATTATTAGAGTTAACAAATCTATAGATTTAAAAGCTTCTAAGAAATTCATTATAATATTACTATACTATAATATTCGAATATTTTTTAAATTAAATTATTTTTCAAAATTATTTTATAAAAATTATATATATAGAATGGCACATTTAGATGAAAAAAGTTTAGAACAAATTGGACACTTTTTTGGTGATGGCAATGATGCTAACTTAGGTCAATGTTTTACCCAATTAAACTATAGTGGAACTGATTTTTCACAATCCAATAATGGATTGTTAATTCAAAATGCAATGGTATGCAAAAATTACAGGGGGGTTCTTGACGGATGCGAACATCAAAATGATATACACCCTGAATTTGTTAATTTTATAATTCATACAGGTATGTATCATGCTAAAATTGATAAAATGACAGGTGGTGTACAAGGAGGATATATTTCTACCGCTCACCCTGAAGCTAAATTACTTATAGATAACGTATTTAAAAAATGGAATTTTATTGATAATGATGTAAAAACTTTCTATAGTACATTTTTACATGCATTTAAAATAGTAAATGATAGAGAGATTAATGTAGATTTATCAGAAGTAGAAGCTACAGCTGAATACAGATTAAATTTTAAAAAAGTACTTGGAGATTCTCAATTATCTGGACCTATGGTATTTGCAACCAGTTTACCATTGATACCAAAAGAATCTTTAGACAGAAATTTAGTTATTAATATTAATTGCCCTGAATCATCAGTACCATCAGTACCTTTAAATACAGTGACAGGAGTAGACTCACGAGGTGCTCCACCTCTATCAGCTGTTAAACATGTTCATTTTGCAGAAGACTTGGCTGGAGCTGCAAAAGACACTCTAGACGTACTTGCTAGCGGCCCAGTAACAGAATCTCTATCTGAATCCATAATAAAAAGCGCTAGAGAAAGAGCCGATATTATAAGAAGAGCAAATTTGGCGTCTGTCGCAGCAGCTAAAATCGCAAGAGGAGATGAAATATATGCAGTGTCCCGTGATAATTTATATAGAGATAGAGCAGATAAAATGCTTGCCGATAGGGCTGCATTTAGAAGTACTCCCCAGAGAAGTGCTGCATTTAGAAGTGCTCCCGAGAGAAGTGCTGCTTTAGCACCTCTTTTGTTTTCGAGTTCAATCTCAAGTACTGGAGCGGCTCCAGGAGTTCCAGTAACAATGACTGGAGGGAGAGGGGTAGCTGTAAAAATACCAATCAAAAATGATCAATATAAATTACAAAAACTATATTTATTTGCATATTCATATGCATTTGAAAATAATTATCATGGTGATGATTTATATGCCAGTGTAAGAAAAGATGATTATCAAAATAACGCAATATATTGTTTCAAAGCAAGAGATAACTGTTTCAGTTTAAATCAAGATGTTATAATAAGAAAATCATTACTAGAATTTAAAATGGCATCTGAACCTAAATCAGTATTAAGTAAAAAAGATGATTGTGTAGATGCAATTGATGAATTATTTTTAGATATGTCATCTGGTGTTGTTTATAAAAGAGGCGATGATGGAAGATTATATAAAGATGAAAATGGTAAAAAAGTATATGTTTCAGATATGGCGCTAACACAAGGTGATAAATGTTTATCAACAGGTATTAAACCAGAAAAGTGCTCTCAACTTGTAAATTGTATAACTTCAAATAATTCCAACCAATTAGAAAATTGTATAAGAGAATTAGGGAAGGATGGTAATCAAGATGTATTTGCCATAGCAGAAAATGATGTAAAAAATACTCACCCAGATATGATTAAAATGCTTTTACGTAAATTTGGTGTTCAGTTCTTAAATGAATATGATTCTAGTTTAGGAAGAAAAATAAATAAAACTGAAGATTTTAATAAATGGCTTGAAAGAACTTTAAAGGATGAAAAAATTTCACAAGAAGCAAATTATTCTAAATTTAAAGAAGGAAATTTAGTAAAATACATTAGAGGTTTAATGGCAATTATAAAAGCAAATCCTTTAATATTAAATGATGATTTAAATGATACTAAATTAATAGTTCCATCCGATGTAATACCAAAAGAATGGGAACATTTAGGTCTTAAATTATATGCAAATCCTTTCAAAAATAATGTAGAAGCTTTATCTTATAGTGCAACATTATTAAATACTATACCAATTTTCAATAGACCACCATCATCCCCATTTTTTACTCCAGGTACAGGTATTGCAATGAGTGTACCAGGATTATCTATGGGTGGAGGTTCTTGTATGTATAATGCAATGGGAAGAAAATCAGGAGAAGGATCTGTTGAAAATTCAAAAATAATATACAATATGTTTGTTAATGCATTTAAAGAAATGAAATTAAATGGAAAATCATTAGATGAAACTGATAAACAAAATATTCATGCTGCATTAGATAGATTAGAAAAATTAGAATCTAATTTAATTAAATTATACAAATATATGGATTTATTCAATAAATTAGTTAAATTTGTAAATTCAAACGGTGGCAAAGATAATGAACCAGAAGTTGTTAAATTAAGAGATTTACAAGATAAATACAAAAATGCAGAAAGTTCAGGTTTAGATGGATACTTAAAAAATGCATTATCTGATCTAAAATTATCATTAGACAAAAATGTAAATCAACAAGGCTTAATTTGCCAAAAATTATTAAATGGTCTCTACCCACATTTAATACAAGTAATAGGTGGTGGATCAAGTTCTGTAATTGTACCAGTACCATAATTTTTTATTTAATTAAACAGTAAAATAAACAAAAATATAATTTTTTAAAATAAAATTATATTTATATAGGGACTGTTTAATTTAGACTCTTCAATATTTTTCACTAGTGAAAAATATTTAAAGATTCTAAATTAAATATTCCCTATTTTTGCGTATTATTTCTTGGTTTTAATACTTTTTTATAAAATAAAAAAGTATTAAAAGTCCAAATTGAACAGCAAAATAATATAATAATGAACAATATAGATAAAATTATTTTATTTTTTAGAGGAGATAAACGTGCTATTGATTTTATAAATTTTAATTATGATGGAATTGAATTTAATAGATCAAATAACTCACTATTTATACAAAATATGTTAGTATGCGAAAATTTTAAAGATCAAAATGGTTGTATTCATAAAAATGATATACATCAAGATAATATAATTTTTTTATGTCAACTGCTATATATCATTCAAAATTAGATCATCAAACTGGTGGTATCGATGAAACAAATTATACTTTAGCAGACAATAATGAACAATTAAATTTCTTTTGTATTATATAAAGTATATAATATACTAATTTATAGTAATGAATATTCTATAAAATAGCCATTATATACACTTTTTTAATATCAATAAATATAAAAAAATAGTTTGTTTATTGTAGCGGTTAATAGAAAAAATAACTTTTCTATTAATAATTTATATAATGTCAGGAGGTATAATTCAATTAGTAGCTGTAGGGCAAGAAAATATGTTTCTTACAGATGACCCTCAAATTACATTTTTTAAATTAGTATATAGACGCCATACAAATTTTTCAATAGAACAGATACCACAAAAATTTACAGAACTTAATCCCGATTTTGGGATGAGAGTATCATGTCCTATATCAAAAAATGGAGATCTAATTAATAATATTGGACTTGTTATTGAATTACCAGAAATAAGACAATTTAATACATCAGATGGAATAGATAATATAACTACATTTCAATGGGTTAGAAAAATTGGCTATGCTATAATTAAAAGCGTTGAAATAGAAATAAATGGAAGAACTATTGATAGACATTATGGTGAATGGTTAAGTTTATTATCTGATATGTTTGGTCCAAAAGATAGGGGAATTGATATATTAACAGGAAATATTCCAGAATTATATAATCCTACAAATGGAAAAAAAGCGTATAAATTATATATACCATTACAATTTTGGTTCTGTAAATCAAGTGGATTAGCTCTCCCATTAGTATGTTTAGAATATAGTGATATAAAAATAAATATACATTTTAATGATTTAAATAATTGTCATATTATAAATCCAACTAATTATATTTTTTGTGATTCTACTGTGCTTAATTCCGGATTAGTTAATTTTATAGAAGGAGAATATATTGAACAAACAATTAATGGAACTTTACATGCTGGCATTTTTAATTATTATGATATTACAACTAGTAAACTATATTATACTGCTATAACATCATCTTTATTTAAAGGTATAACAACTACTGCTGTAGGAATAGAACAACTAAGAGAAGTTTTTGAATCATCATCAAATATACAATATTTGATAACAGGAAAAACTAGTGGATTTACTATTATGCCTGGTGCAAATCAAAAATCACTTACATACCAATATAATCCATTAAGAAATATAAAATTAAATAATGCATATTTAATAGTTAATTATATTTTTGTTGATGATGATGAAAGAATTAAAATTGCACAAGCCAAACATGACTATTTAATAGATCAATTATATTTTACTCCAAATATTACTTTAGATGGAGCAAATAGAACTGTAAAAATAGTTGCTGATCAGCCAACTGAATTTATGACTTGGATAGTACAAATGTCATATATTTATAAATCATTAGATTATTATAATTATACAGATAGTTATATAAGAAAAATATCAGATTCTGAATATCCTGATTTTAAAATAGGCGATGTTGTTGGTAATTCAATTATATTAAAACAATCAATAGACTTAAATAGTACATCTAGATTATCACAAAGAGATGCTGATTATTTTTACAATATACAAAATTATCAATATGGTAATTATTCTATAACTCCAAAAACAAATACATATTCATTTGCATTGTTTCCAAATTCAATACAACCATCTGGTACATGTAATATGTCTCAAATGACTAAAACAGAAATAGTATTAAATTTATCACCATTAATAAATACAATAAATCCTGTAATTTTTAGATGTTATTGCAATGCTAAAAATATATTAAGAATTCAAAATGGATTGGCTGCTCTTGTGTTTGTATCAAATGGAAATAATGGACAATAAATTAATAAGTAAATGCAGGGGCTATAAATCCACTCATTACTCTTAATATTTCAGTTGAACATGCCCACATTTGTAGTTCTAATTCTAATTTATTTGTATTCATATATTGTATAAATTTTGAATCCACTGTAAATGATAATTCTAATTGTGGTACATATGTTAAATTTGCACTACCACTCGGTTGTATTAATTGTGGTAATAATGCAAATGAATACAAATATTGTCCATTATCTAATGATCCTAAACATCTTGCATATGGTTGTATAGATTTATAAAATTCATCACCATGATATTCCTCTCTATCTTTTCCATTAAATAAAATTTTCATTTTATCCACAATTTTTATATTAGTTGTTGTTGGTAAATTATTTTTCCAAACTATTTCATTATCTATTATATTTGCCTTTCCTGTCATACCTATATTTGGTAATGTATTATTATTTGTTATTACATATCCACATCTATTCCAATTTATTATATTATCCAATGATAATGGATCTGATTTATTTACTGCTCTAATTGTCCATAATAAATATTTTGTTGGATTTGCAAAAAATAAATATTGATTCACATCGGGATTATTTATAATTTGATTATATCCATAAGTATATAAACCGCTATATTTAAAATTATTTATTAAATATTCTAATTTCGATGTTGCATATTTTATTCTTTCATCTTCATCTAGATAAATATATTTCATTTTTAATGATGATTTTATTTTCAACAATGATTTTTTATTTACTTTTTGTTTTATTTTTTTAGGTGAAATTAATATACTTCCAGGTTCTCTATATAAAAGTTCATCTAATTTATTTAATTGTATATTTATATTTATATTAGAATATAAATTTGCACATATTGGCAAGCTATTACCTTCGTCTTTACAAAACCAAAATCTTAATGGTATATATAATGTAATTCCTTTTTTAGGAGTTCTTGATAATGTATACATATCAGGGGTATTTCCTATTAATTTGTCATATCCTGATTTATGTTCTGGAGTATCATATATTTTATGTATCAAAGATAAAAGATCAGGATTATATTCATCTAATTCTCTTCCATCTATTTCAAGTGTTAATTTTTTAATTATTTTATGTCCTAATTCTTTTGCCCATGCAGATTGTGGTATTATCTTTAATATCATATTTCTTAATATTGTATCTAATTGACTATTTAAATAAATAACATTAATAGTATTAGGTAATATAGGATTTGATAACGATAACCATGGATATCTATAATCAGGTGTTCCGAAAGTATCATCTCCCTGGGGACCTGTTGGTATTATATCTTGTTTTATAGCTCCAATTTTATTTATTTTATTATTATTTATAGTAACTTTGTCAACAAAATTATTAATAATATTTTTATATGCATTGTGATAATTTTCATCAGCTAATCTTTCATTTAAAAATGATAAATCTATTGAATTGTATTTTTTACCAATAAGCATATTTATTGCAAAATTAATAGCATCTAGTTTGGTTGAAAAGTTATTATATACATCTCCTAAAAAAGGAGCATTATATAATGTATTTGGTGTTATTGATGATATCTGAGATTTATAATAATCTTGTAATAATAAAGAATCTCCAAAAGGGTTTACATAGTTTTGATATAATTCGTAATATGATGTATTTATATCAATTGATGGTATTACATTTTCCCACCATTCACCTAAATATTTATATATTGGATAATAGGTTCCTGCTATATTAAATGTTGGTCCAGTAGTTGGAGGATTCGGTGGTATTTCATACACTGGTATTTGATTATTATTTGTTGCATTATTATATACTCGCCAATATGGTAATACATATTTTGTTTCTGTTTTATACGGATTTAAATTCAATCCAGAATTATGCGCTATTGATAATTGGTCATAAATTGATGTTCTTGGTTCTGGATAGTTATTTAAATAACCAGATATAATATCATATACAGTATCACAATTATCATATATATATCTTACAGTACCTGTACTATTTTGAATTATGGTCGTGGGATCATCGTCATAAATTCCTGTAATTTTTAGAGCTTCATCTCTAAATGGTTGAGAAATTGGTATATATGATTGTAATTCTAATAAATATTTTATTACAATATTTGCAGTAGAATTATATTGATATTCTGATCTATCCAATGATAAATATTTAATATTTAAAATACTGCTAAGATTTTTATATCTTCCAACTATTGTTTCTAATTGATTTTGTGATGAATTATTAAATAAATTTAATGCATTTGTTATTGTTGTAACTAATGCTGAATATGGTTGATTAGTATATGATTGATAGTCTATTGCATTCATTGCATAAAAATCAAATCCACTTGTTACTGGTCTTTGTCCCGATGTGTATATTGAACTACCATCTGCATTTATTGGAGATATATATATTTCATTTGTAGTTATATTATTCAAATATTTATTTGTATATGATCCATAATAAATATATGGATGAGATTGAAACTGATTAATATTATACGTATTTGCTTGAAATAATGAAAACATTTTAGACATAGTACTTCCTAAATTTTTCTCATAATATGAGGTTGATAGGTTTGATAAAATCTGTATATTAAACATATTATTATATAATAATATGGAATCTATATAAATATTATTCCAAATAGATGAAATTGCATCACTATAAGATACAATTGATCCAGTTCCAGCCTGTTGATATAATGAATATCCATTATTTTGATATAAATTATATGATATTAGTGAATTTTTTATTGTATTAAAAGAATTACATACATTTTGTATAATTATTTTTAAATATGCTTGTATTGTTATATTATTTATATTTGTATTTAATATAGTTCCTGTACCTCCATTTATTATTGTAGTAGTAAATTGTGTAGAATATAATATTTGATATAATTTATTTCTGTAAGTTTCAATGGCGAAATTTATTGGTAATAAATTTTCTATTTCTGCAAGAACTGATAATGAATTCATTGGATTATCAAGAGTTATTGGTGTAGTATTAATTAATGGTTCTTGTCTTATTAAAGGTAATATAATATAATTATTAGAAGAAGTAAAATTATTTCCTGCTGCTTTTATATATGAACCATCAATAAGTTTTGGCGTTTGAGATGATATTGAATCAAACATTACATTTTCTAATATTGTACTATATATTTGAGTTTTAAAAGAACTATATGATACTGGATTTATTGGAGGATAATTAGTTGTAAAAGTATCTGTACTAACTTGATCAGTATCTCTTAAATCTAAATATCCTAATATATATTGTTTTTGTGGTGTTGTTAAGTTAGTGTCATTTTCAATAGCTTGTACAAGCATTGCAGGTATATCTCTTACAACTAATATTGGTATATAATTTAATACTGCAATTTTTGAAATATTTGTTCCTATCATAGTGTTTGCAATATTAATTAAACCTGCATTTACCAAATTTAATATAGTAGTCATTGTTGGTTTATTTATAATTAATCTTTCCCATAAAGTGAAATTATTTATATAATTTTTATATCCATTATCATTAAATAAATCTAAAATATTTGATGATAATGTTCTTATTTGTGATGTTATATTTAAACTATAATAATTTTTTATATAAGATGGTTCGTCCGGATATGATGTTATTGGTATATAACTTATATTATCTGTCAGCCCTGCTTTAGTAGACTCTAATAATTGTATAATATTTGTATTTGTTCCAATATATTGATTATTAGTTAAAGTATATTGTTTATAATATCCAATTATAAAATGTGTTTCTGATGTAAATTTTTGATTTATAAAATAGGACATTATTGTTTGTAATTGTGTTAAATTTACCTCAAGATTCCATAACATAATATCTAATAAATTTGTTTGTACTATTTGTAAATTATTTGTTGTATCTAAATATTCTAATACTGTTCCTTTTAAGCTATTAATATATGTTATATATATTTTATAAAGGTCTAATGTTATATATGAATTAGGTATTGTATCTGCAGTATCTGGTGAATATCCATAATAAGATTTTAAAATATTATTAAAATAGCTCAATGTAGATGTTCCAATTAAATAATCTGTTACAATATAACTACCATAATTTATGGCATGATAAAATATCATATTATCGTATAATGATGAATAATTTTTTTCATCTGTCGAATCAAAATAAAATATATCTTTACCTTCATTTATTATTGTATTCGTATTTGTAAATACTGGATCTAATTGATATATATATGGAGGAATTGGTGTAGTAGGAGTATGTTGTGGATAATTGGGAAAATCATTATTATCTCTTTTATATATTATCCCTTTTATTATACCATTAATATATTGGTTGTATATTAAATCTTGTATACTGTTTGAATTATATAAAGGCTCATTTAATAATCCAGTACCATCTGTTGATAAAATATCTTTTGAATATGCTAGTAAGGCCTTATATAATATACCAATTCTTGTTATTTCTGGATCTGCTGTTTCATATAAAACTTGTGTTGGTTGAAAATATGGCCCAATTTGTCCATAATTACAATTATCATTCATTATATTAACATTTTCAAAAATAGAACGCAAAAAATCTATTGTTTGATAAGCCTCTGATGCTTTTTTTGTTGGTAATAATTTTGATGTTATATTTGTTATTATATTATTTATAAATGTTATTTTCTCATCTGTTAAACCTTTATAAACTTTTCCATATAAATAGTATCCTCCATTCGGATTATATCCATACGAACTGGATTCCCAAGTTTTATAGCCACTTCTCCAATCATCAATATTGTTTTTATCAAATGTAGGATCAAAAAACTGTGCATAATAGGCTGCTGGTAGGTTATTACGACCTGTATAACCAGGACTTGTAATTAAAATTCCAGAAAAATCTATTGCAAATCTTGTTATAAACCCCCCCGCTCCATTTTCAAACAGAGGTGCTCCAAAATCAAACCAACCGTTTAAATCAGAAATCCTATTTTGTATAATTATAAATTTATTATATATAGTTATTAATAAATTATCTACTGCAGAATAATTATTACTATATAAATTGCCAATTAAATCTGTTGATATAATAGATAAAACTTCTAAAACCGATGTTTCAATATCAGTAATTGCTTTCCACACATTAATTATATTAATATATAAATTATTAATTATATTACGTAATAATGTAAATTGTGTTTTTATAAAAAATGGAATATTTCCATAAGATTCAATCATATTTTGTATTGTACCTATATCACCATTAACCGAAAATATTGAAGAAAATTTACTAATAAGAATTATAAAATTAGGAATACCAATATTCAAAAAATTATTTATATCTGGTAAACTGAATTGTGATCCTGGATTTAAATATATAGGGTATATAGCAGTTATAAGAATAAGAGCATTCGGATAATCTGATAATAACATATCAAATATATAATTTGTAGTTTGGTAAATCATATGTATATGTTTCAATTGATCAATTGTAAAATTAGTATTGCTTAAATTATCAGTTATATATACTATATCTCTTACAAAATCTAAATATACATTTTTAATAATTGATAATTGATTACTATCTAAACCATTATTAGTCATATATGAATCTAATTCATGTTGTATATTATAAAGCCAAATATTATTATATTTACCTAAATATTCATAACCTCCATAATAATAACTTGTTATACCAAATAACACATCCATAAAATTATGAGGATCGTTTTGTCCAACAAGATCTCTACCATTAACATAATTTGTTGTTGTGGTATACTTCGGTAATGGAGGATCTGAATTTGGATATGGATAAAATGCATTATTATCAAATATACCTCCAGTAATAGCTTCATTAATAGTTGTATTATCTGATATTAATATATTTATATCATCAATAACATTATTATATGCATTAGAAAATGATCCAATATCATTATAATTGTTACTATTTAATACACCATAAGTATAATCAACTATTTGTAATATATTATTTGCATTATTATTTTCTGATATTAAAATATTTATATATGGAATTATTAAATCTGGAATTATATTATCATTATAATAATCTATAGTTATTATATCGTTATCTTGAAATCCATCAGAATTATAATCCCATTTTATTCCATAATTATTCATAATTCCTGCAATATTTGATGCTGTTGGTGATAGAAATTCTAATGTTATTGGTGGTATTTCAATCATTAAACACATTTGATGTAATAAATCTCCTAATTTTTCTATTTCATAATTTGCTGATCCACCAAATGTATTCAAGTTTCCTAATTTTCGTGTTATATCTTGCATTGAAAAATTACTATATCTCCTATAAACTGTTTTAAACATAGTAATTGAGGGATTATTAGTTAAATATAAATTATCTTGTCCAATTGATACTAATTGTAATATAGCACCTGTCATATTATATATAATTATATAATATAATAGGAAAAATAAAAGCAAAAATTAGACTCATTATTTTTTTTAAAAAGTAAAACCTAACCCCCCATATCCTCCCATCAGTCTTAAAATATTATAATGAGGTGCAAATATAAATATATCCAATCCTGTTGGTTGTACAGAATCATTATTTCCTCCAGGAACTATATCCGGATATATATCTGATAAATTATATGATAATGCACCATCTTTAAATTTTAAAAATAAAACAGGATTAATTATTCTAGACATATTACATGCACCCGACGGTTGATGTACTTCGGGATTAATAGAAAAACTATATACATTAATACCATCTTTAGGTGTATTTCTATGATGTTTATTTGGTTCAAGATAATTATAAAATTCAGATGATCCTGTAGTAGAATTTACTATATTATAACCATTAAATGATAATTGTGCATTTAATAATGGATTTCCATATAAATTTAATTGATTTGTCATGTCTATAGGATTTGCATAAATCCCTTCAAATCCTTTTATCCAATTTATTTTTGGTCCATTTGATACACCTATTGAATAATTTGACCAATCAATTTTTGTATATCCATCATTATTTTGTACATATGCCTGTTTTCTTGCAATCCATATCAATTCCTTACATGGATGATTTAAATCTAATATTAATGGTAAAGATAATATATCTGTATTTGTTATTAAAGTCTGATTGGCTTCTATTAAATATTCATGTGCACATTGCGCAAATTTTTGTCTTTCTTTTGAATCTAAAAATATATAATCTACCAATAAATTATATGATAATGATAAACCTTTATCATTCCAAATATCTATTAATGATACCATATCTAACCCCTCAATTTTTTGAATATACATACATGATTCTAATTTTCTTATTTTTATTGATATTGTTAATTCATTATATTGCATTGCTATTAATGGAAATGCTAAACCATTTCTTCTATTAAACCAAAATTGTAATGGTATAACTAATTTATATACAGGTGATGGTTCATAATCAAATAGTGTCATAGATGATACATTTCCTATCATCTTATTATATAAATCATCTAAATATCTATTTCCACTTAATTCATATAATACATCAAGCCATTCACCATAATGTCTATCTATTATTTGTCCTCCAATTGTAACATCTATTCTTTCTATTATAGAATGTCCTAATCTATTTACCCATGCAAATTTTAGATTACCTGAATTTGCATTATTTAATGTTTCAGATGCTTCTTTATATAAATTAAAAAATATATTTTGTATATTTATTGAATTTTTCATTACAGTTTCATATAATCCCATTAGGCTATCTTTATATATCTGATTTTTTGTATTATCTGGAAAGGTAACATCAAATTTAGAAAATAATATTATATCTTGTAAATTTGATGTTTGTCGATATATTTGTGTATTAATTGGATATATTGTTGCTAATGTTGTATTATAAGTATCAATTATAGAACTTTTCCCATTATAGATAGCATTTACATTAGTATATAATGTATTTGCAGAACCATTAATAGCATTATATTTTGTAACTGCAGTTTGATATGCAAGTACATTTAATTGCATAAAATTTATTACATTTTGATAGTTTTCTTTTGCAATATTATATTTATTTTGTGCAATTGTAATATCATCACTATTTGTTAATCCTAAATCTGATAAATTTAATTGAAATTGTGGTATATTTATTTCTAAATATATTTTATGTACAAGATCACCATATTTAGGTATTTGAATATCTACACTTTCATCAAATGTAAGCGGATCTGTAGAATCTATTTTTATTGATTCCATTGAAAAATTTGTATATCTTCTATACACAATTTTAAAAAAAGTTATTTGAGGTGCTCCTGTTAAATATAAATCTTTTGTTCCATAGGAAATTATAGTCATTAAACCTCCACCCATAATATTTATTATATATTATTAATATAGTTTTCTTTTATTCTATTAAAAACTCGAATAAAAAAAAATATTTAATATTGCTTCCTTTTATTCTATTAAAAACTCAAATAAAAAAAATTATTTAATACTGCTTCCTAGTATTTTTATTATATTTACTCTTTTCATAAAATTGTTTATTATAAACTGGGTCAACAACAATATATCCATCATTATCCATATATCCTCTTAATGTTATATTCTCTTTTTTCAAATAAACCTTAATAAATTGTATTTTTTTGTTATTTTCATAATCAGCTTCATCTCCTCTAGATGTTACAATTCTTCTACTTTGTTGTTTTACTTTTACTACTTCAGCTGTTTCATCATTTACTTCTCCATTTTCTTCTGCATTTGCTTTTTCAGCATCCTTTTTCAATTTCCATGGATTTTCAGTAGGTGCTACAGGAATTATTATAACTGGTTTTACTTCTTTAGGTTTTTTATCTTCAATAACCTCTAATTTTACATGTTTATTATCATTTTTAAATCTCTTTTCTTTAAAATCCTTTTTTTCTGAATAATTTTTTTTTGGTTCTCTTGGTATGGAAGTTCTTGCAATTTCTATTGCTGTTTTATCACCATTTTTAATTTCATCAAGAGATGATGATAATTTATCAAAATAACTAAAATTATTTAATAATTTATTTGCAAATTCAACAAATGCTAATGATGAACGTTCTTTTCCACGTGGTCCATAAGTAGCTTTATCAGAATTCCAAATTCTTTCAACAACATTTCCGTCGTCATCTTTTGTTGTCCTTGGACCAAACATACGGAAAGTTAATTTATCTAAAAATAATCTTAATACTTTTACTAAAACATATAATGATGCACTACCAAGTGTAGTATACATTTCACCATTATATAGATGATAAAGTGGGTCAAATTTCTCATTACTGCCTTTTCTTGGTGAACATGGGTACCCTCTATTAAAAGTATCATTACTATAATCAGTCTCAATATTAGAATCTAATAAATCTACAAGATTTTTTGTATTTATATCTAAATCAGATAATAATCTTTTTAATTCTTTACCATAAATTGGATTATCATTATTAGAAATATCAAACAAACATGCAACTGAAACAGCAATCTGATATAATGATGCATTGCATATTTGTATATCTGCACATTTTATATCTTCATATAATTTTATATATTTTGATTTAGCTAGAACAACTTTTGAAATTTCTTCGGATTGTGTTGTTTTTACTTCTTGTTCCATTTATATTAATATAATCTCAGCTTTATAAGTATATCTGTACAAGATATTAATATATCAATTTTTTATAAGGGGTTTTATTTTTTATTTTCTATTAGGTTTAATATAGATGGTAAAACTATCAAATTCTATTGAAATAGAATATTCTGGAAATAAATATACAGTAATAGATTTTATTTTTAAAAATAAAAAGGTTCCTATATTATTAGATTCTCTGGTTTTTAAACAAATAAAATCATTTGATAAATCATGGTTTATTAATGATAAAGGTTTTGTTGTATGTTTACATAATAATAGAGAAATAAATATGCATGATATTGTAATGAAATTATATGAAAAGGAAAAATATAAATTAAAACCGATAATACATCTAAATAAACTTGGTATTGATAATAGATATGAAAATCTAATTTATGATGAATTAAATAAAGAAACTCAAAAAAATTTAAGAAAAAAATCTAGAACAATTGATTTAATAGATTATGATATCATTGCAGATAATATTCCAACATATATATGGTTTTTAAAGGGTGATAAATCTCATGGACCAAGATTTGTTGTTGAAGTTGGAGATATAAGTTGGAAAACAACTAGTTCCGAAAAATTATCATTAAAATATAAACTTGAAGAAGCAAAAAAATATTTAAGATATCTAAAAGAAATTAGAAAAGATTTGTTTGATGATTATTCTATGAATGGTGATTTTAATAAATACGGCATTATTATGTTAAATTCTTTTTATGATATTATATCTAAAGCTGGTGATTATAAACATATTAAAAAAATTAATGGCTTAGGTAAAACAGATAAAATTCTTGAAGAAAATACTGATGGACTTACACTTATAGAAAAATATATGTTATCATCCTTTTCTCCAAAAGAAAATAATTGGGGTAATCCTAAAGAAATATATGATGAATTTGAAACAAAAATTAATGATATTTTACCTGAATTCTGTTATTATTATAGTGATCCTATTAATGGTGACTATTTTTATGTTAAAAATCCGAATTATAATAAAATATTTTATACTACAAAAGATAAAAATGTTTCTATTAATGATAAATTAATAGAATTAAAACAAATATTAAATAAATTAAAATAATTAATTATTTATTGGTTGTGATGTTATAACAATTAAAAGATATAGACAATTTATAAATATAATAAATATTATAATGTTATTTAATATATTGTTACCTATATCATTATAACAAAAATTTAATAAAAATACATATAGTATTATTCTACATAATGATATTAAAAATAAAGATGTTTTATCTCTTCCTGTACTTAATTGATAAAATATAATGGGTGATGGAATTATTAATTCCCATGTATTATAATTATATGTTTCACCTCCTGGTATTAATTGTGTTTCCTCTTTATTTGCATATAATTTATCATATGTTAAATATTCTTCTGCCATAAATATCTATATATTGTATATATCTATTTAAAAATTCTATTTTATAGGGAATTTTTAATTTAGAATCTTTAAATATTCCCTATTTTTACGTATTTTATTTTGGTTTTAGTATTTTATTCAAAATTTTATTATAAATTTTGAATAAAAGTATTAAAAGTTGTAAAATAATTTAAATTGATTTATGCAATATGTTATTAATATACGGATTGCCTTCAAGATTATTTTTTATATAATTTCCCATTCTATTCTGATCAATTGTTCTATTAATAGGCATATGTGTCATTTGATATGGTAAATGATCATTGGTTTCTAATGTTCTTGGTATTAATGCTCTATTTATTTGTATTTTATCACATACTCTTACTAATGTAAAATCCATTGTCGGTCCCATATCAATATTACTTAATGTTGGAGCTCTTCCTTTTGCTATTTTTTCTCTGGCTGTATTAATTACCATATTTAATGCATCTCCTCTTGCCATCATTTTTCCTGATTGCTGTTCAATTGCTCCCCCTCCGCTTCTATTTAATTCTGAATGTATTTCTCTCTTTGTTATTTCTGGTGTATAATCTATATAATTTATTACATATGATTTTTGTTGATCTTGTCCTTGTGCTCCTCCCCCACTTCTATTTAATTTAGAATGCATTTCTCTTTTTGTTATTTCTGGTGTAGAATCTATATAATTTATTACATATGATTTTTGTTGATCTTGTCCTTGTGCTCCTCCTCCACTTCTATTTAATTTAGAATGTATCTCTCTTTTTGTTATATCAGGTATATCATTGTAATCAACTGCCCTATTTTTATATGCATCACCTGTTATACCTAATCCTGCTCTATCATATTTATTATTAATTGTTCTTTTTGTTATACTTGCAACATCATTATAATCTACAGCTTGTCCTTTATATGCATCTCCTGTTATACCTAATCCTGCTCTATCATATTTATTTTGCACTGTTCTCTTTGTTATATCTGCTATGTCATTATAATCTACAGCTTGTCCTTTATATGCATCACCTGTTATACCTAAACCAGCTCTATCATATTTATTTTGTACTGTTCTCTTTGTTATATCTGCTATGTCATTATAATCTACAGCTTGTCCTTTATATGCATCACCTGTTATACCTAATCCTGCTCTATCATATTTATTTTGTACTGTTCTCTTTGTTATATCTGCTATGTCATTATAATCTACAGCTTGTCCTTTATATGCATCTCCTGTTACACCTAATCCTGCTCTAT
>Ga0114963_10000760_pt1 | contig 21941 bp, 13 predicted proteins | sample C_131016_EF_Meta_FD_87019 | JGI IMG/M metagenome (GOLD analysis project Ga0114963, IMG submission 87019) | Freshwater microbial communities from Lake Croche, Canada to study carbon cycling - C_131016_EF_MetaG | ecosystem: Environmental > Aquatic > Freshwater > Lake | place: Lake Croche, Canada...
GTCGCCGTAATCGGCGCGGCTGTCTTGGATGCCATCGCTCTCGGTGATCAGCATATCCACATTGAGCGCTACCCCGACTTGCCCAGCAAAAGCCATTTCACAAACGGTGGCTAACAAACCGCCATCACTCCGGTCGTGGTAAGCCAAGATTTTTTTCTCTGACCGCAGTCGGTTAATCGCGTTGACCAGTTGCACCAAATCTTTAGGGTTGTCTAAGTCTGGAACAATATCACCAAACTGGTTTAAGACTTGACCCAAAATACTTCCACCCATGCGGCGTGCGCCATGTCCCAACTGCACTAAAACCAAAGTAGTTTCTTCTTGGGCATTCAGTTGTGGCGTCAGTGTTTGTCGAACATCCGACAATGATGCGAATGCGCTGACGATCAGACTCACAGGCGATGTCACTTTGTGATTTTTACCGTCTTGACTCCATTGGGTGCGCATAGACAAACTGTCTTTACCAACGGGTATGGAGATACCAAGGGCTGGGCACAAATCAAGCCCTACGGCTTTGACGGTGTCGTACAAAGCAGCGTCTTCGCCTTCCTCACCACATGCGGCCATCCAGTTAGCGCTGAGCTTGACGCGGTTCAATGCAATGGGTGCAGCAAGCAAATTTGTAATGGCTTCAGCAATCGCCATACGGCCTGAGGCGGGTGCATCAAGAGCCGCCAAAGGTGTTCGCTCGCCCATGCTCATGGCCTCCCCCGCAAAACCTTGAAAGTCTGCCAAAGTGACGGCGCAATCTGCCACTGGCACTTGCCAAGGTCCCACCATTTGGTCGCGGTGCGTGAGTCCACCAACGGTGCGATCGCCAATGGTCACTAAAAAACGTTTGCTAGCCACTGTAGGGTGACTTAAGACTTTCACCACCATGCTTTGGAGGTCGACACCGGTGAGGTTAATGGGTTTATTGGATCGATGTACGCGTGTGACATCGCGATGCATCTTGGGAGGTTTGCCAAGTAAGACATCCATGGGCATGTCCACTGGTTGCAAGTCAGCATCACCATCTGCCAATACCAGTTGGCGTTCTTGCGTCGCTACACCGACCACAGAAAACGGACAACGCTCGCGCTCACAAAAGGCTTGGAACAAGGGCAAAGATTCCGGCGCAATAGCCAAAACATAACGCTCTTGGCTTTCATTCGACCAAATTTCTTTAGGTGACAAACCTGACGCCTCAAGTGGGACTGCACGTAAATCAAAACGTGCGCCACGACCGGCATCGTTAGTGAGTTCAGGAAATGCGTTGGATAACCCGCCAGCCCCTACATCGTGAATTGCCAAGATGGGATTGGATGTTCCTAACGTCCAGCAGTGGTTGATCACCTCTTGCGCACGTCGTTCGATTTCTGGGTTGCCACGTTGCACCGAATCAAAATCTAAATCGGCTGCATTGGTTCCAGTTGCCATCGAACTGGCGGCTCCACCGCCCATTCCAATGCGCATGCCTGGTCCGCCAAGTTGAATTAACAAAGTACCGGCAGGAAACGCTATTTTTTTGGTTTGTTCGCTGTCAATGACACCCAAACCACCGGCGATCATGATAGGTTTGTGATAGCCGCGTGATACACCAGCAACTTCTTGTTGAAACTCGCGGAAATAGCCCAACAGATTGGGGCGTCCAAACTCGTTGTTGAAAGCAGCACCCCCTAATGGTCCTTCGGTCATGATTTGTAGAGGGCTTGCTATATGCGCAGGCTTACCCAAGGGGGGCGCTCCATCTGTCTCCCACAACTTAGAAACCGTAAAGCCTGTCAAACCAGCTTTGGGCTTTGAACCACGACCCGTAGCACCTTCATCCCGAATCTCACCACCATTTCCCGTGGAGGCCCCTGGATAAGGTGAGATAGCGGTGGGATGGTTATGCGTTTCCACCTTCATTAAGACATGCAGGGTGGCATGGACGGATGTATAGAGGGGAAGATTTTTGCCATCATTAGAAGCTACAAACCGCTCAATTGCATGGCCTTGCATGATGGAGGCATTGTCTGAATAGGCAACGACCGTAAATTGCGGGCTTGTTTTTTCGGTGTGACGGATCATCCCGAACAAACTATGGGGTTGCGCTTGCCCGTCAATAGTGAATTCAGCGTTGAAAATCTTGTGTCGGCAATGCTCGCTATTGGCTTGCGCGAACATCATGAGCTCAACATCGGTTGGGTTGCGTTTGAGATGGTTGAAAGATTGGACCAAGTAACTGATTTCGTCCTCTGCCAACGCCAAACCCCAGCGCGTATTCGCCTCTTGAAGCGCGGCTTCACCGCCCGACAAAATATCGACTTGCTCCATGGGGGCCGCTTGGAGCTCTGTAAACAAAGCCAGCGCGTCCTCGCGACTGACCATGACCGATTCGGTCATTCTGTCGTGCAAGACATCGGCTATCGCAGCTAGTTGTTCTGGTGTGAGAGTGCCTTTACTCAGTAAACCATCTTTTATCACCACATGGAATTCCGTGATGCGCTCGAGGCGTTTGATGTGGAGCCCGCAGTTGTGGGCGATATCGGTAGCCTTAGAAGCCCATGGAGATACCGTACCTAATCTGGGCGTGACTACGATCATTTTGCCCTCAGGCCGATCCAACGCAGCTTCGCCGTAAGTCAGCAATGCACCAAGGGTTTTTTGTGCAACGGTATCAAGGACATCGTTCGAAGCGGCGAGATGGACATAACGCGCATGCAAGTCTTGAATCTGGGGAGAAATCGCCTTTAAAAGAGGCAATATTTGCTGGACACGAAATGAACTGAGGGCGTTACCGCCTTCAAAAATGCTAATGTGCAATGACACAGAAACCCTTGGGGAGATGGCTAAATGGGATAATTGTGGCATGACGATTACCTACAAAGACGCTTCAGGCATACAAGGCATGCGCATAGCTGGGAAACTAGCTTCAGAAGTTCTGGATTACCTTAGCTCCCATGTCGTTGCCGGTGTTACCACCAATGAACTCGACAAACTAGCCTACGATTACATCACCCAAGTTCAACAGGCTATCCCCGCTCCGCTGAACTACAACCCCAGCGGTAACAACCCCTACCCCAAATCCATCTGCACATCCATCAATCACCAGGTCTGCCACGGCATCCCCAATGACAAGGCACTCAAAAAAGGCGATATCGTCAATATAGACATCACCGTGATCAAAAATGGTTGGCACGGAGACACCAGCCGCATGTTTTTAGTGGGCGAACCGTCGATTGCAGCCAAACGTCTTTGCAAACTTACTTATGAAGCGATGTGGCATGGCATTCTCAAGGTCAAACCGGGTGCACGCTTGGGCGATATTGGTTTTGCCATTCAAAGGTTTGCTGAGGGACATGGCTTTTCAGTTGTGCGCGAATTTTGCGGACATGGCATTGGACAAGTTTTCCATGAAGAACCACAAGTCCTCCATTACGGCAAACCAGGATCTGGTGAAGAACTTAAAGCAGGCATGACGTTTACGATTGAACCCATGATCAATGCTGGCAAAAAAGACATCAAAGAGTTGGGAGATGGCTGGACCATTGTTACCCGGGACCATTCGCTGTCTGCGCAATGGGAGCACACCGTTTTAGTAACCGATACAGGCTATGAGGTCTTGACTCTATCTGAGGGTAGCCCAACTCTACCCGAGTTCGTCACCACTACCCGCTGCTAATTGAGATGAATACCGCCTTGACCCACACCTATCGCAAGGACAAGGCGGCTCTTCTAGCCCAAGCAATCACCCTGTCTGATACGCCACGTAGCGTCCAAAAGCTATTGCATCGCTTATGTGCGATGACGGACGCCAGTATCAAACAAATTTGGCAAGACACTGGCTTTGATAAGCAACTCTGTTTGGTGGCTGTAGGCGGCTACGGCCGTGGAGCCCTCTACCCTTACTCGGACGTCGATGTGTTGCTGTTGATGCCCAGTGGTGTTTCAGCGGAAGAAAATCCTGTTCTCAAAGGACAGATTGAGAGATTTATCAGCGCATGCTGGGACAACGGATTAGAAATCGGCTCGAGTGTGCGCAACTTAGAAGAGTGCATCCAAGAATCACGTGCAGACATCACTGTACAAACCTCTCTCTTGGAAGCACGACGTGTGGTTGGAAACGCCGCATTGTTCAAAGAATTCAAAAAACAATACGACGCAGCGATGGATGCCAAAGCATTCTTTGTGGCCAAAACTTTGGAGTTGAGCCAGCGGCACACCAAATTTGAAAATACGCCCTACTCGCTAGAGCCAAATGCCAAAGAGTCCCCTGGTGGATTACGGGATCTACAAATTATTCTTTGGACTGCGCGTGCCGCAAAGTTTGGCGATACCTGGGAGGCCTTAGCGCGAAACGGCTTGGCAACGCCTTTGGAAGCACGCCAACTCAAACGTAATGAAAACACGCTGGCACTGATAAGAAATCGGTTGCATCTGATTGCCAAGCGTAGAGAAGACCGTTTGGTATTTGACATGCAACACGGGGTGGCGCAGAGTTTGGGCCTAGGCTTGCAAGCTGACGGTCAATTTAACGCGCGTCTCGCCAGTGAGGCGCTTATGAAGCGATATTACTGGGCAGCCAAAGCCGTTACGCAATTGAGCCAGATTTTGCTGCTCAATATTGAAGAGCGACTCCATCAAAAGTCCGCCGATATACGACCGATCAATGCGAGGTTTGCGGAAAAATCGGGCATGTTGGAAGTCTTGCATGATGATTTGTATACCAAACAGCCCCATGCGATTCTTGAAACTTTTTCTTTGTTTCAATCCACATTAGGTATCAAAGGGCTCTCCGCCAAAACACTCAGAGCACTTTACAACGCGCGTTCTGTGATGAATGCAAAATTCAGATCGGACCCTGTCAACCGCCAACAGTTTATGGCGATATTGCAGTCTCCAAATGGCATAACACATGCCATGCGTTTAATGAATCAAACATCCGTTCTCGGGCGCTATTTATGGGTGTTTAGGCGCATCGTAGGACAGATGCAACATGATTTATTTCACGTCTACACAGTTGACCAGCATATTTTGATGGTGTTGCGCAATGTTCGACGATTTTTCATGGCAGAGCATGCGCATGAATTCCCTTTTTGTTCGCAACTTGCAGCCGGCTGGGACAAGCCTTGGATTTTGTATATCGCAGCGCTTTATCACGATATAGCCAAAGGTCGTGGCGGTGACCATTCACAACTCGGACGTGCCGAAGTCCGGAAATTTTGCAAAGACCATGCCATTGCCAAAGGTGACGCCCAACTCATAGAGTTTTTAGTCGCTGAGCATTTGACAATGAGCCACATTGCACAAAAGCAAGACCTCAGTGATGGCCAAGTTATCTTAGATTTCGCCAAGCGCGTAGGCAACGAGCGCAATCTCACGGCGCTGTATTTGTTGACTGTGGCCGATATTCGCGGAACCAGTCCCAAGGTCTGGAATGCATGGAAAGGCAAACTTCTAGAAGATCTATACCGCTACACCTTAAGAACCCTTGGAGGTCGCGCGCCCGACGCTAACTCTGAGGTGGAGTCGCGTAAGCGCGAGGCATTGTCGATGTTGGCGCTTTATGCCCTTCCGTTTGAAGCGCATACAGATTTGTGGGAAACGTTGGACGTAGGTTATTTCATGCGCCACGAAGCGGCTGACATTGCATGGCACACACGCCAACTCTCGCGCCAATTGATGGTGTCTAAATCCAAGAGCGAACCCATGGCAGTAACTGTCCGCGCTCGGCTGTCACCAGTAGGAGAAGGCTTGCAGGTCATGGTGTATTCCCCTGACCAAGCTGATTTATTTGCCCGCATTTGTGGGTACTTCGATCAAACGGGTTTTAATATTCTGGATGCCAAAGTGCATACCGCCACAAATGGCTATGCCTTAGATACTTTCCAGGTTGTGACGCACTTCACAAAAGAGCACTACCGTGACTTGATCAATTTGGTTGAAACAGGATTAACCCAAACGATTGACTTGGCCAAACCGCTGCCCAATCCCAGCAAAGGCAGAATGTCGCGTCGGGTGAAAAGCTTTCCTATTACACCGCGTGTTTCCTTGCAACCGGATGAACGCGGTCAGAAGTGGTTGCTCAGTATTTCCGCAAGTGATCGCGTGGGCTTGCTCTATAACGTTGCCAGTGTGTTGGCGCACCACAAAGTAAATTTATTTTTAGCAAAAATCAGCACCCTAGGTGAACGGGTAGAAGATACTTTTTTAATCGACGGTGCCGCGCTGCAGCAAAATAAAAAACAATTAGAAATTGAAACCGAGTTACTCGAAGTACTTCAACCTTAGTTGAAATAGTTGGCGTGCGATGCGAGCAGAGTGAGAAATGCAGCTTCATCTAAAACAGCAACCCCAAGCGCTTGTGCTTTCTCTAACTTACTACCCGCCTCTGTACCTGCCACCACAGCGTGGGTTTTCTTGCTAACGCTACCTGCTACTTTAGCGCCTAGCATTTCTAATTTAGCTTGGGCTTCATCCCGCCCCATGGTTTGCAAAGTTCCGGTGAGAACAAAGGTTTGCCCCATCAGCGGCAAACTAGCCCCTGCAATTGCAACCCCCTCTTTCCAATGCACGCCACAGGCCTTGAGTTGCTCAACCACTTCCCGGTTATGTGCTTGATCAAAAAAAGTACGGATACTTTGGGCAACTGTTGGTCCCACATCGCTGACTTGTAAAAGTTGGTCCAGCGTAGCATCCATGATGGCATCCAAAGTTCCAAAGTGACGCGCCAATTCTTTAGCGGTTGCTTCACCCACATGGCGAATGCCAAGCCCAAATAAAAACTTGGGTAAGGTCGTATTTTTAGATTTTTCAATTCCTGCCAATACATTTGCGGCAGATTTTTCAGCCATTCGGTCTAGTTGGCTTAAAGCGGATAAACCCAGTTTGTATAGGTCGGGTAAGGTGTTGACGGTACCTGTATCCACTAACTGCTCTACAAGTTTGTCGCCTAAATCTTCAATTTCGACCGCGCGTCGGTGTGCGAAATGCAAAATCGCATGCTTGCGTTGTGCGCTGCAAAACAATCCCCCTGTGCATCGGTAGTCTGCTTCACCCTCTTCGCGGAGTGCAAGGCTATTGCAAACGGGGCAGTGGCTTGGCATGGTGAAGAGTTGTGCATCCTGCAATCGCTTTTCAAGAACAACCGACACGACTTCAGGAATCACATCACCTGCTCTTCGCACGATCACCGTGTCGCCGATACGCACGTCCTTGCGACGGGCTTCGTCTTCGTTGTGAAGGGTTGCGTTGGTCACAGTCACACCACCCACAAAAACAGGGGCTAATTTGGCAACAGGGGTCAGTTTCCCAGTACGCCCTACTTGCACTTCAATGGCTTGAACGGTGGTCAGTTCTTCTTGTGCAGGGTATTTATGCGCCACGGCCCAACGGGGTTCGCGGGTAACAAATCCAAGTCGCTGTTGCGCTTCTAGGCTGTTGACTTTATAGACCACGCCATCAATATCAAATGGCAGTGCATCGCGTTCTTGGGCAATTTTTTGGTGGAATTGCACCAAGCCTGCGGCACCTTTTACGCATTGCGTTTGTTTGGCGACAGGAAATCCCCATTTTTGGAGTTGGAGTAAGACATCGAAGTGACTGGAAAAAACAACGTCTCTTTCGTTTTGATCAGAGATTTCCCCAAGCCCATAGGCAAAGAAACTCAAAGGGCGTTGCGCAGCGATTGTTGGGTCGAGTTGTCGCACTGCACCTGCTGCTGCATTACGTGGATTTACAAAAGTTTTTTCGTTTTTCTCACCTGCAGCGATGCGAACACGTTGGCGTTCATTCAATGCTTCAAAGTCAGCGCGTGACATATAGACCTCGCCACGAACTTCGAGGAGTTTGGGTGCATCCTTCGGAAGGCGCAAAGGAATTTGACCGATGGTGCGTATATTTTGGGTAACGTCTTCGCCCCACTCACCGTCACCACGCGTAGCCGCTTGCGCCAACACATGGTCTTCGTATCGCAAACTCATGGCCAAACCATCGAACTTCAACTCTGCGACGTATTCCACTAAGTCATCGGACTCATTCAAACCCAGTTCTTTACGAATACGCCCGTCAAAATGCTCTGCGCCACTGGCTGTAGTGTCCGTTTCGGTACGAATGCTGAGCATCGGCAGGGCGTGGCGCACACTTGCGAAAGTCTCTAAAGGCTTACCACCCACACGCTGCGTCGGTGAGTCAGCGGTCAGTAATTCGGGATGTTTGGCCTCTAAAAGTTGCAACTCACGAAATAGGCGGTCGTACTCCGCATCTGGCACTGTGGGCGCATCCAAAACATAATATTGGTGGCCATAGGTATTGAGAAGTTCTCGCAACGCCAGCGCACGCATTGCAGGTGTCTGCGGATCCATTAACTAAACAAGCGTCTTGCTTGGACAGATCCTGCAGACAAATCGCGGGCGTCCAAGGTGTCGTAGAGCGCAAGCAAATCTCTTGAAATGGAGGCAATGGCAGCTTGGGATAACGCTTGTCCATTGTCATCCGTGACCGCGCCGTCCATCACCCGCGCCAATTCATCGGCTGTGTGCACCATGCGTGCAAAAGGCTCTTCTTGGCGATTGACTTGCGGTACGTCTAGCGAGAGAGTGAGTTCCCAAATGGCAGATTGGGCAGGGTCTTCCGACATGGCCGCCTGTGCGTCGAATGTCAAGCCCAAAATAGGAGGAAGGCCGACCACAGGCGCTGGAACCACCATACGTCCAGGAATAACGCCTGCTACGAAACCAAGACGTGCCGCATTTTGTTGCACGTATCCAGGACTCCAAGCGGTTTTGACAGCTTTGATTGTGAAACTCAATTGTGCGTCGTGGGCGCTGGCAAAACTGTCAAGTTCGCGGGCGCGCGCCACTTCGTCGAGCATGTCTGGAAATTCCGGAGCGCCGTTGATAGCGTCAGAAAAATGCTGGATTTTTAAAACAAATTCTGAAAATTCAATCTCGTTCAATGCCCCCAAGCGGTTGGCTAGTTGCACGCCGGCTTGAAATGCGCTGTATCTCTGGCCATTGCGGGGTTGCTCCCACAAGCCCGTCTCTGTATGCAGGCCTTCCAAAATAAATAATTTATTGCCAACACGACGCGTTGTAGGCATAGCGGCAAGCGTTGCCTCGCCTGTTATGGGGTGTTCAATTTCTATGGCGGCAATAACGTCAATCAAAGCGTCCAGACTAGGACGTTTTTCAACAGGGATTAAATCGGGGGCAGCTATGTTGCGCGCAGATTCAATCGCCTGCGTTCGTTTTTCTTCTGCCACGCGCGCAGCGGCTTGGGCTTTGTCTGCTGCAATGCGTTCTAAATCCGCTGCATTAGGTTCGCGTTGCGCATGCTTGGTGGCCTCTTGCATCATCGCCAGCGCCATGTCGTTTACTGGATCGTGTGACAGAGACGTTTGTTGTTGATGGACTGACGGCGTGTCTGCGTTAGATATTGGATAACTTGGCGTGGATTCAAACGTAGGCTCTTGCGGACCGTCAAAACTGGCGGTGGTCGAATTTGGTGACTCGATCAATCCATCTTGCGCTATAGGGTCCGCTTGACGCGGCTTGTTTTTACGAGATGTCCAGGTGCTGTGCGCGACGACCGCTGCCAGTACAACCCCGCCTGCAATTGCCAAACCAATTTGAAGGTTACTCATGACTTCAATTCAATCAAGCGGTATCAACCATTGAAATGGCTGATTCCATATCAACCGCCACGATGCGGGAAACACCTTGCTCTTGCATGGTCACGCCAATCAATTGCTCGGCCATTTGCATAGTGATCTTGTTGTGCGAGATAAACAAGAACTGGGTTCCTTTTGACATGGTCGCCACCAACTTCGCAAAGCGTTCGGTGTTTGAATCGTCCAAAGGCGCGTCTACCTCGTCGAGTAGACAGAAAGGCGCAGGATTGAGTTGGAAGATGGCGAAAACCAAAGCAATCGCGGTAAGCGCTTTTTCGCCACCCGAAAGCAAGTTGATGCTCTGGTTTTTTTTGCCAGGAGGCTGGGCCATCACTTGCACACCCGAATCCAAAATTTCTTCACCAGTCATCACCAAGCGGGCGTTTCCGCCGCCAAACAATTCAGGGAACATTTTTCCGAAATGCAAATTCACGCTGTTGAAGGTTTCGTCCAATAACGCACGGGTTTCAGCGTCGATCTTACGAATGGCGTCTTCTAAGGTGGTCATCGCTTCGTTCAAGTCTGCGGACTGGGCGTCTAGGAAGGTTTTGCGTTCTGTGGCAGTAGCGAGCTCATCGAGGGCGGCCATGTTCACAGGGCCTAAGGCATTGATTTCGCGTTGCAAACGGTCGATTTCCGACTGCAAACCAGTCAATCGAACATTGTTTTTGGTCACAGACAGAGCGATGGCTTCTAGGTCAGCGGCGTTGTCTAGTAAAAGCTGGTTGTATTGTTCAAAACCTAATCTTGCGGCTTGTTCTTTGAGTTGCAAGTCGGTGATGCGTTGACGCATAGGATCAAGTTCGCGCTCCAAACGCAAGCGGTGTTCATCGCTAGCGCGTAACTTGGACGTCAAATCGTCGTATTCGCTACGCTTGGCCGATAGGGTTGCTTCGCGTTCAAGTTTGACATTGAGCGCAACTTGTAAGCCAGATTGCGCTGCAGCGTCGGACAAACGGGCAAGATCTTCTTGCACCAACAGCTCTTCTTGGGCGATCGAAGCAGACTGCTGCTGGGCTGTCTCGATGATGCGATGAAGTTCAGCTTCGCGCGTAGATAAGCTTCTTTTGGCAAAGTCAGCCTCTTGGGCTTGGCGCTCTAGTTCACGTTGACGCTCTCGTGTAGCGTTAAAACTCTGCTGGGCTTGTATAACGGTTTCATCTAATTGGGCATGTCGCTCTTGCGAGTCTGCTAATTGCATGTCGAGCGCTTCAAAGTCTTCTTGGGCTTGGGTTCTGCGGTTATTGAGTTCAACTAACTGCGCGTCGACCTCGCTTAAATCTTGTCCAATTTGGTCGACACGGGCACGCGTTTGCTCGGCAATTTGCATCAAACGGAGTAATTCAACCTCTAATTCATGCACACGCGCTTGGGCCGCAGTAGATTCTGTCCGCACACTGACTAAACTTTGAGAGGCCTCGCGGTACGCATAGTCGCTACGCGATAAGGTCTGACGTGCCTCTTCGCTGATGAGGGCTTGCGCTTTAAGACTCTTATCTAAATTTTCAATTTCTTGGGAACGGGCTAATAGGCCCGCTTGCTCGTTGTCTTGGGCATAAAAACTCACACTGTGGGCAGTAACGGCGTGGCCTTGGGGGACATAAATAGTTTGCCCAGGTTTTAGTTGTTGGCGCTTGGCCAAGGCTTGTGACAAATCGGGTGCAACAAAGCAACCTTGCAACCACTCACCCATGAGGGCTTTGTGGCCCGCGTCGTTCAAACGCAATAAATCTGAAAGACGCTGTAGATCGCCAACGTCGTTTTCGAGAGCAGCGTTTGTGGGAGCAAAAAAAGTGAGCTTGGTGGGTGGGGCATCTGCTGCAAACCCGCTCACCATTTCTAACTTGCTGATTTCAAAAGCAGAAAGTCTTTCGCGAAGCGCGGCTTCCAAAGCATTCTCCCAGCCTGGCTGAATATGAATACGCTGCCACAAAGCCTGAAGTCCGTCTAATCCATGGGAAGCCAACCAAGGCTTGAGCTTGTCGTTTGTTTGGACTTTGGCCTGAAGGGCTTGCAAGGCTTGCAAGCGGGCCGATAAATCGGCGTGCTTGGCTTGTTCGGCGTTGACGTTGTCTTGCGCTTGCTTGCGCGCCTCATCTAGCTCTGGGACTTGTGCCTGTAAGGCTTCAAGTTGCGCGGCCTTTTGCTCGGCTGCGGCTTGTGCATCATGGCGCTGTGCTTTGAGTTGCTCGATCTTTTGTGGGTCGGGTGCATTCAAAGATTGCTGGTCGCTGTTAAGACGCTCTTTGCGTGTCACTAATTGTTTGCTTTGCTCTTCGATATTGCGTTGGTCCGCCGCAAGCACTTGAATACGCTGCTGGACTTGCGACACCGCATTGCGCTGTTCGTTTGCGCGCATTTGCGCGGCTTCTAAGGCGGTTTCTTGGTCTGGAAGGCTAACCTGTAATTGTTCAATTTGCTCGGACAAGGCCGCAGCTTGAATTTCAGCCTCGCCGAGCTTGTCTGACAGTTGCGAGATTTCTAGCGCAGCCTGCTCGCTTTGTTGCGTCCATTGAAGTATTTGCTCTTTCATCTGCGCAAGCCGTGCCTGTGCGCGTTGGCGGCCTTCAACTACAAAGCGAATTTCTGCCTCGAGTCTGCCAACTTCAGCGCTGGCTTCGTATAAAGCGCCTTGGGACTGGTTGACTTGATCGCCAGCCGCATAGTGGGCCTGCCGAATAGTCTCTAAATCCGCCTCAATATGACGCAGATCGGCAATACGTGACTCTAATTCGGTGACAGATTTGTCAACTTGGTTCTTGGTATTGGTTTGATCAGCCTCTGCGTCAGCACGTTTCAAAAACCAGAGCTGTTGCTGTTTGCGCGTGACATCTGATTGCAAGTTATTGAAACGCTGGGCAACTTCCGCCTGTTTTTCAAGTTTTTCAAGATTTGCGGTGAGTTCGCGCAGGATGTCTTCAACGCGCGTCAAGTTTTCGCGGGTATCGCTCAGGCGGTTTTCTGTTTCGCGGCGACGCTCTTTGTATTTGGAAACACCTGCAGCCTCTTCCAAAAACAAACGAAGCTCTTCAGGCTTGGATTCGATGATGCGGCTGATGGTGCCTTGTCCAATGATGGCGTAAGCTCTGGGACCCAAGCCCGTACCCAAAAACACGTCTTGCACATCGCGGCGACGAACGGGTTGGTTGTTGATGTAGTAGCTACTGGTTCCATCGCGGGTTAAAACACGTTTGACGGCAATTTCAGTGAATTGGCTCCATTGACCACCCGCACGGTAATCGGAATTGTCGAAAACAAGCTCTACGCTAGAACGGCTGGCAGCTTTACGGCTGGTTGTGCCGTTGAAAATAACGTCTTGCATGGAGTCGCCACGCAACTCGCTGGCTCGGCTTTCACCCAAAACCCAACGAACTGCATCCATGATGTTTGACTTGCCACAGCCGTTGGGGCCCACCACGCCAACCAATTGGCCAGGCAAAAGAAAATTTGTGGGTTCAGCAAATGACTTGAAACCCGACAATTTGATTGAATTCAGACGCACCTAGAAACCTCTTTGAACTGGGTATGCATCATAAAGCGTTCAGACGGGTACGAACCTGAGACAACAGTAGCTCTAAATTGGGCACCAAAGTACTAAATTGGGATTTTGTCAACTCGAAAGGCTGATTTCTAGATTTGGCATATAAATCGATCACCGAAGCACTTAAGGAATCACCTGTAAACATCGGTACAAAGCCTTTGAGTGCATGAAGCGCATACTCTGCTTTTTGCGTATTTCCGTTAGAAAAAGCGGCATCCAATACCTTTAGTTCCTGAGCCAAACTTTGTTCAAAAGTGACCAGTAATTGTTGCAACTGCTCAGGCTCGTGGGCGAATTCTTTAGCGCGCGTCAAATCTAGCAATAAAGACATGGGCAAAAGGTAAATAGAGGAGATAAAGCCCAAGGATAATAGCAGTCATGAACCCTCTACTACAAAGCCTTCAACCTTATCCTTTTGAGCGTTTGAAGCAGCTTTTTTCCACTGTTACACCCTCAGAAAAATATGCCCCCATCAGTCTCGGGATTGGTGAGCCGCGACATGCGACGCCCCAACTGGTTTTAGACGCGCTCGCTACCTCTACTGGTGCATTAAGTTCCTATCCTGCAACAGCAGGCCTGCCTGCCATGCGTCAATCCTGCGCCAACTGGGTGCAAAGACGTTACGGTTTGACGCTCAATCCAGATAACCAAATTCTGCCGATCAATGGCTCTCGTGAAGCCCTGTTTGCGTTCGCCCAAACCATCGTCGACAGCACCAAAGCGGGGGCAACGGTGGTGTGCCCAAATCCTTTCTACCAAATTTACGAGGGTGCAGCCTTGCTTGCAGGCGCACAAGCTCATTACGCTCCAAGTGACCCTGCTTTGAATTTCAATGTGGATTGGTCAAAAGTCCCCGAAAACGTCTGGAAAACCACCCAACTTCTCTTTGTGTGCTCACCTGGCAACCCTACGGGTTCGGTGATGCCTTTGGAGGACTGGAAAAAGCTCTTTGAATTGTCTGATCGTTATGGTTTTGTCATCGCCAGCGACGAGTGCTACAGCGAGATTTATTTTCGGGAAGAGCCTCCCCTAGGTGGCTTAGAAGCCGCATTCAAACTAGGAAGGACCGATTACAAAAATTTAGTGGCATTCACCAGTCTTTCCAAACGCAGCAATGTGCCTGGCATGCGAAGCGGCTTTGTGGCTGGGGATACCAAGCTTCTTAAACAATTTTTGCTTTATCGCACTTACCACGGCAGTGCTATGAGCGGCATGGTGCAGGCGGCCAGCATTGCGGCTTGGAATGACGAAGCCCATGTTGTCGCCAATCGCGATATGTACCGTCAAAAGTTTGCGGCGGTAACACCCCTGCTAGCGCAAGCGCTTGACGTTAAATTGCCCGATGCTGGTTTTTACCTCTGGGTGGCTGTGCCTGGAGGAGATGACCAAGCTTTCGCACGAGATCTTCTAGCTCAATACAATGTAACGGTATTGCCAGGCAGCTTTTTAGCGCGCGAGTCTCAAGGCTTCAATCCTGGTGCGGGGCGTATTCGTATGGCTTTGGTTGCTGAAACCCAGGAGTGCATGCAAGCCGCACAACGCATCGTTGAATTTGTTCAACATCACTAATTTCTCTTCATTTTTCAAAAAGATCAACCATGACTGCACAACTTCAATCCATCATTGACACCGCTTGGGACAACCGCGCATCCATCAACGCAACGAATGCTTCGCAAGAATTGCGCGATGCCGTCGAACATGTGATTGCCGAAATGAATGCCGGCCGTGTGCGTGTTGCTACCCGCCAAGCGGTTGGCCAATGGACTACACACCAGTGGATCAAGAAAGCAGTGTTGCTCTCTTTCCGATTAAAGGACAACGAAGTCATCAAAGCCGGTGATCTGGGCTTCTACGACAAAGTACCTACCAAGTTTGCGCATTTGAGCGAAGAAGAGATGAAAGCCAGCGGCGTTCGCGTGGTGCCACCTGCAGTAGCTCGCCGTGGCAGCTACATCGCCAAGGGCGCGATTCTCATGCCAAGTTACGTCAACATTGGCGCTTATGTCGACGAAGGCACCATGGTCGACACATGGGCCACGGTTGGATCATGCGCGCAAGTGGGTAAAAACGTCCATTTGTCTGGCGGAGTAGGTTTGGGCGGCGTGCTCGAACCTGTTCAAGCCAACCCCACCATCATTGAAGACAACTGCTTTATTGGCGCACGCTCCGAGGTTGTGGAAGGTGTGATTGTTGAGGAGAACTCCGTCATTTCAATGGGTGTTTATATCGGCCAAAGCACCAAAATCTTCGACAGAGCGACTGGAGAGGTGACTTACGGACGGATTCCTGCTGGCTCAGTTGTGGTGTCTGGTAATTTACCTAGCGCAGATGGTAAATACAGCTTGTATTGCGCAGTGATCGTTAAGCGTGTCGACGCCCAAACCCGTGCCAAAACTTCGTTGAACGATTTGTTGCGCGACTAAATTTTCGTTTTATTGCCATGTCCCGCACCCTAGCGCTTGCCGAACAACTGATTGCACGTCCTTCGACAACGCCTGAGGATGCCGGATGTTTGGACTTGATTGCCTCTCACCTTGCGCCCTTGGGTTTTGTTTGCGAACGCATCGATAGCGGGCCAGACACATTTCGTGTCAGCAATTTGTGGGCAATCAAACGCAGCACGCAAGCCAACGCCAAAACATTGGTATTTGCGGGGCATACCGATGTAGTGCCAACCGGTCCCATTGCCCAATGGCGTAGCGACCCTTTCACGCCAACCCACCGCGACGGTAAATTGTTTGGCCGGGGTAGTAGCGATATGAAAACCTCATTGGCTGCCATGGTGGTTTCTATTGAAGAATTTTTAACGGCACAGCCTGACCCTACTTTCAATATTGCCTTGCTTTTTACCAGCGATGAAGAAGGCCCTGCTGTGGATGGAACCGTAAAAGTTTGCGAGGCGTTGAAATCACGTGGCGAAAAACTCGATTGGTGCATTGTGGGTGAACCCACATCGGTAGAGCGCACTGGCGACATGATCAAAAACGGCCGCCGTGGCACGATGAGTGGCAAGCTCACGATCAAAGGTATTCAGGGGCATATTGCCTACCCCCAGTTAGCGATCAACCCCATCCATACCTTTGCACCCGCCATGGCTGAACTAGCCCAAACTGTATGGGATGCAGGCAACGAATTTTTTCAGCCTACATCTTGGCAAATTAGCAATATCCATGCGGGCACGGGTGCTAGCAATGTCATTCCTGGGGAATGCGTTGTAGATTTCAATTTCCGCTTCTCTACCGAATGCACTCCTGAAAAACTGCAACGCGGTGTAGAGGAAGTTTTAATACGGCACAAGCTGAACTACGAACTCACATGGGTCATTGGCGGTTTGCCGTTCCTCACTAAACCTGGCGATTTGGTGCAGGCTGTTCAAAACGCTATCGCTGATGAAACGGGCATACAAAGCCAACTCTCCACGACAGGCGGTACCAGCGATGGCCGGTTCATTGCACAAATATGTTCGCAAGTCATCGAATTAGGACCACCCAACGCAACCATTCATAAGATTGATGAACACATTGCTATTGCAGATATAGAACCGCTCAAAAATATCTACCGACGCGTTTTAGAACGCTTACACGGCCTAGCCTCTGGCAACGAACAGCGCGTGCAATGACGTCACGCCAAAGACTGCGCGCATTAATCACTGACTGTGCTGCCCAACTTGAAAGTGCCCACGTCCATGCGGGATTAAGTTTTGGGCACGGCACGACCAATGCACAGGACGAGGCGGCTTGGTTAGTTTTGTGGCAACTTGGTTTGCCCTTAGATACAGACTTTACAGACAACGAACAGGACGCTTGGGTTGAAGTATCCAAAATTACCCAAGTTCATCAATTGATTACGCAACGTATAGAGACCCGCAAGCCTGCCGCGTATTTGACGCAAGAAGCTTGGTTGCAAGGCGTTTCTTTTTATGTGGATGAACGCGCGATCGTTCCGCGGTCGCTAATTGCTGAAGTCTTAGTTTCTGGAAGTATCGATCCCTGGTTATCAACCCACACCGAGTGGGTACTCGATATGTGCACTGGTAACGGCAGTTTGGGTATTCTTGCTGCCCTTGCTTATCCAGAAGTACAGGTGATTGGCAGTGATATCAGCACAGAAGCCCTAAAGGTTGCAGAAATTAATATCGATCGCCATGGATTGCAAATGCGCATGAAAGTGGTGCAGTCAGATGGCTTTAAAAATATCCAAAATAAATTTGATCTTATTTTGTGTAACCCACCCTATGTGAATAGCCAGAGCATGGCGATATTGCCAAAAGAATATGTCAGGGAACCTGCATTAGCCTTAGATGGCGGCCCCGATGGCATGCGCTTTATTTCTCAGCTATTGATTGACGCTCCCAATTACATGCAAGAGGATGCTGTTTTGGTTTTAGAAATTGGCAATGAACGCGATTTCTTCGAAGCCGCTTTTCCTCAACTCGACGTGGTTTGGTTAAGCACCAGTGCTGGCGATGACCAAGTTCTTTTACTGACCCGACAGGCAATCATTCTCAACGACCAACGCACATGATTACCTTAAAAAATATCGTTTTACGCAGAAGTGCCAAAGTCTTACTCGATAACGCGTCTGTCACCATCAATCCAGCTGAGAAAGTGGGTTTGGTTGGTCGCAATGGAGCAGGTAAGTCAACGTTGTTTGGACTTCTGAACGGCAGTTTGCAAGAAGATGCCGGTCAGTACCACATACCAGCGCAGTGGCGAATGGGGCAGGTAGCGCAGGATATGCCAGAGACAGACCAAAGTGCGACTGAATTCGTGATCGAAGGCGATACCGTCTTGTGCGATGCCCGACTTGAAGTCGCCGCTGCCGAGGCCAGTGGAGACGGCGATCGTATGGGGCACGCCTACATGGCACTTTATGACGCTGGTGAGCACGATGCACCCGCACGCGCGCAATCCTTGATATTGGGTCTCGGATTTAAGACCACGGAACTAGACAACCCCGTCAACAGCTTTTCGGGCGGTTGGCGGATGCGCTTGCAATTGGCACGGGCGTTGATGTGCCCATCTGACTTGCTTTTATTAGATGAACCTACCAACCATTTGGACTTGGATGCACTTGTTTGGTTAGAAGCATGGCTCAAGCGCTACGAAGGCACGATGGTAGTGATTAGCCATGATCGTGAATTTTTAGATGCAGTGACCAATGTCACCTTGCACATCGATGCGGCCAAGTTAGTGCGTTATGGAGGCAACTACAGCAAGTTTGAGGACATGCGGGCCGAGCAAATGGAATTGCAACAAAATGCATTTGCTAAACAGCAAGACAAGATTGCGCATCTACAAAAATTTATCGCACGCTTTAAAGCCAAAGCCAGTAAAGCCAAACAAGCCCAAAGCCGCGTCAAGGCTTTGGATCGGATGGAAAAAATTGCGCCTTTGCTTGCTGATGCAGAGTTTAGTTTTGAGTTCAAAGAGCCTGCTAATTTGCCCAACCCCATGCTGTCCATGCAAGGGGTTTCATTTGGTTACCCGCCCCTCTCAGATGCGCCTGAAGGCACGCAGCCCACTGTCATCGTACAAAATGTCAGTCGCTCTGTCTTGGCTGGCCAACGTATTGGTATTTTGGGTGCAAATGGCCAAGGTAAATCAACCGTTGTGAAAACCATTGCCCGTGATTTAGCAGCATTGGCGGGTGAAATTACAGAGGGAAAAGGTTTGAACATCGGTTACTTTGCCCAGCAAGAATTAGATGTATTGAAACCTGCCGATACGCCCTTGCAACACATGATTGATTTGGTAAAAGAACTTACTACACAAGGGAAGCTATCCGGACAAGCAACACGCGAGCAAGATTTGCGAAGTTACCTAGGCCAATTTAACTTCAGCGGTGACATGGTCAAACAAGCCGTAGGCAGCATGAGTGGCGGAGAGAAAGCGCGTTTGGTGCTTTGCATGATCGTTTGGCAACGCCCCAACCTCTTGCTGCTAGACGAGCCTACCAACCACCTAGATTTAGCCACCCGCGAAGCCTTGAGCATGGCCCTGAATGAGTTTGAAGGGACAGTTATGTTGGTGAGCCATGACCGTGCGTTATTGCGTGCGGTGTGTGATGAATTCTGGATGGTTTCGCGCGGTGGTATCGCACCGTTTGATGGTGACTTGGACGACTACCAACGCTATTTGCTCGAAGAAAGTAAACGTCTGAGAGCTGAGGCAGTTGAGGCTGCCAACGCTGTCACTCCTAAGACGGTTAAACCCAATATCGATAAGAGCGCAAACACTAAGCAAGCGCAAGAGAAGTTGAAACCTTTGAAAAAAGAACTTGAAAAAGTAGAACCAAAGCTAGTTGCACTTGAGCAAGAAAAGGAATTAACTCTCCAAAAACTTTTAGAGCCTTTGAATCCGAAAGAGATTGCCGATGCTTCTAAACGTTTGAAAATAATTGAACGAGAAATAGCAGTTCTTGAAGCGCGTTGGTTAGAGATTAACGAGGCGCTAGAGGCAACTTAAATGAAAAAAGGGTTTGCATGATGCAAACCCTTTGAATTTGGTGGGACCAGCGGGGGTCGAACCCACGACAAACGGATTAAAAGTCCGCTGCTCTACCAACTGAGCTATGGTCCCGTTTCACTTAACAGCATTTTGCCGTTACGCTAAGCCATAAATTATAGCGTAGAAATTTTATCCATCACCCAACCCGCTGCACATTGTCCAAAAGTTGCAGTCACGCTCACTACTGAACCATAACCGTGGCAGTTAAGTGAGCCATCTGCATCGCCTTCAATCTCACAACTAGCATCCACAGGTGCGACAGATTCTTTGCTATAAACACAGATAACGCCTATTTTTTTCTTGTCACGTGGAGCTTGGTGCTCACGCCGTAATCGGTAGCGTAATTGGGCTAGTAACGGATCGTGGGTTGTGAGGGACAGGTCCTCAATATCAACTTTATGGGCTGCCCTTTTTCCGCCTGCAGCGCCTATGGTGATGAATAGTGTTTTTGTATGCATGGCCCAAGCAGCCATCGCCGTTTTTGCCTTGATTTGATCACAAGCATCAATAACAGCGTCTACCTTGGCATTCAAGATCATTGGCCAATTTTCAGGGCTGACAAATTCATCTACACACGTCACATCACAATGGGGATTGATATGTGCAATACGCTGCTGCATCGCTAGTACTTTAGACATACCCAGGGTATCGTCTAATGCATGGATTTGGCGGTTGATATTGGATTCAGCGATATGGTCGAAATCAATCATAGTGATTTTTCCAACGCCACTGCGGGCTAGGGCTTCAACAGCCCAAGAGCCCACTCCGCCTATTCCAATAACTGCAATATGCGCGTCTCGAATTTTCTGAGCACCCGATACGCCATATAAGCGTTCAAGACTACCAAAACGTCTTGCTGTAATGTCTTGGAGATTCATCTAGAGGAAATCTAAGACGTGCAAGGTTCAATAGAAGCAGCTTGCAACTTGAGGGCACTTATAGCGCCAAGCACAATCGATAAAACAGCCACAAAGGACATCAGACTTAAGGTCGATAAACCACTGACACCTTGACCGAATGTACAGCCCATGGCGGTGACACCGCCAACGCCCATCAACACTCCACCTACAAGATGTCTGGCTAAATCCGCTACGTCTGCAAAGCCTTCCCAGCGAAATGAACGATTGAGTAGTGCGGACGCACAAGAACCTGCAATAACTCCCAATGCAGACACAATTCCAGCGGTTAAAACCTTTGTGGTATCGCTGAAAAATAAAAGCCAATCGAGTAAGTAAGCTGCCGGAGCAACAAATGTCAACGACTCTATACGACCTGAATTGGTAGCTAGGTAAACGGACTCTAGGGTCTCGGGGTGCTCTTCAATAAAACCAAGATAACCGCTGACCCACCACAAAATGATAGCCGTTGCACCAACACCGATACCAGCAATTACATTCTCAAGCGTGCGAAAGTCTTTGCGCGATAGCGTGAAAACCAACAAAATTAGTCCTACCGTATATCCAGCGTAAATCGCTAGATGCTGCGCATTCCCCCCCATGAAAGAGGACAGCAATGACCCGACATGCGAGCCAGTTGGCATATCAAAAGCAAACACATCTAAATATTGCGCACGAACAACTGCTGTTATACCTTTCAAGGTAGCAAATGCACTGATACCCATGACCAGAAACACCACCAACGATTTCAAATTTCCGCCACCGATGCGGACCAAGGTTTTATTGCCACACCCTGATGCATTCACCATACCGTAGCCAAACATGAGTCCGCCAACGATGGCAGATAACCACATGAGTCGGTTGCTGGCGTAGAGAGTTTTAGCTGGATTGATAGCCGCGATATCAGACAAAAAAGCAAAGCCCAACATGGCGGTAGCGCTGGCGAGTATCCATTGGTAGGCGCGCGTCCAGTCCTCGAGGTGAACAATATCTGACAAAGCGCCTAGGGTACAAAAATGTGTACGCTGAGAAATAGCACCCAAAGCCAAGGAGACTAAAAAAAAGGCCCAGAGGACCTCTTGTGAAATGGTTTGTATATTGTTCATTTCAATTTGGATAAACGCTCTTTTGCAGCTGCAGCTGATTCAGATTGGGAATATTTTTTCATCAGCTCCTCTAGAGTCTTCCGGGCCGATTTCAGGTCTTTCATTTCAAGTTGGCAGTTGGCTACTGACAACATGGCGTCTGGTGCCCGCGTATGTTCAGGGTCTTTGGCCAGCAGATTGTTGAAGTTTTTAATGGCGTCTTTGTATTCACGGTTTGCATATTGCGCATTGCCCAGCCAGAAAAGACTCATCACA
>Ga0114963_10000762_pt1 | contig 21867 bp, 26 predicted proteins | sample C_131016_EF_Meta_FD_87019 | JGI IMG/M metagenome (GOLD analysis project Ga0114963, IMG submission 87019) | Freshwater microbial communities from Lake Croche, Canada to study carbon cycling - C_131016_EF_MetaG | ecosystem: Environmental > Aquatic > Freshwater > Lake | place: Lake Croche, Canada...
AAATTTTTCAAATACTTTTATAATATTAAGATCCCAATTTTTAGTCATGAACTGTATGTCGTCTCCTGCTAAAAATAATATATCGTATTTGGCTTTTTCAGCTAATTGATTCCAAGAAAAACAAGTACTTTGATTAGATCCTATAATATAATGTCTTTGATCGATATATTTTTTATATTGTTTTAATGTTGTATCATCGTCGTTTAGATAAAGTAATATTTCTATATTGCTGTGTTGACTAACTGTTTTATAGATAGTGTCTATCATTCTCCTAGCTAGGTCTGGACGTCCTCTAGATGGACACAGTATTGAAATCATTTTTTTATCTCCACAATAACATCATCTTTTATATTTTTTAAATTCCTAAAATCAAAAATTTTAACATTTACTTTATGACTGTTTTCTAAATCTTTAAATTGTTTTATAGTGCTGTCTATATCTCGTATATCTTCTATGATATAAACTCCGTCTTCTTTTAATTTAGTATAGAGAAGATTGAACGATTTAAGTTGGTCTTGTATTCTATGAGAACCATCATCAATAATAATATCGAGTTTATCAAATTTTTTTACAATTTCTTCTTTAGTAGCATCTCCAATAATATAATGCATATTTTTTTTAGATGGTTTATATGGTACAATCATTTTTTTATCAATTCCTATTATTGTACTACTTTCATTAAAATACTTTGCCCATAATTCTAAAGACCGTCCAGCATTAACTCCAATTTCTAATAGAGTAATTGTTTTATCTTTATAGTTGGCTAAAGTTTCTTCATAGTACCTATCAATGTAACTATGGTGTGTGCCTTTATCACTCTGTGTCTCTTTATTGAGTTGTGACAACATTATATTAATCTATCTTTCCATGTCTTGGGAGTTTTATCACTGATTATTTCCAATGGAAGATGATATTTAAATTTTCGTGTGCCTCTTTGTCGTATATAATCTGCAGTTTTCTTTACAGCAGTTTTTAAATTAGTAGTAGTACGGTAATTTAATAATTGACGAGCTTTATCAGCTGAACACGTGGCTAGTTTTACTTCTTTGGGTCTATCTTCGTAGTGTATGGGATCTAGATTACAGCCTGTTTCATTAGCACACAAAGCTGATAATTCATTAATACTTACAAATTCTTCGTCTGGGCCAATATTGATTATTTCGCCTTTGACATTTTCATTGAATGCTAATTCATTCAAACAATAAAGACAATCATCAATATAACTGAAACACCTTTTCTGTTCTCCGTCTCCATATATCACAGGTGCTTTACCTTGCAGCATTCTATTCAACATAATGCTCATCACATTACGGAATGGATCATCATATTTCTGTCTAGGACCCACAATGTTATGTGGCACTGCTATGTTCCATTCTATGCCGTGTGTATCACATAAATTTTTAATCACTCGTTCTCCTGCTTCTTTGGCAATACCATATGGATCCTGTGGATTGGGCACATATTCTTCACGGAACGGCACCTGGTTGGTTCCATATCTTGCCATGGAACTACAGTAAACAAATCTTTTAACTCTATTTTTTATTGCTGCTGTAACTGTGGATACTGATGCTTCAAATATATTTTGAGTTACTAACAACGGACTGAACACACTCAATCCTTCATACGCAGTCGCGGCACAATGATACACTATGTCACTGCCTCGCATGGCTTCGGTCATCTTATCTAAATCTCGACAATCAATTTGATGGAACTCCACACCCTCTGGTATATTATCATTATAACCGCCTATCATGTTATCATTACCAGCAACCTGATGACCATTGGATATCATTAGATCTGCTAGATGCGATCCTAAAAATCCAGCAACACCTGTTATAAAAATCTTCATGATATATTAATTATTCCTAATAAAGACCTTGTCTGGCCATTTGTCTATTAATGTGGTAAAACCCAACTCCTGTAGATATTTTTCTATTTCTGCATTGCTAGAATTATATTTTTTTGAATTATTGTTTAATTCTATCATTAAAAAATTACAATCCTTTAGTGTATTGTTTGCTCCACGAAGCACATTCATTTCAAAACCTTCTACATCTATTTTAATTAGATCAACGTTTTCAAAATGAAAAGAATCCACAGTCTTCATTGGTATATTACCTGTAGAATATATTCTTCTAGCTTGTGTAAAATTGTCGTCAGTTAATGATACTGTGGTTTCAATATCTCCTACAGCATAATCTAATAATTCTATATTATCAAAAGAAGAAAGATTTTTTAAAAGACATTCAACGTGTGTTCGATCTGGTTCAATTGCATATATCTTTTTGCAATGCGGTGCAAATTCTGCACTCCACGTACCACACCATGCTCCAATGTCTAATACCGTGTTAAATTTTTTATTTCGAGATTGACACCATTCTAGAAATTCTTTAAGACATTTATTCTGTGTAAATGGTTGTCCTTTACGCCATTGTTCTATATGTATGTCGTTGCTGGGTACCCAAAACCCGTTTATTTTTTCTATGTTCATAACATTCTAATTTCTTTTAAAATACTGATTGCTGTACCGTTAGCAAACTCTCGAGGAGTAAATTGTTGATATGCTAAAGAATATAACCATTCTGTAGGATCAATATAAAATGGATCTTCTATTTCAGATAGGCTGGCAGATGATATAGTCCAAGCAAAACTTTTTGGATCACTGAATACAGGCACTCCGTGTAATGCTGATTCTACAGCACTGATACTACAACTGGTTACGCATGCCCATGCATTCTGTAAATCGTGTTCTAAAGGTACATCAGCCACAGCAGGACCAGATGTGCCGGCTTTTCTAGGTTTCTCTCTTATCTTGATAGGACGATCAGTATATTTTTTTATTTCTTTTATGGTATTATCTAACCAATTAATTTTTTTAAGATATGTGTGTATGCCCGTACTGCTAGGACAAATAAGAATATAATCTCCTTGATTTTTGTTTCTTGTTTTAATTTTTAAATTAAATTTATCGAATCTATCAGAAGGACAACCTCTCCAATATCTAGCATGTATCTGATTCCTACAAATTCTCCAGTAATGATTATCTTCTTTTAAGTTATTATTATCGAATCTCCCAAAATACGGTGTATCAGTATACCAGTAACCCGATCCTTGCTGTTCTAATTGATGCACGAGATTGATATTGTTATTAACAAAACCCCAAAACATTGCAGGAGATTCTGCTGTCTTTTCCAAATTACTCTTTATTTTAACTTCTGAAGGCCAAGACTGTTTAATTCCGTTGAATACTTCCCAACATTTGCTTTTGGTATTTTCTAGAGGTGCATATATGGTTAACATTTGTACTATTTTATAGTATAATTATTCAAAGAACAATGATAGTAAAAAACATATCAGCTATACAATACTTTCAAGAACGTTTTGATATAATGGATGTGCCATATCAATACACTGTGAATTATCATCCAGCGGCTCCTAAAAAATCTTTTACCAGTAATCCTACATTCTTAGCAGAATTTCATGATTGCTTTGCACATAGTTTACCTCTTATAATCACAAACGAAAATCATCTTATTACTTCTCATATCTGGCCATTGTTGCACAACACTCGATATAAACCTCAGAAGACACACGGATTATGGCAAACATGGGGAGATAATATTGATATATCGTTGCCTGCTCCTAGTAAACAGCTAGACGAACCTTACAAATACGTATGGTTACCTATCGACGAACAGAGTGCTAATAATGCTTGGCATATATGGATTGATGTAATATCAAAATTTAGATTAATAGAAAAACATTTCAGTTACAAATATACAGAGTTTATCTATGTGTTGAGTAATAAAAGTGAATATTTTGATCGAGTGGCTAAAGAATTATTTCCAGAATTAAGATATTATGTAATGCCTAAAAATACTACATGGAAATTTGCACATTTATTAGCACCATCTATGAGTAATCACGAGGATGGTATAACTGTGCCTGAAACGGTGAAATGGTTACGACACAAGTTTGGAGAGAAATTAACTCCTACTAGAAAAATTTTTATTAGCAGAGACGATGCACCTGCAAGAAAATTAATCAATGCAGAAGAAGTATTCATGGCTCTGCAGGGTTGGGAAACAGTGACATTAACTGGCATGAGCTCAAAGAAACAGATAGAACTTTTTTCCTCGGCCTCACATGTGATATCCACACACGGTGCTGGATTAACCAATCTATTATGGTGTCAACTAGGAACAAAAGTAATAGAAATAAGTCAAAAGGAATTATTGGAGAAGAAAGTTTATCCTGTGTTAAGTCATCATTTAGGATTATTACATCATGTATTACTAGGGAAGAAAGTACCAATACCAGGAGATAAAATTAAAGGAGTTAAAAGAAAAAAAGATTTTAATAATATATCTATTGATACTGCTGTTCTTTTTGAATTAATTAGAAAACTGTGAAAGATCCGCATTTATTTCTGGATAAATGTCGTTTAACAGATTCCACATATTGCCTTTTTTATGTTTTTTTCCTCCTGCTGCATGCAAGAAATATGTAGATTTTTTATTAAATTTTTCACAACCGTTATTTTTAAAATTCCATTGCGGCATCATATCTTTATAAGACACTCCACTTTTTACTATACAATAATTTAAAAACATACCGTCATCAATCTTATGATCTGTAATGTCTTTATATTGGCTAATATAAGGTAACATGTCTTCTATACATTTTTTATTCAACATGAATACTCCGGGTTGTATAAATTTTGTTTTTATATCTTCTCCATTTATATCATTGAATAAACTAATATCTTTAGTAATTTCCTTACATTGTTCTGGAGTTCCTTGTCGATATTTTTTATATACGGCTGCTTTAAATGTATCTAGATCTGGATATTCATCAAATATATTTGTAGCATGTGGTAAGGCAAAAACATCACTATCCACATATAATATTCTATCATATTGATCTCTCCAAGACTGATCTATCCATAGATCAAATCTTTCCCATGTTGGATGTTTAAATCCTAATTTAGGTTTGGTAATTTTAATATAATCTATACCATATTTTTTGCAATATATTTGAAAACTATGACTAGAATACTGCTCAGCAGGACTGGCATAGAGATTATTAAAATTTGGTTGAGTATATAGGTTGGTATCTATATAATATTGAATTATGAGATTTTTCATGCAATCTTTATATTTAAGCTGTGAAAAAACAAAATAATTAATAACGATGATATATCTCAGCAAAACCGATAGACCCGCCACAGAAAAATACATAACATGGGCTCAACAAGGATTACCAGGATCAAAGATTTTACCATACGATCAAGTGATACAACAGAGAGATGCTGACAAAGTTGTATTAATGGGAATATTGAGAGGCACAAATATGGTGTATCATTGGGCTCTAAAAAATAAGATTGATTTTTATTTCATGGATCGTCCTTACTGGGGAGAGAGTAGAGGCAATCCTTATCTAATGAGAATAACCAAAAACGGTCATGTGAAGAATTACTTAGAATCTAGACCTGATGATAGATTTAAAAAATATTTTCCATTCAAGATAGAACCATGGAAGAAGAACGGTCGTAAAATTGTGGTATGTCCTCCCACACACAGCATAGCAGTTATGTTTAAACAAGAGGATTGGTTATCTAAAACTTTAGAAACTTTACGAGCAAATACTGATCGAGAAATAGTTGTGAGAAATAAAGGATATAATCCAGACAGTAAAATTGATACGTTGGGTCGATTAATGCCGGGAGCCAACGATAACGAAGACACAGCAACTCCGATTGATTGGAATGATACCCATGCTATAGTAACATTTAATAGCAACATAACCATAGAAGCCACAGCAAGAGGGATACCTGTGTACACCGATGTTATGAATTCGTGTGCACCTATAGCAGAGCAAGATTTTTCAAAAATAGAAACACCCAAGTATGTAGATAGAGAACCTTGTTATTATTCTTTAGCATGCGGACAATTCTCAGCAGAAGAAATGCAAAATGGTTGGGCATGGAGGATATTAGATGAAAGTTGAAATATTTCGAAGAACAGTAAAAGATAGACGTAGAGGAGCCAGCTGGGATTTATTAAAACATATGGCCGAAGGTATACGAAAGTCTGGCGATGAACCCGTAATTGTTAATGAAACTCTCACAGGAGAATGGCGCAAAGATGAGATGGAACCCACAGCACCAATTGGGTGTATGTTTGGTTATGGTGGCGACAAACAGATGCATCACACCAAAGGTAGAAGGAGAGACCTTGTAGAACGTGCTAAAAAGAAAGGTATCTATATTATCACGTTCGATGGGGGTTTATTGAGTAGTTTTGGAAATACAGTGGATCATCCTCGTCATCATTGGAGAGTGGCTCTATATTCTCCTATGAATAACGGTAACTTTCTATCAGATAATTCTCCACCGGATCGTTGGGAAATGATGAAAAGTTTATGGAATATTAAGAATGACCCATGGAGAAAATCTAAACCCGAAGATCCAATACTGTTTGTGTTGCAGCCTAAAGATAACTGGAGCATGAATGAATTAGATCCAATTGATTGGTTTAATGGAGTTTATAAAACATTAAGACCATTAACTTCTAGAAGATTTTTAGTAAGGCCTCATCCTAATCATGTAGCAGCAATGGAACAAAGAAAAAATGAATTCCCTAAAGATATTGATTTAATAATAGGAGAAAAATTCTTTTCTGGAAATAATAAAAAATTTTATAGATTTAATTTTCAAGAAGCAATTGCTAATTGTCACGCTGTGGTAACACACAATTCAACTGCTAGCACAGATAGTTGTGTGAGAGGTATTCCTACTTTTTGTACTTCAGATCTAGCGATATGCTGGCCTGTGGCTAATACAGATCTAACAAAAATAGAATCTCCTGAATATCCTGATAGAACACAGTGGTTAAATGATTTAGGATATAAAATGTGGACCACAGAAGAAATTAAAGATGGTACAGTGTTTCGTAGATTCAAACAGAGATTAGGATTATAATATGTGCGGCATATATGGTATAACCAAACGAGATAGAGAATTTGTAGAAAAATATATAAAGATTTGCGAACATCGAGGACCAGACGGGCACGATGTTTGGAACGACGATTATGTTACTCTAGGACACAACCTTTTAAGTATAACCGATCAACCCATGGTTTCTCATCAACCATGGCGTACCGAGCGAGGCAACATATTAATCTACAATGGAGAGATCTTTAACTATTTTGATCTAATAAAAAAATATACAGAATTTAAACCCAAGACCACATGTGACACAGAATTATTAGCATGGGGATTGGATCACTATGGTGAAAAATTTGTTGAGCATATTGATAGTATGCATGCCTTTGCTTATTATAATACTCAAACAAGACAACTGATATTAAGTCGAGACCACGCCGGTATCAAACCGCTATACTATGCTGAGACAGCAGAAGGATTAATATTTGGTTCTGAAATAAAAGGCATGCTGGATCGAGTGCCTAACTCTAGAAAGATAGATCAATTGGCAATCAGTTGCATGAGTCTCACGGGTATCAATGCCACCAGGAACACATTCTTCACTAACGTAAAACAACTGATGCCCGGAGAAACAATTGTATACGATTGCACAAATAAAAGAATAAAATCATCAGAAAGAATTTATATCACTCCCAGATCTAATTCTTCTTTCAACCCCGCAGAGTTTAGAGACAAAGTTAAAAAGACTGTGCAGATGTGCAGCATAGGACGAAGACAGATGGGAGTATTTCTCAGCGGTGGATTAGACAGCAGCGTGATAGCCTACGAGATGATGCAGCTACACGGTGCTGTGAATACATTTACTAATAGAATGAACCCTAATATTATAACTGACGAAGATTATAACAGTGATGCTGCATGTGCAAAGATATTAGCTGAACAACAAAGGTTTAATCATACAGAAGTTATTATTACTCCTAGTGATGTTATTGCAGCATGGGATAACAGTATCTACTTCATGGAGCAGCCTGTATACAATCCCAGCATGAGTATGTACTATCATACTAATCGTAAATTATCCGAAGCAGGCACGATCATAACCATGGCAGGAGATATGGGTGATGAGATATTGGGAGGATATCCTAAGTACTGGAAGATGAAAGATGATGGATTTAAATCATGGGGTGATGTGATAGACAAATGGTTACAAAGAATAAAAAGACCACTAGTGGTGGGAGTACCAACGTTGCCAGCAGCAGTATTGAAAGAAGAATTAATAAAATTGTATCCCGATACTATGTGGAATCCTGCAGATCCTGTGGCATCTTATATGGCTCTCGATTGCGTGGCACAAGCACCCAATGAATTCTTTGCTAGGAATGACAAGTATGGCATGGCATTTGGTATGGAGGGTAGATTTCCTTTAACCACAAAAATGTTTATGCAATACTGTCTAGACATACCAACGAGTTATAAAATAGGAAAAAATAAGCACGAGACCAAACTGTTGACCAAAATTGCCTACAAAGGATTATTGCCGGATGCCATAATCAATAAACCAAAAACTGGATGGACTGTGCCGATTGGACAGTGGTTGGCAGCAGGCACTGATAAAAATTTAAAAAACTTTTATACGAGCAGCATGGGAGAAAAGTCTACATTAGATCGAGTTACAGTGACCCAAAAAGCAGGCAAAGCTCTTGTTCCATCTTGGGTAATGCAAGACTGGATCAAACGTTACAGAATGATATAATCAAATTTGATAATATGCTAAAGTAATTCGTTTATTTGAAGAACGATATCCTGAATATTTCCATTTCGTTGCTGTATAAATTTTTTCCGTGACCAATTTTAAATTTTTGGATTTTGCTAACATTGGCAAATTGATGTCAGATAACTGTGCATCATCAAATACAAAATTTTTAATTCCTACATGCAGAGACAATTCTATATCTTTTTCTATCACTGGAGCAGAGTGTCCTCCATCTATAAAAGCAAGATCATATTTCTCTGTGGGCAATTTTCTATTTCCTTCTATAACTTCTTTACTGATTATTTGACTGTCCCCCCATACAATGTGATGTCTATTAGGAAATTTTTTTTCTAAAATCTCTACTCCTGTTTGAGCTTTGATTATGGTCATAATCTCTATACTGGTTATTTTTATATCAGGGAACATAGTCAAGAATAAAGCACTGCTCCATCCTGTGTTGAAACCAAATTCCAGCATATTGGTAAAAGGCAATATTCTATAGAACTCTTGCCATGCATCCACCACATCTTTGGTTGGGCAAAGGTGTCCTGTGTGTCCTTTGGGCATGTAGGTTAAGTCGTGAATAATTCGTTGCATTTGATACCAAGTAAATATATCATATTTAACATGAAAATCAAAGTAATCACTTCCTACAAACCGGGCACATGGGATCTCTATTCCGGCAGAGGTATCAAGAGCATTGCCGAGCAATGGCCCAACGAAATAGATCTAGTGGTCTATCTCGAAGAACCTAAACCCAATTATGATCATCCTAGAATCACATGGATTGATCTCAACGCTGCTGAACCAGAATTATTAAAATTTAAAAACAAACACAAGAGTGATCCTGTGGCATGTGGAGAATTACAAGAGATACCGGGAGGAGTTAGAAGACCTGCTGCTCTACAACAACAGGGTGGATTGGACAAAAACAAAGGATCTTTTCTTTGGGACGCTGTGAGATTCAGTAATAAAGTCTTCTGTGTTGTCAATGCTGTGAGGAATTCTCCCAATTATGATTATGTACTATGGGTTGATGCTGATACTTTTACATTTAGACCCATGCCATTAAATTTTCTTGAGACTCTATTACCTCGAGATACTATGTTAACTTTTTTAGGCAGGGAGAGATATGCATTGCAGGATGGTGGCAAATATCCAGAATGTGGATTTGTGGGATATAATTTACAACATCCTAACACGCAAGAATTTGTTGCTGAATGGGAAAAATTATACACCAGTGATGCTGTGTTTCAATTGTTAGAATGGCACGATAGTTTTGTATTTTGGCACCTAGCTAGAAAATTTCAAGAAAAATATAACATACAGGTAAATGATATTGGTTACGGTAAGAATGTCAAAGGACATCATGTGTTTATTAATAGTGAATTAGGATTGTATATGGATCACATGAAAGGCAAAAGAAAAAAACTAGGCAGCAGTGCCAAAGCAGATTTAAGACCTCCAATGAAAGATGCTCCAGCAAATATATGGAATGTAGATTATTGGAAAAAAGTTCCACCTTCACTAAAATGAAAATAGCAATATTTCCACAAAACGGTAGTATCAATAGCCGTCCTGTTTTTAATGCTTTTATAGAACATCTACGATGAAAAGGAGAAAAAATATCTATCAATAAAGACGAAGAATGTGATGTTGCTGTTATTTGGTCTGTGTTGTGGTCTGGTAGAATGTCTGCTAACAGAAATGTATGGAATAGTTTCCAAGAAAGAAAAAAACCTGTTGTGGTAATGGAGGTAGGAGGACTTAAAAGAAACAACACATGGAAGATAGGCATTAATGGTATAAACAGAGATGCTGATTTTGCAAATGATAATTTTGATGCTCAACGTTGGCCTAAATTTAATATAGAAATAAAACCATGGAAACAAACAGGAGACAGTATTATAATATGTGGACAACACGATGCTAGTCATCAATGGAGAGGCAAACCAACCATGGCAGACTGGATTGAGCAACAAATAATTGAAATTAGAAAGTATAGTAGTCGTCCAATATTGATACGACCGCATCCTAGAAATATATTTGATTTTGATGAAAAAAAATATATTAACGTTAAAATAGGTAAACCACAGAGAGATACGAGTACCTACGATGACACTGACTTTAAAAAAACTTTAAATTCTGCATGGGCAGTAATTAATCATTCTTCCAATCCAGCAATGGAATCTGTTATCAACGGTATACCAGTATTTGTGAGCGAATCAAGCCTATGCTATGATGTGGGCAATCATTCTTTAGCAAAAATAGAAAATCCTGTTATGCCAGAGCGTCAGCAATGGGCAAATAAATTAGCTTATACAGAATGGACAGTGCCAGAAATACGTGAAGGCTTGCCATGGCAAAGAATAAGACAAAGACTTGAGGAGAAATATATAAAATGATAACCATGGGTCGTCATAACGAAGAAATTAAACCTATAGAATGGAAACCATATACTGGTGAAATAGTAGTAACAAAGACAATCATTAGAGGAGGCAAAAAAATACAAGAAACCACATTCTACGAAGATCAAGTCAAGGCTGTGCCTCGAGGTAATGCTTATATTATTGGTAATGGTCCTTCTAGAAAAGGATTTGATTTAACTCTCTTAAAAGCATCTGGACAAACATATGGATGTAATGCTCTCTATAGAGATTTTGTGCCCAATTATCTTTTCATGGTAGATTCTAAAATTACTAAAGGTATAATGGAAGATAGAGTATATGAAAAATGTATATGTTATGCCCCATCATTAGAAGTTAATCGTTATCCAGGAAAAATAAATCTTATACCTAATAATCCTTATTGGGTTTCTGGACAACAGGCTATGTGGACAGCATGTGTACATGGACATAAAAATCTATATCTTATAGGATTTGATTTTCAAGAATACGGTAAAGGTAAACTTAATAATATCTATCAAGACACAGAATTTTATGGAGAAAGAAACAGTGATGCTGTGTTTGATGCTTGGTTAAAACAATTTAGAACTTTAATAAAACAGAGACCGTACTGTCAATTTACAGTTGTGCATGATAATCCTACATTACCTATGCATCATCTGCAAAGTGGAACTGATTTAGGAAATACTCGATTAATGAACTATCGACAGTTTATCTCTCAAGTGCTAGGCCAATAAATTTAAATCGCGGTTTAAAACTATAGAACATACTGTTGTGGTTGCCGCTGTTATTTTTTACCGACATTTGATATAGATGAATCATTTCGTGGGCTAATGTTTCTATAAAATCTCTTTTAGTGTTATATTTTTTCAACATATCTAATTCAAATCTTGTAGGATTGATGTCTGGATAAGCACACACTTGTCCTACTGCTTGTTTAATCCATTTCTTAATTGTTATCTTGTGGAAGTTAGATAACTGATTATCAAATACTGCTCGATTAATATAACGAAACCAAAGATCTATAGCACGTCTGCTGGTAACATAAGGACCTCGATCATTAAGTGTTTCCACTTGTATTTTACGTCTTAACTTTATTGCTCTTTTCCTTCTCATAAAAGCTCCAACACTGTTGACTTTTTCGTCCTTTGTGCTATACTGTAATTATCTTAAAAATGACAAATTCAAACACACCGCTTCGTAAACTAGAATCCATGGAGGCTGCTCTCAGAATATTAGCCTATAATACTGGGGGTATTTTTCAATATTCTGGAGTGCATGATAAAGATTTTAAAACCATACAGAGTCTTGCTGATGCTCCTTATGCTTGGACTGAGAAACAAGGCAACCTAGCCATGATGTTCCTAAAAAGATATAAAACACTTTTAGATAAATTTGGATTTGATACTGATGAATTAATAAACAATCCACGATATGATCAACCTTTTAGAGTAATCAGTTTTGAAAAAAGCATAGATACCTACACTGCCGAAGATGGTAGAGAAATATTGGAGATGCGATTCCCTTACAATGAAAAAATTATAACATTAATAAGATGCCTTAGAAAGAAGACACAAGAATTAGTTCCTATGCTGTATGATGGAGAAACTAAAAAATGGACTATGAATTATACCGATACTGTGGCTTACTATGCTTCTCTAATTGCTGTGAGATATGATTTTAAAATACTTAAAACAAAAATACTAAATGATTATGAAGAAATTAAACAAGAAAAGAAACAATATCGTTCTATTATAGTTGATATAGAAGATAATTCTATAAAACTAATTAATGCTCCAGCTTCTTTAAATGAATATTGGCAAGAGCATTGTCAAATATTATCATATCTCAAACAAAGAGATCAATTAAAGCAATTTGCTTTACATTATGTAAGAAATAATGCTAAACCTGCTTCTACATTATCTGAACGTATAGCTTTTTCAATGAATAAAAATTTATTTGTAGATCGTAAACTCTATGATAAAAAAACATTACTTGAAGCAGTTATAGAATTAGGCGATTTTCCTGCTCTATGTCCATATGGTGGAGACATATACACACTAGATGAAATTTTCGATTTTCAAAATTGGTTAGAAGCAATTGATTCTGTAGGTATAAACAAAGAACATATTGCTTTTGGTTTTGATTTTGATCGTCCTATAAATGTGGAAGATAGTATCAATTCTGATCAAATTCCTACACCTTCTCTCATATATGGTGAAAATACATCCAAGGAAGAAAGATTAATAATGTACAAGAGATGGGAAGAAATATATCAACTCAGTATCTCTAATCGTAAAATTACTACAGCAACTAAAATTATATTTGTTAGAAATAAGATACCAAGAACACTGTTAAAATCTGGTTTAAAACCAAAATTAGCATTTATGATACAAGATTACCCCAATTGGCCTATGTCTACTAATACTTTGGACAAGTTGGTTGAAAGTTTGCCAAAAAGATTGTATTATATGAGTCAAACGCCTTCGGGCAATGTACAATCTATATGAGCTCATGCAAACTGGTAATCAAAGACGAAGTAAACGTCAAATTTGAAAATCTTTCTTTAGAACACAGAAAATCTCTCAGTAACAAATTCAAATTTGAAATACCGTATGCTCGACATCTACCAGCGGTAAAGTTGGGACGTTGGGATGGCAAAATTAGTTTCTTTGGATTGGGTGGCAACACTTATCTAGCACTAGTTGGGCAGATACTGCCTATATTAGAAGATGCAGGAGTGTATGTAGAATTAGAAGATCAAAGAACTCCTCACAACTTTGAATTTAAATTAATAGATCAAAATTATCTATCAGATATTACTTGGCCCAAGAATCATCCTAATGCTGGACAATCTATAGTGTTGAGAGATTATCAAGTAGAAACCATAAACAAGTTTTTAGAAAATCCTCAGTGTATTCAAGAGATTGCTACAGGAGCAGGTAAGACTATTATTACAGCAGCTCTATGCAAACTGGTTGAGAACTATGGACGTACATTAACTATTGTACCTAACAAAAGTTTAGTCACACAGACCGAAGATGATTTTCTAGCATGTAATCTAGACGTAGGGGTGTACTATGGTGATAGAAAAGAATTAGGACGACAAAATACTATTGCTACTTGGCAATCATTGAATGTGCTAGAAAAGAAAAGTCGTGATGATGAAACCACAGCATTTCTAGAAGCTATAGAAAATATCAATACCATAATAGTAGATGAGGTGCACATGGCGAAAGCAGATGTGTTAAAAAGAATGTTAACAGGACCATTTGCCAAATGTGGCATACGTTGGGGACTTACAGGCACAGTACCCAAAGCAGATTATGAATTCTACGGATTAAAATGCAGCATAGGAGAAGTGGCTAATAAAATAGCAGCCAAAGAATTGCAAGACAAAGGAGTGTTGGCACAATGCAATGTTAATGTGTTACAAACACAGGATCATCCAGAATTTAAAAATTATCAAGAAGAATTAAAATGGTTAACCACTGATGAAACTAGAATGTCGTGGATTGCAAAAACCATAGAAGATATTGCAACAACAGGCAACACAATGATTCTAGTGGATAGAATATCTGCTGGTGAGTTGTTAGAAAAGAAAATAACAGACAGTGTGTTTATATCTGGCTCTACAAAGAATACTGAAAGAAAAGAACACTACGACGAAGTTTCCATAGCACAACACAAAGTTATTATTGCTACCTATGGTGTGGCTGCTGTGGGCATAAACATACCTAGAATCTTTAATTTGGTATTAATAGAACCTGGTAAGAGCTTTGTGCGAGTAATACAGAGCATCGGTAGAGGTATTAGAAAAGCAGAAGACAAAGATCACGTTAACATTTGGGATATAACTTCTAGTTGTAAATTTGCAAAAAGACATCTTGGGCAAAGAAAAAAGTTTTACAAAGAGGCCAATTATCCGTATAATATAGAAAAGATAGATTATGAAAATCCTTACATTAGAAAATAAAACATACGTATTAGAAAAAATACCAGAATATGTGGACGACAAATTAAGATTTGCAGTGCTGGATAATTCTAATCCAGCTGACCCAGATTACTTCTTTATACCATTGATATTCTTAGAATCATTTAATGCTCCAGCAGCAGTGCTACAGATTGGACAGTATAAAATTAAGATGCCTCTAGATTGGAAGATGATTATAGGCGATCCTGAACAGGGAGAATTACATGTGTTGCCATTGACCAGTTTAAATGACCGAGGATTTAATGCGTTTATGTTTAACCCTATATCGGATTCTAAACCTACATTTGCTGAAGTGGATATTGTGGACATATATCAAGAAGTTAAGTGGTACTTCCCTAAAGTTAAATCGGGCCAAATATTAGCTGTGCCTCTCACAGATGACAACAATCCACCTTGTGCATATTTTGTTAAAGACATATCTAGACAATCAGAATTCCTAGAATATGGAGCAGTATGGTAAGGAAAAAAGACAATGTGGTTTGTATGGAAGCTCCTGTTATCATGGTTCCAGACGAACAGGACAGAGAGATACCTGTGTTGATGAATAGACATTATATCGATTGGATTATGGATCATGCTAGAAAAAAACGATTAAGCATACAAGGTTATCAATTACGAGGTAAGAACATAGAGATAACTTTTAAAAATCCCAAACACGCATCTGTGTTTGCACTGACATGGAGAGAAGATGAGTGAAAAGAAGAAATTTTTTGAATTAAGAAACGGTATGAAAGCCATAGACTTTCGTAATAAAGATTATTATGATAGGATAGATGATCATGAAAGATCTTTGTACAGTCCTTACATGATCATGCGTTATGCTTCTGCTGTATCGGGAGATAGATTTTATCAAGAACATTATGTAGAAATGATCAACGAGTTTGTTAATAAACATCTTTTTACGTTGAGCGGCAAGCATAAAAAACTGTGCTGGCAGTTAACTTCCATGTGTGGTGGATTAAAACAACAGTTCCATCCGTGGATTAAGCCCATGAAAAAAACTCCCAACAAGTCTTTACAAACTCTAATGGATATCTATCCTAACACTAAACAATCGGATTTAGAAACACTGGATAAGATCATAACCGACAGCGAACTAGAACAACTGCTAGAGGATCATGGAAAGCAATCTTAATACTTGTACGTTTTGCGGCAAGAGTTTTACAAAAGAAAGAACTCTACAAGTTCACGTGTGTGAACCCAAACGCCGACATTTACAAAAAAATGAGAAATGGGTACAGAATGCTTTCTTAGTATTTCAAAGATTTTATCAAGTGCACCAAAACAATGGAAAACCAAAAAACTACGAAGACTTTTGTAAGAGTGCATACTATAATGCTTTTGTAAAATTTGGACGTTACATTATGCATGTTAATCCTTTATATCCAGAAAAATATGTGGACTATGTAGTACGTTCTAGAATCAAATTAGACAACTGGGCTAGAGATGATCTTTATGAGGCCTATCTTATAGACACACTTAAAACAGAACCTGTAGAAGCAGCTCTACAAAGAAGTATACAAACTATGATGGATTGGGCTGAAGAACAGAATGTACAATGGGCAGATTATTTTCGTTTAGTTAATACTCCAAGAGCAGTGCAACATATACAAACAGGAAAACTATCTCCATGGTTAGTGCTTGGTTGTTCTGCTGGCAAAAAGATGTTAAAATCTTTTACAGACGAACAATTACAAATGGTACAGAGATTTATTAATCCAGAATTTTGGTCAAACAGATTTAAGACTAATATGGCAGATGCTCTATTTGTACAGGAGACAGCACGAGAGGCTAAAATTGAGTAATAAAGTTACAATAGAAGAAGGAATAGATGTCGCAGTAGGAGATTCAATTATAGTGATCAAAGAAGACGGCTCCATTGGACAAGTGATCATGCCAGAGATTAATAATCCTGCACAAGAGAGCAAAGGTTACAAATTAACTTTAGACATACTAGAATTTATTGATCGAGAAAAGGGTGTGTTAATAAGATCAGCAACTAATCGAAGGAAGTACAACTAATGCCTGATGTAGATATAGATTTTGCAAATAGAGAACAAGCACTGAAATTATTTAAACATGTGCCTGCTGCTATCATCAAAGATGACGATGTAGAGAAACATAAGACGGGTGTATATTTTCAAGAAATACCTGTGGATCCTATTAATAATTGTTGTAGTCTTGATTATAAGAAAGCAGAGGAGCGTGGCTATTTTAAAATAGATTTATTAAATGTGAATCTCTATGAAGGCATAAAAACTGAACAAGAGTTAGTAGAACTGATGCTGGAAGAGCCAGACTGGAACATGTTGAAAGATAAAAACATTGTGGATCAACTGTTTCATATCAATGGTCATTTTGATATAGTATCTAAATTAGAACCAAAGAACATAGAACAGTTAGCAGCAGTACTAGCAATTATAAGACCAGCAAAAAGAAATCTCATGCACAAATATTGGTCAGAAATATTGAAAGAGGTCTGGCTGAAACCCAAAGACGACAGTTATTTTTTTAAAAAATCACATGCTGTTGCATACGCTCAAGCAATTGTGGTACAAATGAATCTCATTAAAAAAATTAAACAGGTCGACGCATTAACTGTATAGTTCTGCGTTTGATTCTTTTCTTAGATATATCTTCTAATCGTACAACAGGTCCATGTACAATCTTTATATCTTTACTAGATAGAGTTACTACTGTGCTTTTAAAATAAGCAAAATCTTTCTTAAGAAATATATTAATGGGTATTTTTCTATTGGATTCCCACCACCAAGTTTCGCCCAATCTTAAAAACTTCATTTTATCTGCTGGTAACATGATTCTTCCGTAATCATAGAAACTGGTTACTTGACTGTCTTGGTTTTGTATTATACCCACATATTCTAAATCACCCTTGCGTATAAGCGATAAGAATGGGAACTTGGTCTTTAGAGTTTCAAAAATTTCATTCATAGTATATTCAATAAATACAGTGAGCAATGAACTATGCAAACTGTATCAAGGTATTTACTAAACAATGTGGTAATTGTATACACATCTGGTTATCATGGAAGGAATTCTACTGTGTACGATAGACGATTAAAGCTGTATAAAGGTGTTTCAAACCCACTTACTTTTACGTTTAAAAACGAAGATCAAAAAGCACAGGATATTACAGCCAAAATCTACGAATTTAACCTAATTGATTCTGAAACTAAAAAGTCCGTTGTAACAAGAAATTTAACCATTATCGATGATGGTTCTACAATCACTAAAAAAGGTACTGCTAGTGTAACAATTACTGAGGGTGATCTTTTAACGCTAGATGCAAAATTTTACAACTACGCTATCAGAGAAGTAGCGGCAGATAACTCTCGAACAGTTACTTTTGCTGATACTGCTTACAACGCAGCCGGTACCGTGGAAGTATTAGATGGTGCTTACCCTGATGTGATTGACAGCGAAGAAATTAATTCTTTTACTAATACTACCGGTCCTTTGACTTATACCAGTTCTGCTATAGATGCTAATCCTGGCATCAATAATAATGTGGCTCTACATACTATTGCAGTCTATACAAAATCTTTTTCAGGATCTCTAAGAATACAAGGTACCATGGAGACCACACCAGGTAATTCCGATTATTTCGATGTTACTGCTACAGACCAGTCTTCTCCGATTGCATTCACAAATTCTACTGAGGTTACCTACTACAATTTTACAGGTGTTTACCAGAATGTAAGATTTAGTTGGGCTAATGCTAGTGGTAATACCGGACGCATTGACAAAATCCTTTATAGACATTAAACTATAAGAATGAATCTGATTCAGTCTACAATTCTGACATCGTTACCGGCTGGCCGTAAAAAGACACCATCTGGGTGGATGAGTTTCAATGCACCTTGTTGTGTGTACAATGGAGAATCTCCAGATAAAAGAAAAAGAGGTGGAGTAATGACTTCTGCCGATGGTACACTAAGTTATCATTGTTTCAATTGTGGATACACAGCATCTTATGTGATTGGTAGAAAATTATCTACCAAAATGAAAACACTTATGGGTTGGTTAGGTGTCGCTGAAGACACAATCAAAAAATTAGCTATAGAGGCCATGCGTCATGAGGAAGCTGATATTAAGTATGAGAAAAAGAAATTCGTCTCATTTCAAAAAAAAGAATTGCCAAAGAACAGTTTTAAATTAGAACATTGGTTAGAAAAATACGTTGCAGAAGATCTTACAACCACACAGTATGAAAAAATAGATCAATTATTAAATTATTTAAAAAGTAGAGGTATAGCACCTGAGTGGTATGATTTTTTTTACTCTCCAGATCAAACTGCCGATTTCCATCGCAGAGTGATTGTGCCATTTTATTGGCATGGCGAAATAGTTGGATATACAGGAAGATTATTTGATACTCGAAATAAAGAGATAAAATATTATACAGAGACACAGCCAGGCTATGTGTTCAACCTGGATGCCCAGGACTGGCAAAGAAAGTTTGTGTTGGTAATGGAAGGACCATTTGATGCCATAACATTGGGCGGGGTGGCCATACTGGGATCAGAGATTAACGACACACAAAGAGAACTGATACAAGGATTGAACAGACAGGTAATTGTGGTACCGGATAGAGATCAACCAGGACAAAAACTCATAGATCAAGCCAAAGAGTTTGGTTGGAGTGTGGCATTTCCACAATGGCACGAATCGGTTGTAGACGTAGCAGAAGCTGTGTTAAAATATGGTAGATTGTTTACTTTACAATCAATACTTAAATCTACAGAATCCACAGCATTAAAAATAGATTTAAGAAGAAAGATTTATGGCTGATTACAGTTTTGATGTACAAAAATTATATTTAGAAATGCTGCTGGCAGATGCAGAGTCATTTGCAAGAGCACAGAATATATTTGACAGCAACAGTTTTGATAGAAAATTACAACCTATTGCAAAATTTATTAAAGATTATGCAGAGCAATATAAAGTACTACCAGAAGTGGAGCAAGTTAATGCTAAACATGATATTAAATTAAAAGCAGCAAAAGATTTAGATCCATCACACTTTACATGGTTGTTGGATGAGTTTGAAACATTCTCTCGACACAAGGCATTAGAAAAGGCCATATTAGAATCTGCAGATTTATTAGAGCATGGTGATTATGCTCCTGTGGAAGATAAGATTAAGGCAGCAGTTAACATTGGATTGACTCGAGACATAGGTACAGATTATTTTGATGACCCACGAGGCAGATTAGAGAGATTAAAAAACTCTAATGGGCAGATCAGCACAGGTTGGGTGAATATTGATAAGAAATTATTTGGAGGATTCAATCGTGGAGAGTTGAATATATTTGCAGGAGGATCGGGTGCAGGTAAATCTTTATTCTTACAGAACTTAGCAGTTAACTGGGCCAGTGCAGGATTAAATTGTTGTTATATCAGTTTTGAATTAAGTGAGATGTTGGTGGCCATGAGATTGGATGCTATGATCACTAATATACCTACAAGAAAGATATTCCCAGAAATTGATAACGTCGAAATGAAACTTAAAATGATTGCTAAAAAAGCAGGAAATTTACAAATCAAATATTTGCCATCAGGCAGCACAGTGTTAGATATTAAAACATATATAAAAGAATTAGAGCTTAAAACTAAAAAGAAAATAGACTGTATATTAATTGACTATTTGGATCTCATGATGCCAAAAAGTAAAAAAGTATCACCAGCAGATCTGTTCATCAAAGACAAATATGTGTCAGAAGAGTTAAGAAATTTGGCTGTAGAATCAAAGATGCTAATGGCCACAGCATCACAGTTGAATAGAGCATCTGTGGAAGAGATTGAGTTTGATCACTCACACATAGCAGGTGGATTATCTAAAGTACAAACAGCAGACAACGTGTTTGGTATATTCACTAGCCGAGCAATGAAAGAGCGTGGCAGATATCAAGTACAGTTTATGAAAACTAGAAGCAGCAGCGGTGTGGGACAGAAAGTGGATCTTGAATTTGATGTGGACACACTGAGAATTAAAGATTTAATAGAAGAAGAGGGTCAACATCAATTTAAAAAACAAACATCCACTGTGTATGATTCTTTAAAACAAAAGAGTAAAATTTCTGGAGAAGGTACTCCTACAGATGCTCGAGCGGAACCAGATCCTACCCGAGGCGATGAAATTGGTAAAGTTAGAGCCACTGTGGAAGGCAGTAAATTAAGACAACTGCTCAACGATCTACATTCAGACGAAGAACAATAAGCGCAGCGTCAGCGCATTTTTTAAAAATAAGCGACAGCGTAAGTTAGCGTGCAAAGGTTTTGACCCCGATTGTTTTTGGTAAAATTTAAATGGTAATTGTCACGCATTTGCACTTGACTTATTCACACAACCAGTAGTATAATCACGTTTCTTGCTTTGCGGCAAGAATTAAAGGAGAAACAATGAAAAACAAGAAAAACATAGTAATTGGTCTTGCAGTTATTATCGTCCTTGCGGCGGTGATATTCTTTGCTTCTGGCAAAAAAGCCAAAGCACAGGCCAAACCATCTGCTCCAGTGTTGAATTTTTACGGCGTGGTTGACGCGGGCGTACAAAGTTACAACAGTGGCACAGAGTCTCTAATCCGAGCAGGCGAGGGTGGATTATCTACCAGCCGACTGGGATTTCGAGGCAACACTCCAGACCTAGGAGGAGTACAGTTCAATTTTAATCTTGAAGGTGCTCTAAAACCACAAACAGGTACTCTAGGTTCTACCACTACTACTGGTTCAGTATTCACTCGTGAAG
>Ga0114963_10000763_pt1 | contig 21859 bp, 14 predicted proteins | sample C_131016_EF_Meta_FD_87019 | JGI IMG/M metagenome (GOLD analysis project Ga0114963, IMG submission 87019) | Freshwater microbial communities from Lake Croche, Canada to study carbon cycling - C_131016_EF_MetaG | ecosystem: Environmental > Aquatic > Freshwater > Lake | place: Lake Croche, Canada...
CTGCGCGCGAAAGCACGGCTGACGGCAGCTATCAGGCGCTCGCGGCGGCACACAGCCGAGCAGCCGCCACGATGAGCCGCGACATCGCCGATGCGATCGTCGCGCTGCAGCGCGAGACCCACTAGCCGCGCCAGTCCGAGCCCCTGGTCTGGGCGGATGGCGCCTCACCAAGACAAGCTCGTCGCGCGAACCGGCCTTGAAATCGAAAAGTCGAGCCCTATAATTCTCCTGCTAGCACTCGTCAGAGATGAGTGCTAACGACGCTGCTGTCAGGCGTTTGTCGGCTGCGCTACCAAGCGCCAAGTCGTTCGCAGACGAAAACCTGAAGCCATCAAGTCCATTCAGATTCACCTAGGAGATGCTATGAAACTTCGTCCTTTGCACGATCGCGTGATCGTCAAGCGCCTCGAGCAAGAAACCAAGACCGCCTCGGGCATCGTCATCCCCGACAACGCCGCAGAAAAGCCCGATCAGGGTGAAGTGCTGGCCGTCGGCCCAGGCAAGCGCAGTGACAAGGGCGAGTTCATCGTCCTCAATGTCAAGGTCGGCGATCGCGTGCTGTTCGGCAAGTACAGCGGCCAGACCGTCAAGGTCGACGGCGACGAATTGCTCGTCATGCGCGAAGAAGACCTCTTCGCTGTTGTCGAGAAATAAAGCTACTGCGCGACGCGCTGGCGTCGTTGGGCGGTGCTCGCAATCCTCACGTACCGAAGTACGTTCCGGTTACTGCGCTCCGTCCGCCTACCCAGCACGCCGCTCGCTACGCTTTCTTTCCCGACAACTGAGCGGTGAAGGAAAGCGATAAACCACACTGATTTTGGAGAAATACAAATGGCAGCAAAAGACGTGATTTTTGGCGGTGAAGCCCGTGCCCGCATGGTTGAAGGCGTGAACATCCTCGCCAACGCGGTCAAGGTCACCCTCGGCCCCAAGGGCCGCAACGTGGTGCTCGAGCGCTCCTTCGGCGCGCCGACCGTCACCAAGGACGGTGTTTCGGTCGCCAAGGAAATCGAGCTCAAGGACAAGCTCCAGAACATGGGCGCCCAGATGGTCAAGGAAGTCGCTTCCAAGACCAGCGACAACGCCGGTGACGGCACCACCACCGCGACCGTGCTGGCTCAGGCCATCGTGCGCGAAGGCATGAAGTACGTGGCCGCCGGCATGAACCCGATGGACCTCAAGCGCGGCATCGACAAGGCCGTCATCGTGCTGGTCGAGCAGCTCAAGAAGCAGAGCAAGCCCACCACCACCAGCAAGGAAATCGCACAGGTCGGCACCATTTCTGCCAACTCTGACAGCGACGTCGGCCAGATCATCGCCAGCGCGATGGACAAGGTCGGCAAGGAAGGCGTGATCACCGTCGAAGACGGCAAGAGCCTGGCCAATGAACTCGACGTCGTCGAAGGCATGCAGTTCGATCGCGGCTACCTGTCGCCTTATTTCATCAACAACCCCGAAAAGCAAAGCGCGATCCTCGACAACCCGTTCGTGCTGCTGTTCGACAAGAAGATCAGCAACATCCGCGATCTGCTGCCCACGCTCGAAGCCGTGGCCAAGGCCGGTCGCCCGCTGTTGATCATTGCTGAAGAAGTCGAAGGCGAAGCACTGGCCACGCTGGTGGTCAACACCATCCGCGGCATCCTGAAAGTGGTGGCCGTCAAGGCGCCTGGCTTCGGTGATCGCCGCAAGGCCATGCTCGAAGACATCGCCATCCTGACCGGTGGCAAGGTCATCGCCGAAGAAGTCGGCCTCACGCTCGAGAAGGTTACGCTGGCCGATCTGGGCCAGGCCAAGCGCGTCGAAGTGGGCAAGGAAAACACCACCATCATCGACGGCTCGGGTGCCGCAGCCGACATCGAAGCGCGCGTCAAGCAAGTGCGCGTTCAGATCGAGGAAGCCACCAGCGACTACGACCGCGAGAAGCTGCAAGAGCGCGTGGCCAAGCTGGCTGGCGGCGTGGCCGTCATCAAGGTCGGTGCTGCCACCGAAGTCGAGATGAAGGAAAAGAAGGCCCGCGTCGAAGATGCGCTGCACGCAACCCGCGCAGCCGTTGAAGAAGGCATCGTGGCCGGTGGCGGCGTGGCTCTGCTGCGTGCCAAGCAGACCGCAGGCGAGATCAAGGGTGACAACCCCGATCAGGACGCCGGCATCAAGCTGGTGCTGCGCGCCATTGAAGAGCCGATCCGCATCATCACGCAAAACGCTGGCGACGAGCCGAGCGTGGTGGTCAATGCGGTGCTGGCCGGCAAGGGCAACTTTGGCTACAACGCAGCCAATGGCACCTACGGCGACATGATCGAAATGGGCATCCTGGACCCCACCAAGGTGACCCGCACGGCGCTGCAAAACGCCGCTTCGGTGGCGTCGCTGATGCTGACCACCGAGTGCATGGTGGCCGAGGCTCCGAAGGAAGAGTCGGGTGCCGGCGGCATGCCTGGCGGCATGGGTGGCATGGGCGGCATGGGCGGCATGGACATGTGATCGTCCGAGTCCGTTCGGGCTCGTTGAGTCCGAACACGCTCTAAACCTGAACGGGGCCGCTCACGCGGCCCCGTTTTCATTGGCGTACACCACTTAGACTCATGTCAACGTTGCCGTACCGCCGCAACGATCCGCATGCAAACCCGGCCCCGATCGCTATGTCGCTCCCCCCGCCACTGCTGCGCTTCATCGAGGAAGAACTTTCCCGCACGCCGTTTCTCATCCAACGGGTCACTGCGGCTGCGATCTCGCAACTGCAGCAAGGCACCCGGCCCGAGGCCACCAGCTCTCGCGACGAACGCCTGGTGCGATCGGAAGTGATGGAGTCGCTGCTGAGCAGCACCCCTGAGTTCACCCAACTGTTCGCAGACAAGTTGCGCGAGATCGTCACCAACGAGCTCGGTGGACGACTTCAAAGCACCGCCTCAGGCGGCCACAACGACACCCCGGGCTTTGATCTGGTCGATGAAAGCCGGGTCGAATCCGACATCGAGATCTCCCGCGCCACGCAAGCGATCGATCAGGCCGCCGAGTGGGAGTTGCGCGAACTCCAGACCTTCACCTCGGCGCTGGCCGGCCAGACACACGTCATCGCCAACTCGAATCCGTTGCGCCCATCGGTCTATGCCCAAGCCCTGTGGCACGCCACCTGCGCCATCACGCCCAGACTCACGCATCGCAGGCTGCTGCTGCGCACCGTGGCTGGCTGTCTGGCCGGTCAGCTCAAGATGACCTGGGCAGCGGCGTGCACACGGCTCGAGAGCAGCGGGATCGAGCCGAGCGCGTACAAGACCACGGCTTTTCCGTCAGACGCTGCGACACGCGCCGCCAAGCTTGCGCCCGCCCCCGTGCAGCGCCTCCACCATTTACTGTCCAAAATGCCGGGCGCTCCATCGGGTGGCGATGGACACAGCCCGGAGCGACCGGCGACCGGGGCGCGGGTCAACGATGGGGCGCAGCACGCGCGGTTCACAGCGGCCTTCGAACAAGCCTTGCAGGGTATCGAGGCGCTGCTGCAGTCTCAGGTGCTGACCGTCCCGGGCACAGCGGTCGGTGCCCCAGGCCCGACTTCGCCCCTGCACGAACACAGCGCCACGCTGGTCTCGCATGCCGCGGATGTGGTTGATCGCCAGATCGTCGAATTGCTGTCGCTCCTGTTCGAGGCGGTTCTGCGCGATGACCAGCTGAGCGCGGCCACGCGCGCCGTGCTGGCGCGGCTGCAGGTATCGGCCTTGCGGGTCGCGCTTGGCGACGCAACCATGCTCGAAAGCGATCAGCACCCGGTGTGGCAACTGATGAACCGCATCGCGGCCGCGACCCGGCTGTGGCCTCGTCCTGACGATCCCCGAGCGGCCCAACTGCTCGAATTCAGCGAATCGCTGGCCACCCAAATCGCCGCCAGCTCGCAGCCCTCGGCCGAGCTTTACTCGCGGGGTCTCGAACAGCTCGACGAACACCTCGCCCAACAACAGCAAGCGCAGCGCGAGGAATCCCGAAGCCTCATCGAATCCCTGACGCTTGCAGATCGGCGAGACACGCTGCAAGACGAGCTGGCAGATCAGTTCGCCGAACAATTCAGCTCGATCAAGACAGCGCCACTCGTGGTTCGATTCATGACCCAGGAGTGGCCACGCGTGGTGGCCGAGTCGTTGTTGCGCTTCGGTGCGCAAGACGAACAAAGCACAGCTTTGCTGAAGGTCGCTGACGATCTGCGAGCCAGCCTGCTGGTCGACACGAACAACAGGCAGCAACTGTTCAGCCTGCTGCCGCCGCTGCTCAAGCGGCTGCGAGCAGGCATGGCGCTGATCTCCTTGCCTGAAGCCCAGCAAAAAGCGCTGCTCGACGACCTGATGGACGCGCACAACCAGCTGCTGGGGTTTTCGAAGAGATCCGGCGAGCTGCGACTGACCGATGTGCCGACAGAACAAAAACCGGTCTGGGCAGACACGCAGTCGCTCGAGGAGGCATCGGTCGAACCGATGATCGAGGTGGCCTCGATGGACACGGTGCCCGCCGAACTGCTGGCGACCGACGACAAAGCGCAAACCATGCCGGACTCGCTCACCGAGCAGATCATCCTGTCGCAGCCGTGTCAGTGGCTGATTGGCGGGCGCTGGCAGCAAGTGCAACTGCTTTGGCGCAGCGAAACGGCACGGTTTTTCCTCTTCGCGGGCGAAACTGCGGGCTGTCCTCATTCGATCACCGGCGTGGCGCTCGAGCGTCTGGGCCGCGAGGGTCTCATCAAGCCACTGAACGAGCCGCAGTTGCTGCAACGCGCGATAGACCGCGTGGTGGAACAGCTCGGCCAGCCACAGCGCTGACGCGGCCAGCATTCAGCAGGCAGATTCTTCTGCCCTGCCCAGCACGCACAATTTGCCGATGGGCCTGATGAGATCGATTGCGACGGGTTTGAGCGTGCTGGCATTGGAGGGTCACATGCGGCCAGCCGTGGCCTTTGATATTCAGGCGCCGGTCGTCGTGGCATCGGCGCAGGCGGTGGCGGCTTCGGCGTCGGCTTCGGCGTCGGCTTCAACGCCGCACACCCGACCTCGCATCGGTCTGGTGCTCTCGGGAGGGGGAGCGCGCGGCATTGCTCACGTGGGCGTGCTCAAGATCCTCGAGCGCGAACACATACCGATCGACGTGATCTCCGGCACCTCGATGGGCGCGATCGTCGGTGGCCTGTACGCCAGCGGCATGAGCGCGGCCCAGATCGAGGCCGAACTGCTCAAGGTCAACTGGAGCGAGGTCTTCACCAACCGCGTCGACCGTCCGCTGCTCAGCCAGCGCCTGAAAGAAGACGACTTCAAGCTGTCGCCAGCGCTCGAGTTCGGCATGAACAACGGCGAGTTGCGAGCGCCCATGAGCGCGCTTTACGGGCGAGGTTTCGAAGCCCTGTTGCGTCGCTACACGATGCCGGTTCGCAACATCGCAGATTTCTCCGCGCTGCCGATCCCGTTTCGTGCGGTCGCCACCAACATGGAGTCGGGAAAACAGGTGGTGCTGACCTCGGGCGATCTGGCACACGCGCTGCGCTCGAGCATGAGCGTGCCGGGCGTGTTTGCACCGACCGAGTTTGACGGGCAGATCCTCGGCGACGGCATGCTGGTCGACAACCTGCCCGTCGATGTGGCGAAGGCCATGGGAGCCGACGTGCTGATCGCGGTGAACATCGGCGCGGCACTGGCCGGCCGTGAGACGCTGTCATCGGTGGGCGGCCTCACTTCGCAGATGCTCAACATCCTGACCGAACAGAACGTGCAGCGCAGTCTCGCCTTGCTCGGTCCGAAGGACGTGCTGCTCGCGCCCGAACTGGGTGCCCTCACCGCCGGCGATTTCGACAAGACCGCCGAGCTGATCCAGTTGGGCGAGGCGGTTTCGGCGCTGCAGTTGCAGCAATTGGCCCGGCTGTCTCTGGACGAGTCGTCGTATCGGCAGTGGCAGGCCGCGCACCATGCCCCGCCCGCTGAAGAAGTCCGGCTGGCCATCATCAAGTTCGCCGGCACCAAAGTCACCAATCCCGAGCGCTTTGCCGATCAGCTCGAGTCCGAGGTGGGCCAGAAGTTCGATGAAGACAGGGCTGAACATGATGCGCAGCAACTGGCCGCCAGCGGCGACTACACGCGCTCTGACTTTCGCCTGATGCGCACGCCCGAAGGCGAGGGCTTGCTGTTTGATCTGGAAGAAAAGCCGTGGGGCCCGCATTACTTTCGCGTCGGGCTCGATCTGTTCACCGACTTCAGCGGTGACAGCGCCTTCAACATCAAGGTGACGCACACGCGGCGGTGGCTGGATGCGAGCGGCACCGAGTGGCACAACTTTGCGCAGATTGGCCAGACGCCTACGCTTTTCAGCGAACTGCGCCACCCGCTCAGCGTGCTCAAGGGTCTGGGCAGCGACTTGTTCGTGGCCGGATATGCCGAGATCCAGTGGCGCCAGTTCACGCTGTATGACAACGACAGCGGCGATCAGCTCGGCCGCTTCTCGCGTGGCACGGGGCGCTACGGGCTGGACATCGGCCAGCCCTGGGGCAGGTTTGGCGAGGTCCGTCTGGGGCTGACTCAGGTGGTCACCCACGTCAACCCCGAGCTGACATCCAGCGACTATGTCGGGCCGACCGATTCCTCGACCTTGCGCGAGACCGGCGTGCGGTTGATGGCCGTGCTCGATCAACTGGACTACGTCAACTTCCCCACCCACGGCTACCGCATCGAGGCCTCGGCATTGACAGGGCACCGCACGATTTCATCGCCCAGCAGCAGCGAGAACTTCACCCGAGTGGAGTTCGACGGCACGTCTGCCATCAGCTGGGGCAACACCACGCTCAACACCCGGCTGCTGGCTCAAAGCAGTGGCGGCAAAGACCCGACGAACATCGACCAGTACAGCTACACGCTGGGCGGGTTTCACCGACTTTCGGGCTACCAGCAGGATCAGCTGACGGGCAGCGAGGTGCTGTACGGGCGGCTCATGGCCTATCACCGGCTGGACACCTCGCCGTTGCTGACGCGCGGGTTCTTCATGGGCGCCTCGCTAGAGGCGGGCAACGCCTGGCCCGAACGGGGCGGCATGACGCTGTCCGATCTGCGTTTTGGATCGAGTCTTTTCGTCGGCGCCGACACCGCGCTCGGCCCGCTTTACCTGGGCATCACCTACGCGCCACGCGGCCAGACCGCGCTGTACCTCTATCTGGGCCGGCCTTGATCAGGCGGGATGCACCCAGCCGTGCAGCAGCATCGCCGCATCGCCCACGCCGCTTTTCTTCAGGGCCGAGAAAAGCGCCACGTTGACGTCGGCCTCCTCAGTGGTCAGTTCGCCCAGCGCCTGTTGCGCCTTGGTCAGTGCCATGGCCGCTTCGCTGCGATTGAGCTTGTCTGACTTGGTCAACAGCACCAGCAGCCTGACCGAGCCATTGCCCACACGCGGCGCCACAAAGCCCAGCAGCTGCCGATCCAGATCGGTGAAACCCAGCCGCGAGTCGATCATCAGCACCAGCCCGGTCAGGCTGCGGCGCACATCAAGATACTCAGCCATCACCTGCTGCCAGCGAAGCTTGGCGCCACGCGCCACTGCGGCATAGCCATAGCCCGGCAAGTCGGCGAACAGCGCATCGGCACCGGTCTTGGGGCCCAGCTCGAACAGGTTGATGTGCTGCGTGCGGCCTGGCATCTTGGACGCGAACGCGAGGCGCTTTTGCTGCGTCATGGTGTTGATCGCCGTCGACTTGCCGGCGTTGGATCGGCCCACGAAAGCGATCTCGGGCAGTTCGGTCTGCGGCAGTTCGGGCAACTTGCTGGCGGTGGTCAGAAAACGCGCCGTGTGCGTCCAGGCCAGAGCCACTTTCTCCTGCGATGCAAGAGTCGTGACCGACGAACTGTGGGGAGATGTCTCGGTCATGGTAGCCATCAAATTCTGCGATTGTAGAATCGGCCGCATTCCAAAACCTGCCTGCCACCTGACCATGAAGTTTGCGTCTGCTCTGCTGTCTTGCTGCTTCCTCGCCCTTTTCGCTGCCAGTGCTTCGGCCAACGAGGCGCCCGCTGTCGAGAAGCCCGATCCCGTCAAGGGCCAGGCCAGTGCCGCGATGTGTGCGGGCTGTCACAGCCAGGACGGCTCGCGCGGCAGCCCGGCGCAACCCATCCTTCAAGGCCAGCACCCTGAATATCTGGTCAAGCAGCTGACCGAATTCAAGGCTGGCAAGCGAGTCAACGCGATCATGAACGGCATGGCCGCTGCCCTCAGCGAAAGCGACATGAAGAACATCGCGGCCTTCTACAGCACGCTGCAAGCCAAGCAAGGCTTTGCCAAGAACGCCGACACCGTGGCGCTCGGCGAAAAAATCTACCGCGGTGGCATTGCCGATCGCGGCGTGCCCGCATGCGCCGGCTGCCACAGCCCCAACGGCGCTGGCATTCCTGCGCAATACCCCCGACTCGGTGGTCAGCACGCCGAATACACCGAAACGCAGCTCGTGGCGTTTCGTGGTGGCATTCGCAACAACAACGCGGTGATGACTGGCGTGGCTGCAAAGCTCAACGATCGCGAGATCAAGGCTCTGGCGGACTACACGGCCGGCCTGCACTGAACTCAGGTCATCCCTTAAAGCCGGTCTGTGACCGGCTTTTTTCATTTCGGGTGCCCGCTCGTTTCGGGGTCATGCGAGCGGGCTTAAAGTGCACTCAGATCACCTCGGCCAACACCATGCCTTACATCCGTCGCAACGCTGACGCCAGCATCGAAAGCTTGCATCGGCATGCTGAACAAGACGCTCAGGAGTTCCTCGATAACGACCATGCCGAGGTGCAGGCCTTCGTCGCACGGGTGGCGCCCGACAACGAAGACTTCTCGAGCCTCGATGCGGATTTCGTGCGGGTGATCGAAGACGTGATCGACGCGCTGCTCAGCAAGAACGTCATCAACGCCACCGACCTGCCCGCCGAAGCCCAGGCCAAGCTGTTTGCACGCAAGACCTTTCGCGATCGCGCATCGCGCAACGCCTTGAACTTGTTCGCGCCACACGGCTCAGACGATGTGATCTGAGCACTCGCAAAGGCCCCTATGAACTTCCACAAAGACCACGGCCTGCGCCACGGCATGGCCAGCGAAATCACCCCTCGTGCGGTGTACGAGCAACGCAGAAGCCTGGTCAAGGCGATGGCCGCCGGGGCCGCCGGACTCGGGCTGGCGGCGTGGGCTTCACGCGATGCCTTGGGTCAGGTCACCAAGCCCGGCAAGCTCGCGGCCCTGAGCGGCGCGCGCAGCACAGCAGCCGGTGCGGTGACGATGGAAAAGCCCACGGCCTACAGCGACGTCACCACGTACAACAACTTCTACGAATTCGGCACCGACAAGTCCCAGCCCGCCGAGACCGCCGGCACGCTGAAAACCCGGCCTTGGACGGTGCGCGTCGAAGGTGAGGTCAAAAAGCCCGCCACTTTCGACATCGACACGCTGCTCAAGCTCAGCCCGATGGAAGAGCGCATCTACCGGCTGCGCTGCGTTGAAGGCTGGTCGATGGTGATCCCGTGGGTGGGCTACCCGCTGTCTGAGCTGATCAAGCGCGTCGAGCCCACCGGCAACGCAAAGTACGTCGAGTTCGTGACCCTGGCCGACCGCAAGACCATGCCTGGCGTGGATTCGCGAGTGCTCGACTGGCCCTACACCGAAGGCCTGCGCCTTGATGAGGCGATGCACCCGCTGGCCTTGCTCACCTTCGGTTTGTATGGCGAGGTGCTGCCCAACCAGAACGGCGCGCCGGTGCGCATGGTGGTGCCCTGGAAGTACGGCTTCAAAAGCCCCAAGTCCATCGTCGCCATCCGCTTCGTCGCCGCCGAGCCGCGCACCAGCTGGAACAAGGCGGCCAGCAGCGAGTACGGCTTTTATTCCAACGTCAATCCCACGGTCGACCACCCACGCTGGAGTCAGGCCACCGAGCGGCGCATCGGCGAAGACGGGCTGTTCAAGAAGAAGCGCCCCACCCTGATGTTCAACGGCTACGAGCCGCAAGTCGGCCAGCTCTACGCAGGCATGGACCTGAAAAAGGTCTTCTGAGCCCTTCGCACATGCTGCGGCATCCGGGGGCCAAACCGCTGCTGTTCGTGCTGTGCCTGCTGCCCGCGGCCTGGTTGTTCTACGGCGCATGGTCCGACACGCTGGGTGCCAATCCGGCCGAAGCGCTGATCCGCGCCACCGGTGACTGGACGCTGCGCTTGTTGTGCATCACCTTGGCCATCACGCCGTTGCGGCAAGCGTTAAACGCGACGAGTCTGGCGCGCTTTCGCCGCATGCTGGGGCTGTTCACCTTCTTCTACGGCGTGCTGCACTTCCTGAGTTACAGCTGGCTCGACCAGGGCTTCGACGTTGACGCCATCGTGCGCGACATCGCCAAGCGCCCGTTCATCCTGGTGGGCACCGCGACGCTGCTGCTGATGCTGCCGCTGGCGGCCACCTCGTTCAATCGCGCGATCAAGGCGCTGGGCGCTGCGCGCTGGCAGCGGCTGCACCGCGCCGTCTACGCCGCTGCGCTGCTCGCGCTGCTGCATTTTTTCTGGATGCGCGCAGCCAAGCACAACTTCGCCGAGTGGAGCGTGTACGCCGTGGTCATCGGCGCGCTGCTGGGCTGGCGGCTGTGGCGGGGTATCACGAGCCGGCGTGCTTCAGCGCAGATCAAGGCGACCACTCGCCCATAAATCGATCAAAGCAATTTGTACTTGTTTAGTACACTTTAGTCTGCTTTTTTTCGTTTCGTACACTTAATCACGCAATCGAATACTGCACATCAGTCGGTTCTTGCCGAGACATGAGCGGGTGGAGCACAGTCGGCGTTGTCTGAAAAAGTCAGACGTTTCTGGAAGTAATTCGTGCCTTACATCGGAATCGTTGACGACAACCCCACCGTCTTGCTGCACATGCGCATCTTGCTGGAGCGAGCCGGATTCGCCGACGTCCGAACCCACACCGACTCGCGCGCCTCGCTGGCTGCCTTCAAGCTCGAGCCGCCCAGCGTGCTGCTGGTCGACTACCTCATGCCTGGCCTCGACGGCATCGAACTGCTGGGGCAGCTTCAGGATTCCGGTGCCACGCTGCACACACCGGTGGCCATGGTCTCCGGGGCTGAGGATCTCGAGTCGATACGGCTTTGCGCCTACCGCGCCGGTGCCATCGAGGTGCTGGCCAAACCGGTCAACCCGCAGGAGTTCACGCTCAAGGTTCGCAACCTCGCGCGCCTGTCCACCGTGCCGCTTCATGGGCGCTTCCAGGCCGATTTCTCGCCTCTCGTCGTGCCGCGCAGCAGCGGCGTGCCCAACCCCAAAACCAGCCCCAAGAGCAGCTCGCAGCGCGATGACCTACCCATGCTGCGCATGCTCGAAAAGGTCGCCGCTTTTCGCGACGACCACACCGGCAAGCACACCACGCGCATGGCGTTTTACGCGGCGGCCATCGCGCACGCCTACGGGCTGAGCATTGCGCAGCAGGACCAGCTGATGGAGGCCGCGCCGCTGCACGACATCGGCAATATCGGCTGTCGAGATGACGTGCTGCACAAGGTCCCGGGCGAGCAACTCGATGAGGCGGCTCGTCTGGCCATGCAGCAGCACACCACGACCGGCTATGAGTTGCTGCGTGAATCGCCTTCGACGATGATGCAGCTGGCCGCCGAGATCGCGCTGACCCACCACGAGTGCTGGGACGGTAGCGGCTACCCGCTGGGCTTGTCGGGCGAGCACATCGCGCTGTCAGGGCGCATCGTGGCGGTGGCTGATGTGTTTGACGCGCTCACCACCGTGCGCCCCTACGAGCCCGGGTGGCTGGCCGAGCGCGCGCGCCGGGTCATCAAGGGCGAGAGCGGCTCGAAGTTCGATCCGGCCGTGGTTGAAGCCTTCGATTCAGCGTTCGACAGCCTGCTTCGCATCAAGCGCCACTTCGATGGCGACGAAGTCTTCGCGCCCCACACTGTTGCCGCACATTGAGCGTTTCCATGATTGACCTGATCGGTGCAGTCGCTTCCGAGCCACAGCCTGTGGACTGGCGATTTGGCGCGAAGGAGCGCCGGTTTTTTGGCCTGACGCTGTTGCAGACCTGCCTGCTGATGCTGTCGATCAGCATAGGCATCTTTTATGTGGTCAGCTACTCTTACCTAAAGACGATCGACTTGGATTCGGCTGCGTCGCGAGCCTTGATCGCCGCTGACGACTGTCAGGACGCGGTCGTCGCCTTGCGGGGCCAATCGAGCGACCAGGCTGATTTCATCGAGCGGCTCAAGCAGTTCAAGCCGCCGCCGGCCATCAAGGCCGTGCGGGTTTTTCGCAAGGCCGACGGCCTGCAGATATTCAGCCTTGGCGAGGTTTTGGCCGGCCAGTCGCTGACACCTTCGGCACAGGATCTGAGCAGCTCGGGGCACAGAGTCGACTTGCATTCGCAGCGGGTGATGCACTGGACGCCCATGGGCCAGACACCGGAAGCGGTCTCCATCGAAGCCGCGACCTCAGATTTCATGGCGAGCGGGCGTGAGAACCGGCACCTTTCGGATGAGGCCTTGATAGGCTTGCCCGTGCTGCTTTTCCTGGCCATCTTCTTCACTGTCTGGCGGCTCAACGTCGCCCAACTGCGCAAACTGAGCGACGACCCGGCCGCGAGCGTTGAGCGCGACCCGCCTTGGTGGGCCTGCACCGAATTGATACTCGCCCAGCGTGCGTCTGTGCATATGGTCGCCATGGCGCACAACAGTCTGGACCAGAAAAAGCGCTTGATCATGGTGATGCAAGGGGTTCTGGACAAGGCTGCCGAGGCGGTGATCGCCTGTGACATGGACGGCGGCGTGCTCGTCAGCAACCGCCTCGCCAACCAGCTGTGGTCACCCAAGGGACAGTCGCTGGTCGGCGAATGCTTGCCCCGGCAGCTGATGCAGCTCGTGGAGACCGATCTGGCAGCCGGCAAGGGTGCAGTTTTGGCAGCAACCGAACAGCCGCTCAGCAGCCGAGTCTTCCATGCCGAAGTGACTTCGCCCCAGGGTGCACGCATCCCGATGCGGATGAGCTGCCACATGGCCATCGTCGGTGAGGCGCACTGGCTGGTGATTCAGGGCTTGGACGTGAGTGGCGAGCTGGTTGCTCGCAAGGCAATTGCGGATTCCATTGGCAAGGTCGAGCAGGCCAACCGAGCAAAGGGCCGCTTTCTGGCCACCGTCAGCCACGAGATTCGCACCCCGCTCAACGGGCTGTTCGGCATGCTCGACCTGCTGTCTCGCTCAGAGCTCGACGACGAGCAGCAGGAGTTGCTCAAGACTGCGCGCATCTCAGGGCGGCAGTTGCGCGCCTTGCTCGACGACGTGCTCGACCTGTCCAAGATCGAAGCCGGCAAGCTGCAGTTCGAACGGGTACCTTTCGACGTGCGCGAGCAGCTTGGCCGCGCGGTCCAGGTCTTCCTCGCGAGAGCGCAGCTCAGTGGGGTAACGCTCAGCGTTCAGTGGGACACGCCACAGCGCATGCTGCTGGGGGATGTTTTTCGCATCAGCCAGGTGCTCAACAACCTCATCGACAACGCGCTGAAGTTCACCGAAGAGGGTTTCATTTCCGTCGAGATACGCACAACGCAACCCGACCCGAACGATGACTTGTGCGAGCTGTGGGTCACCGTGGAAGACTCGGGCAAAGGCATCCGGCGAGAGCGCATGGCTCAGATTTTTGAGCCGTTCGCGCAAGCCGATGAATCGGTCAGCCGCGCATTTGGCGGCAGCGGTCTGGGCCTGTCGCTGTGCCGCGAGCTGTGTCAGGGCATGGGCGGCCACATTCACGCGGCGGCGCGCCCGGGCGGCGGCACCATCTTCACGTTCATGGTGGCCTGCGAGGTGGCTAACGGCATGTCGCCGTTTATCGACACGCAGCCTTCTGAAGACGCGCAACTGGCCATGCTGCACGGCGCGCGCGTGCTGTGTGTCGATGACAACCGGGTCAACCAGACGCTGCTGCAGGGCTGGCTGAAGTCGGTCGGCGCGGCAGTCACGCAGGCGTTCGACGGCGAGGCCGCCGTGGCCGCCATCGTCGCTCAGCCCTTTGACATCATCCTGATGGACATCTCGATGCCAGTGATGAACGGTCTGGACGCCACCCGCGCCATACGCTCGCTGGCAGCCTTGAAAGGGGCCGACTCGCTGCGTTTTGCGACCGTGCCCGTGCTCGGCGTGTCGGCCCATGCGATGTCGGGTGACCGCGAAGCGTGCCTGGCAGCCGGCATGAGCGGCTACGTCACCAAGCCGATCAAGCGCGATGTGCTGTTCGAGCGCATGGTGCGAGCCATGTCCGACTTGCCAACCGGCCCCACCCCGCGCCACACTGACAGCTTGACGCCACATGAATGAGTTCAATGCCACCACCGCTGAATCCGCTGTCATGGTGATCGACAGGCAGCAAGTCATCGAAGACCTGCAGATCGACGAGGCGGGCTACCTTGAACTCGTCGCGGTGTTCCTCGACGAGGTCCCGACGATTCGCGAGTCCATCGCCCGCGCTGTGGAACATGGGCGTGAGCCTTTCACCCGCGCAAGCCATGAGCTCGGCACCACGCTGGGCGTGGTGGGCGCGGCCCGGGGAATGCGGCTGGCGCGAGGCATTGAGCGCGCCCTTCGCTCTGACGAGGCGGTCGACCTGCCCATGGCGGCGGCCACGCTGCTGCGCGAGCTCGAGGTGGTGGCCCAGATCCTGGGGTCGGGGCCGACCTCGACGGGCTGATGAACCAGCCGGCAGCCAGCGGCGATCCCAACCCCGACCCTGGAGGTCAGGTGCTCGATCCCGCATTGGCTGCCCAAGAGGCGAAATCGCTGCTGAGCAGCGTGCGCAGCTTTCTCGCCGACTCGGAGCAGCAGAACTCGCGAATCCGACTTGCGGTGACGATCCCGACCGGCTTGATGGCCTTCTTGAGCTGGCTGATCGTCACGATTTTCGGCTCGGTTTTCATGGGGGGAGCGACCCATCCTGAAATCATGCTGGTCACCAGCGCCGTCTTGCTGCTGATCGGGCTGCATGCATGGCTCTATCCCGGGACCCACAGGATCACCACGGCCATTCTGGCAACGGTCATCACAGCGATTTATGGCGTAGCCGTCAGCGTGAATGGCTTTCTGCCCACCGTCTTCATGAGTGCGGTCATCGTTGCGCTGCATTCGGTGACCACCCCGCGGGTGGCTCTGTGGCTGAGTTTGATGGCCCTCGCATTGACGCCGCCCTTGGTGTGGTTCGCGTCGGCAGGACAGATCAACTACCCGTATTTGTTCCGGTCCATGTTGGCCGGGATCATGGCCGCCACGTTCTTGCAGCTTTTGTGCCGCGCCAACGTCAGGTTCAAGATTGAAGCGCTCAGGGTGGCGCGGGGGCTGGAGGCCATCACCTCACATCTGGGTGCCAGCCTGGAGCAAGCCCTGTTCGAGCGCGGCCGAGCCGAAGACGCGCTGGCGGCCATGCAGGCCGCCGAGGAGCGGCTGCTGACGATCAAGACCCAGCTTGAAGATGCCGTGGGCTCCATGTCGCAAGGCCTAGTGATGCTCGATGCCCAGGGGCGTGTCGTGCTGCGCAACCCTCAGTCACGACGCATCCTCGATCTGCCGCCAGACACGCCGGATCCGCACGCCCTGTTTGACGATCTGCTCGAATTGCAGACCGAGCGTGGCGAACTCGAAGACAACGCGCAGGCACCCTCCGCCGCCTTGATGTTGGAGCCTGTCGACTCGACCAGCCGCACTGTGAGCACAAGCCACGGCCGACACGTCGAGATGAACTCCCGGCGCATGCAATCGGGCTACACCGTGCACACCTACACCGACGTCACCAGCTATGTGCACAGCAATGAACAACTGCGCGTGGCCATGCAGGGCATGACGCTGGCACAGGCGCGGCTGGACGCCGAGATGCAGCGCGCGCGGACCGAGTCAGACATAAAACTGAGGTTCGTCACGTCGGTCAGCCACGAGATACGCACCCCCCTCAACGGCATCGTGGGCATGGTCGATGTCATCGAGCGCAGCGGCCTGAGCCAACGCCAGTCCGAGTTGATCGCCGACATGAAGACCAGCACCGCACAGTTGCGCCAGTTGACCGATGACATCCTTGACCTGTCCGCGCTGCAGGAAGCGAAGTTCTCGCTGGCGCTAGCGCCGTTCAACTTGAGCGCGCTGGTGACCAAGGTCGTGCGCGCCGCTCAGGGTGCGGCGCAGGCTTCAGGCCTCGCGCTTGAACTGCTGATGCGTGACGAGACCTGCAACGTGATCGGTGATTCCCAGCGTGTGCAGCAGATCCTGAACAACCTCATCTACAACGCGATCAAGTTCACGCCCCAGGGCTGGGTGCGTGTCCATGCCGATTGGCAAACTCCAGATTCCGCCGGCAATGTGGGGGTGGTCGTTTCCATCGCGGACAGCGGGCGTGGCATCGCCGCGGAATCGTTGGGCAGCATCTTTCAGCCCTTCCACCAAGGTGACGAGTCGATCAACCGAGACTTCGGCGGCACCGGTCTCGGACTGGCGCTGTGCCAGGAACTGTGCGAATCCATGGCCGGGAGCATCCGCGTGACCAGCGTGCTGGGCCAAGGCTCAGTGTTCACCGTGGGCATCATGCTGCAGAGCGCCCAAGGCCCCGCGCTCGCGGTCGATGTGCCAGCCGAACCCGACCGAGACACCACCTTGCGTCTCGAAGGCCGGCGCATCCTGGTGGTGGACGACAACCGCATCAACCGCAAGCTGCTGTCGATCTGGCTGAGCGAAGCCGGTGCTGAGGTTCACGTCGCCAACGATGGTGCAGAAGGCCTGCACGCGGCCACGCTCGAGACCTTCGATGCCGTGTTGATGGACGTGTCAATGCCGGTGATGAACGGCCTGGAAGCCACGCGGGCCATCCGGCTGCTGGCGCTGTCGGCCGACGAGGCGCAACGACTGCGCTCGTCGGTGCCGGTCATCGGCGTGACCGCCATGGCCCGGACCGAAGACCTCAGGCGATGCAACGAAGCCGGCATGGACCTGTACCTGAGCAAGCCCTTGTCGCGCGGCAAGCTGCTGCGCATGCTGACCGAGTTGATCGGCGCGCACTCCTGGCTGCGCCATAGCGGCTGGCCGAAGTGATGGGCGCGCCGGCAGTCATGCCCTTCGCCTCAACGGCTTCCACCCCGATCTCTTGACACGTACCGCCGTGAACAAAGAATCCGCGCCCCATTGGCAGCTGGCCCTGGCCGATACCGATCCACAGCGCATGCGCGAGTTGATTCTGGGCATGCAAACCGTGCTTGACCAGACAGGCGCCTACATCTTCACCAAGGACGTGTCGGGCAAATACCTGTACGTCAACGAGCAGGTGCGCCAGCTTTTTGGTGTGCCCTTCGAGAAGATCATCGGCCGCGACGACAGCTACTTCTTCGATCTGGATCAATCGGATGAGCTGATCGCCAACGACCGCCGCGTGCTGAGCGAGGGCTGCACGCTGCAAAAGGAAGAGCGCAGCATCCACGCGGCGACCGGTGAGGAACTGATCTACTGGACGGTGAAAAGCCCCGTGCGCAACGAGGCCGGCGAGATCGTGGGGCTGTGCGGCATTTCAACCGACATCACCCATCGCAAGCGCCTTGAAAAAGACCTGCTCAGCGCCAGCGCTGCCGCTGAAAGAAACGCCATGGCGCTCGCCGAGGCGAGCGCAGCGCGCATGGCGTTGATCGAAGCGCAGCTCGACGATGCGGTCAGCTCCATGTCGCAAGGCCTGGTGATGGTCGATGCCGGTGGCTGCGTGGTTCTGTTCAACGCGCAGGCCCGAAGCATCCTGGATTTGCCCGAGGGGTTGCTAGTTACTCAGCAACCGTTTGCGCAGGTGGTTGAATTCGAGGAGCGGCGCGGCGATACCGAACTGAACTGGAGCGATCTCGAGGTCACACTGCACGACGATGTGAAGACCCGTGGCGCCAGCCAGACCGAGGTGCAGCGCGTCGTGAAGCTGTGCGCCGGGCGGCATGTGGAAATCAATTCGCGGCCGCTGCGCTCGGGCCACACCGTGCACACCTACTCTGATGTGAGCGACTACGTGCGCGCCAACGATCAACTGCGCGCCGCCATGCTGGAGCTGTCAATGGCCAAGGAGCAACTGAGCGCCGAGATGCAACGCTCGCGGCAGGATTCCGACATGAAATTGCGCTTCGTGGCTGCGGTCAGCCACGAGATTCGCACACCGCTCAACGGCATCATGGGCATGGTCGATGTGCTTGCGCGCAGCGGCCTCACCGATCAGCAGGCCGATCTGATCGCCGATGTGGAAACCAGCACCCGCCAGCTGCGTAAGCTGACCGACGACATCCTCGATCTGTCCCACCTGAAGCACGCGACGTTCTCGCTGGGGGTGCTGCCGTTTGATCTGACGTCGTTCGTGGACAAGGTCGTGCGGGCCGCCCGCGGTGCTGCCCAAGCCAAGGGACTGCATTTGGAGTTGCACAGGCTCGATGCGCCATGCATGGTGGTCGGCGACGCTCAGCGGCTGCAGCAGATCCTGAACAACCTCATCTACAACGCCATCAAGTTCACGGCCGAGGGCTGGGTGCGCGTTCACGTCGAGTGCACGCCAATAGACGACGGCGCCGGCAATCTGGAGGTGGTGATCGCAGTGGCCGACAGCGGCCGTGGCATTGCCCCGGATGCATTGAACAGCATCTTCGAGCCCTTCCGTCAGGGTGATGAATCGATCAACCGTGACTTCGGCGGCACCGGTCTGGGCCTGACCTTGTGCCGCGAGTTGTGCGAGGCCATGGGCGGCAGCATCCGTGTGAAGAGCCGGCTGGGCAAGGGCTCGGTGTTCACGGTCGTGGTCATCATGAAGCGGCACGCGGGCAACGGCGAGCCGTCCAAAGACAAGGTAGGTGCAACACCCGACGAAACGGCGACGTCGCTGGCGGGGCGACGCATCCTGGTGGTCGACGACAACCGCATCAACCAGAAGCTGCTGGCCTTGTGGCTGAAGGAAGCCGGCGCCGGCGTCCACCAGGCCTTCGACGGCGCCGAAGGGCTGCGCGCGGCGTCTGCCGAGCGGTTCGATGCGATCTTGATGGACGTGTCGATGCCGGTGATGAACGGCGTGACCGCGACCCAGGCCCTGCGTGCGCTGGGCCAGTCAGACGATGAGCGACTGGAAGGACTCTCGGCGGTGCCCGTCATCGGCGTGACGGCCATGGCCAGGCCTGAAGACATGCGGATGTGCCTGGAAGCCGGCATGGATGCGCACCTGAGCAAACCGCTCGATCGCGTGAAGTTGCTGCGCACGCTCAAAGACGTGATGGAAGCGCACCACTGGCTGAGCAACACGGGCGCGTCTACGACTGCGAGATGAAGTCGGCCAGCCTCCGAGGCGCGACACGAACGCTGAAGTCCAGCAATGATCAGTGCTGAAGTTGAGTCGGTTTAATCGCTTATTTTTTGAATATACAGCTGATAAAGCGGCGCGCTGAGAACTTTAATTTTTCGGCAGTAAATATTAGTAAAGGCATCAATGGCTGGCTTCGGGCAACGTATCGGGTCAGCACCGTATGGCAACTGCTCTTGCCACAAATAATCATCAAAAGCCATCACGCCATGGTTCTTCAATAATCTGAAGCCAAGAAGTGCGTCACAAAGGACATCGGGTGCCTGGTGTGAACCGTCAACGTAGATAAAATCGAAATATCCTTGCTTTCCGTCAGCGATCAACTTTGATAGCGTCAAATCACTAAATCCTTTGTGCAGAACAAGCTGGACCGGGTTTTCGGCCCTGTTGATTGCCGTTTTAGCATTGTGGTGAAATCGCTGTTCAACATCAGACATATTCACTTCAGCGTTGCCGCCTTTCTGATGCTCTACCCCACCCTCCCAGGTATCTACACAGTGAATTTCTATGCCTTGGAAGGACGCCAGTTTTTCAATGAGGTAGCAAGTGCTGGCCCCTCATAAGAACCGACCTCTAATATTCGATGTGGGTTTATCTGCGGGATAAGAGAGTCCCATACGCCTTTTGCCGTGTTCTCAAACCAGTTGTTGGTAATTCGTAATTTGGACCGTACATTGCCACCCCATTACTCTTCATTCAAGGCTGTTATTCCGATTGGGCGCTGCGGTGGCGCAAAGTACCGATGCGTTTTGTTGCGCAGGGTGTGGCGCTAATTCAGAGTCGACTCACGGGTGATGGCGCAGAACTTGGGACCGCCTACCCCCTCAGGCGACTCGGGCAAAAAAATCCCGGCAGGCTGTGAACCTGCCGGGACCGTTAGCGGTTTGACGTCAGGGCTTACAAGCCCAAGCTCAGACCGATGAAGCTGTAGGTGACCGCCTTGCTGTAGTACGGATCGTCACGCACCGTCACGCTGCCTGACACATACACACCCTTGGCCACCCGATAGCTCAAGCCTGCGGATCCGAACCCGCCGGTCGAACTGCCCTTGGGCAGATCGATGTTGAACGACGACATTCCGATGATGTTCGAGCTTCCCGTGAACGAGTTCGTACCGCTGTTGAAGCCCGCAGTCACGCCGGCGCTGACGTTGTAGCTGAGGTTTTCATCGAACTTGCCATTCAGCTTGGCGCCCACCGTGCCGAAATCCGGACGCATCTTGAACTTGTCGTAGGAGATCGGGTAGACGACTTGTCCGTCAACCTTGTTCTCGGTGTACGCCCCGCGGTTGATCGTCGAATGGCTGAACCCGAGGTATGGCGTGATCAGCATGCCGTTGGTGCGCAGACCGAAACCCACCTCGGCCGACACGGTGCTCGCATCGAGTTTGGCCTTGCCCGAACCTGACTCGGTGAAGTCCGCATCGTCCCCGGTGCGGGTGATGTTGACCTTGCCATCCTTGGTCGCTGCAGAGACCTTGGCACTGAAGCCAGTGCCGTCGACGTTCTGGTCAAACGCCGCAAAGCCACCGAAGGTCGATCGGTCTTGCGCGCTGGCGTCTCCCTTTGACTGCTTGTTGCTGCCCTTGCTGTCGAAGAAGGCGCCCACGCGGAAGTTCTCGCTCAAGCGCACCGAGCCGATCACCACCGCACTGGTCGAGTTGTTCACCGTGGTGTCGCCGTTGCGAGCGAAGACCGACAAGCAAACGCCGCGCTCGTCAAAGTAGCGGCAGTCATAGCTCGCCGTGGTGAGCAGATCGCCCAGGCGTGATCGCATGAGCAACTGCAAGTCCTTTCCGGACTGCCTCAGCGCCGCCAGGGTGTTGGTGGCGTCTGGGCCGAACGTCAGGATCAGGTCCCCGGACGTTTCATCCTCGCCACCCGTGCCCACACCCTTGTAGCGCACCCAGTGGGTGGACTCGTTGTTGATGTAGCCCTGCCAGCCGCCCGCATTGTTCGCGCTGGTGATCTTCTGGTTGTCGATGATGGTGATGCGCTCAGGCTCCGCCACCCCGCTCAACACGCCAACCAGCCGCTGCTCGGCGCGGGTGAACGTCGGGTCGTCGAAGTGGCTGTACTGCTGGCTCAGGCCAACCGCCATGTTGCCGCTGTTGTTGTACCGGTCCACGGCCAACTGACCGTAACTCGTCGGCGAGTCGACGATGATCTGGTACTGCTGCGGCAAGATGCCGGCGTAGGTCAGCGCCGTGCCGGCGCTCGAGCCTGCACCCTGAGCGTTGATCAGGCTGGTCACCGTGCCGTTGTTGTTGACGATGCCCGCTTGCACCAGCGGGTCGGCAGGCGTGCCATTTTCGTCCAGGGCGTTGTAGCCACCCAGAATGGTTCCGCGGTTGAGGATCGAAACCGACCCCCCGTCGATCTGGATACCGGCAGCGCCGTGGGTCGTGGGCGAACCGAAGTGTCTGGGCCCCTGTTGGACTTGCATGCCGCCAAGGAGGCGACCGCTGTTGTCAATCGCCACCGTGCCACCCGTGACCTTGA
>Ga0114963_10000764_pt1 | contig 21856 bp, 26 predicted proteins | sample C_131016_EF_Meta_FD_87019 | JGI IMG/M metagenome (GOLD analysis project Ga0114963, IMG submission 87019) | Freshwater microbial communities from Lake Croche, Canada to study carbon cycling - C_131016_EF_MetaG | ecosystem: Environmental > Aquatic > Freshwater > Lake | place: Lake Croche, Canada...
AACAAAGACTAATATGATTAAAAGAAACCTACACAGCCCATTAAAGATTGAGATTCTACTCAAAGCTCACTATATGCCAAGGTATATGATCAACAGATGGAATAAGGCAGAATATGATGCTGCCGAAGAGCGAACCGAACAGCTTAAACACAACAGCGAAGTGGCTCGTCTCAAAGAGATGGTCATGGATGCCGCAAGGCGTGGCGACGAAATGGCGGCTCATTGGAAATAGAGAGCAGAGAAAGCCGAGGCTATCATCAAACAGATCCACCACTACGCAGGGATTGTAGAGGGATTCCAAAACGCGAATAAATGAAACCCGACACCAACAACGAGGTTGCAAGGCTCCGTGAGCTTCTGAACCGAGCGATTGAAATTGCTGATGAGTTTTGGAAAAATCAGAAACAAGCGGTCACCGTTTGGCATGGTGAGTTGGCGGATGAGCTTGAGGAAATAAAAGCAAAAGCCCGCCTCGCCCCCGCTCCAGAGGAAACCCAAGACGGGGCAACAATGGCAGAGTGGTATGGAGGCTTTGCGAAGATCGAAAGCACTGAACCTGATCCAAGACCGACAAAGCAACCAGCGAAACCCTCAACCAACAAACCAAATAAACCCGTGAGATTAGAATCTACATCGAAATTCACCCATGAGGGGAATAACCCAACACAAATCAATCAAGTGAACCCAGAAACCTACGACCCAAATCAAAAATCCTCTGACTGCGATTGCAACCATGCTCCTTGTGAACACAAGGTTATGGGTTGCCCAGTTCGACACCGCATCGAAGAACTGCGATCTTGCCCTGCCTATGAAACACACATTAAAGAGCTTGAATCCCTTGCTCTGAAAGTATTGGAGGACGGAGAGGAACAAATCTCCATGCTCACAGAAGTATTGGAAGATACCGAGCAAGTCCGCAATAGCTGGTGCGAGGCATACACAGAAGCAAGAGACGAGAACCAGAAGCTCCGCGAGATCGTGGAGCGATACCGAGTTTGGGCAACCAGCGAGAACCCAACCCAAATGGAACTGGATGACCTTAAACAAAAATACGATGAACTCAACTAAACAAATGAACCAACCACAGACACCCTACAACGAGGTCGCAAGGCTCCGTAAACTGATGCGCGACTACATTGATTTCATTGATGAAAACATGGGTACAACCGCTGATTGGCCTATGGAAGCGGCATTCGATGACGAAACTACAGCGCAACAACATTGCGATTTACTGAACGCCATGAAGCGAGCAGTGAAACCAGAAGACATCAAATGATATGTACGGAATCCAAGACAAGATTAACCAAATCCTGCGAGGGGCAGAAACTATTCGTAAAATGAACCAACCACAGACACCCCACAACGAGGTCGCACTGACTACGCTACCTCCGAGACGAGATTCAGAAACTAAAACAGAAATGAGATTCCGAGCGAAAGCAAATACAACCCGTCGAGTGGCGGGTCAGATGAACAAAACAGAGCAAGCCTATGCCGCCTTACTAGAGGAGCGAAAGAAAGCTGGAGAAATTCACCACTACCAGTTTGAGGCTATGGCATTAAAACTTGCCAAGTTGACAACCTACACACCTGACTTCTTCATCATTAATGCCGATGGCACGATTGAATTTCATGAAGTCAAAGGACATTGGATGGGTAATGGTCGTGTAAAAATAAAAGTCGCCGCAGAGAATCATCCATGGTTTAGATTTGTGGCGATTCAGTATAAAAAAAAGACTTGGGTTTACGAAGAGTTCTAGTATTATGACAACTTCAATGGGAGTGAGATCCCTAAAACAAAACAATGAATTTGACTCCCTGCTATTTCCGATGCCCGTTTTGTGGCTATCTCACACGGCGATATGCAGGGAGTTTTTCATTCATTACAACATGAAACCATCTGATGATCTAACTGGTTGTAAATTCGGAAAACTTACTGCGATTTGCAGAATAGAAAGCCTATATGTTTGTAAACATAAATACTGGAATTGCAAATGCGATTGCGGAAATGAAAAACAAATAAGAGCTAATCATTTAGTGAATGGTCTTATATTGGGTTGTGGATGCGATAGGTATAAAAAAGTTTCAGAAAAAAACAAGAAACATGGACACTCATCAGGAGGTAAATGGAGTCCTATTTATGTTTCTTGGGCGGCAATGATTAATCGGTGCAAATCACCTAAAAGCAATAGATGGCATAGATATGGAGGCAGGGGAATAAAAGTTTGTGAACAATGGAAATCTTTTGATGGGTTTCTAAAAGATATGGGAAAATCATGGAAGGAAGGGCTTTCTATTGATCGCATAAACAATGATGGAAACTACGAACCATCAAATTGCAAATGGTCAACTCCTAAAGAGCAAGCCAACAACAAATCGACCAGTAAAAAATCATGAACGAAGAAAAAGAAAAACAAATAGCTGACATTTGTCCTTGCTGTAATAGGCCATATGATCTTGATGAGGAGCCTTCAAAAAAGCGCAGAAAAGCCCCTGCAACAGACTTTGATGCATTCTGGTCAGCATACCCAAAAAAGATTGCAAAACCCTATTGCAAGACGATTTGGGAAAGAAAGGGCTTAACTCTGGAAATGGTATTGCCAGCCCTAAAGAAATCCATTGCCAGCAGGGATTGGCAAAAAGATGGAGGGCAGTTCATCCCAAACCCGTCTACTTGGCTTAACCAAGGCAGATGGGAAGACGAGGGCTTGGATTATTCTGCCCTTAAAGTAGAGAAGCCTAGCATCACATCCAGACTTGGCGTAAATGAGCAGGAGGCATTTGAGTGGCGTTGTTGGGTATATCCTGACTCAATGCTTATCCATCCTACATGGAATACATTCCCGTTTAAATATTGGCCCAAAGAAATTCAGCAGGAATACCTAAATAATATAACCAAATGAAACCAGCAACCGACGAAGAAATAGTAAACATAATAGCAAAACTTCAGGAGGATAAAATAATTCTGCAAAAGAAAATAAACTATCTAGAATCCGTTTTATCTGAAATTCAAATTCTTAACTCTTTAGGAAAAACATTAAAAATCGGAGAAGCAATACAAGCCGCTATCAATGAGTGAAGAAATTAAAAAATTTGTTGGTGACTTCCTTGTGGAGCAATCCAAGACAGATAAAACAATGCAAGAGAGATTAGAAATTTCCAATGAGCAACGTGACAGAGCAGTAGCCATCGCAGATGGAATTATGGCGTGGGAATCTTTGGCAGATACACGAAAGAGCATGAAGGATTTGGCTCAACTCAAACAGGATATCAAAGAAAATGACTGATATATCCAAGTGCCAGAACAAAGATTGCCCATCCCATAAACAATGCTGGAGGTATCTAGCTCCTGCATCAGAATACCAATACTACTCTGACTTCAAACCAGAAGAAGGACAAGACAAATGTGAGTATTTTGAAGAAACGCATTGGCATTACAGCGACAAGGGATTCAAAAGACAATGAAAAGCAGGATTGATGACATTCTTAATCAACTTGGACTTGAGACACCCAATCTTGAGCCTATCAATAAACGTGAGGCTTTTGAAAAAGGAATGATCCAAAAACAGGAGAATACAAAAAAATGCGCTTGTGGTAAGTCAGCATATTCATCCGAGTCCAAATGCGATCAAGCAATCAAGCACAGATTAAAGGCTGGATTTGGAGGAGTTAGCTTCCTCCGTTCTTATGAATGCGACATCGTTCCCAGTAATTGGCATATGTCGAGCGTAAACCATAAATACAAACTATGAACGATATTCATCACCATTGCGATTACTGCAATTCATCACCGCAATCATTCATACAATCCACAGGGAAAGCTTTCGTATGGTATTGCGGAACTGGAGAAGATATTCAAAGAGGAATTATCCGATCTAGCTTATGTATTGAAAGAGAAGCACACAATAAAACCAAAGCAGAAAGAGATAATCTACTAAAAGCATTACAAGAACTTTAACTATGAACCCTATATTTCCACTATTCACGATAGCATCAATCTACACCACGCCTGTTCAGCAGATAGCACCACAAGTTTATTACATTTCAAATTTAAGTGAGTCTGACGGAGCCAAATGCGGTGAGTATATCAGCGTAACTCCTGAAATTACTCAAAAGATTGAGTATAGCGTAACGCCATGCGTTATACCCGTTACTGAAGTTAGTGATTCAGATGGCGATTAAACCTTTTTGAATACAGGCTTCTTAAACTTGCCCTCATAGTTCAGCCCTTCAATCTCTAGCAACGGCATCTTGCGCTCCTGAAGCCATTCACGGGCCAACTTGCAGTTGCGGAGATTTGAAGGATCACGATGGAGATTCTGTGGGTTTTCCCATCCAGAGGAGTGACGTTCGTGGTAAATCACAGATTCAATTTCACGCCCTCCACATAGCTTGATCAACTCTCTAAAAATTCTGTCCCAACTATGCCTTCCCAAGATCATGTCAGGGAATAGATGGTTATTCTTTCTCCACCATCCAGCAGTAAATGCAAACAGATCACATCCCTGATACTTTGCTCCTTTTTTAATTTCAGTATCAGCAATAGGCTTTTCCAAATACTTAAAATCATTCCTGTAAGCAAAAGCAGGAAGCGTTCCTTCTAGCCTTCTAAGCACATCAGAAGCAACGCAAGTATCCGTATTAGTCAGCACAAGCAAATCGGAATCCCCCCGACCAACACAAGCCAATCTGATCATCTCCTTGATCATTGGTATCCTCTTTGTCTCATAAGGAACCATTTCAGCGGAAGTGCGAACAAAGCAGTTATCATCCAACCCACAATCTACCCAACCAATCTTATCCCATGTCTGCTTGGCTACGGAATTGCGTCTCTTTTCTTCTCCAGTAGCCCAAGATGTCCTTTGGTAAACATGGACGATATGGGTATGCGTAGGCTTGCAAGGAGGATTTCTGATCAGATCCAAGATCCGAGGCAGATCCCTGCCAAAGTTCCTGTATCGTGTATAGGAAGCATAAAATGGCCTCCAAGCAGTTCCATGCCACATTAGGGGGGAATCTGTGACAACGGCATGAACAGGCTTTTGTGTGGCATATGAGAGATGAAGAGGCCCACTATCTGTTAGGATCATAGCCGCAGTATTAGCGTGATCCATAATAGCCAATAGATCATACATCCTTTCAGCTTTGATTTTAGCAAGATCAACAATATGGAACGCTGACAGGGAATTGGTCAAAACTTCCCAAAGCAACTCATTGTAAGGGAAAGGAGATGAATTTCCCCCTGAACTCACGACAATCCAAGGCTTCTTTGTGCAGATTCCTTGAAGCAATTTCTTTTCCCTCTTGTAATCACGACGATCAAAGACAAGCGGGGGCTGTTTGGGCCACAAATCAAGTCTATCAGCCAACCTCCAAGCATCCTGCTGAAAGCTATCGCAGATAATCTTTGGAGTATGGGCATTCCCATAAACCTGACTCACCACCACATCAGGGATTCCAACTACTTGACTTGCAATGACATCACTTCCAAGTCCCTTTGCAAATCGCAACGCTCCAGATATGTCCTCAAACGGGCCTTTATAAACAACAGGCTCAACATAAGAAACGCCATCAAGTATATCTGCATAATCATCGGATACTACCAACTTTGGTTTCTCCCCATTCTCTTTGAAATCATTAAAGAGAACAGGGAGGAACGAAATGATATCTCCGTATCTTCCAAGATTAAGATACGTCCTTGGCATTCGCCCTTACATATTCGGCGTGGAAATTAGCGGCAAGGTTAGCGGCGTGAATTGCAAGATTGCGAACACGCAGATCGCCCCCCTTTTTACCGAGCGTTTCAGGAGAAAGCTCACCATTAGCGGCAAACCCCTGAATGATAGCAGTCCATGCCGCAGATTTATCAAACGGAGCGGCAATCTCCGATGGCACTTCAAGCTCACTCATAGGATTTGCTGAATCGCTTGCCGTTGTCGTCTTTTGGCTTTGGGAGGAGGTTGAGGTTGTTTTCCGATACTGCCTCTTCTGCCTTGGGTGTTTTGATGGTTGCTCCTGTGTCATAATCAATTGGTTCAAGAGGGCCAAACTTCTCAAGATAGCGTCCTAGCTCAATGAATAAATTGCGGCGGGTATCCAAAACATAAGCAAGGGCGGCTTTGAAGAACTCTGACTCAGGACGATTATGTTCCTCCCCATCCTGCTTTAGTTGCTGGAGTCCGGGATCAGAATCAACGTGAACCTGAAATGCGATAGGTAGTTTATACTTTTTCATAGCGTGGTTGGTTAAGACGCAACGATTGCAAAATCTGCAACTGTTGGCAAGCGGATTATTTCCAGCCAGACGATCTTCTTTGTTTTGCCTGAAGAGATTTTTCGTATTCAGCAATATCGGCAGGAGTTTCAAGCCTTGTTCCAAGGAAAGCGGCAGATGCGGCTTTCGCGGCGGCTGGCAAAGGTTCCTTTTGAGTTGCGGCTTCAGACAGAGGAATTGGAGCAAACTGCTCTTGAATAATTTCACCCCAATTCAACTTGCGCCTACCTCGATCTGGTTGCTGATTAGACCAAGGAACAACATTTCCAAGATAATCCTTGCCAGTTGCACCAACAATAATATCACGAGTAATTGGACTGAATCCGCTACGGAGATAAGTGTAGATAGCATCCTTCATAGCGGCCTCTCTACCACCCCTAGCTTTTTGGATTCGTGAAAGCTGACCAAATATTGCATTGTATTCTTGAGCAATTAGTCTAGCAATACGAGTAAATGCCCCAATTGTTGCCAAACTGTAACCAAATCCTTTGTATGCAAGCCAATCATTCTTTTTGGGATTGGTGAAATTAATCTTCTGATTACTACCAGCTAAAGAAAGCAAAGCCTGATTTGCAAGCAAGGTTCCAGTTAAAAGACCCAAGAACTTTGCTTTGTTTTTTGCTTCATAAATGGCAGAGATCCTTTCTTCAGGAGTAACTTTTGCAAATGGATTAGCCATTTTTGCAAATGTTGCAAGCATCTTGGCGGGATCTTGAATCATCCATTTAAATCGGCTTGCGATCAGTTTAGGAGCAAAGAAAAGAATCTTTGTAATAGGGCTTTGAAGAATGCCTTTTGTGCGCTCTCCACCTTTGGTAAATCCAGTAGCATTGTTGATACTATCAGCAATCATCTCTGCCATTTCTGGATTCCTCATGGTAACGCTCAATTGATTCCATGCTTGATCAAACATATCCTGACGCAAATGGAAGAGAGCATCAAATCCACGACCTCCACTAATAGTATCCAAAGCTCTAGCCAAGGCGGTATCACTTCTTGCTGGAGTTGCACCTTCTCGACGTGTCTCTCTAGGATCATTTTCTAGTCCAGCCCTACGAGCAACAGTCCAATTGGGTCGATAAATTAGATCTTTGTTATCAACAATGTTTTTAATCTGACCATTCTTTCCACTAAAGGTATAAGAAAATCCTTTAAGCCAAGCCTTAAATGCAAGACTTGGATTTGTGTAAAGAGTTGAAGGAGCGTGAGTTCCAATAAATGCAGTTCCGTGACCAAAGATTGCCAACTTAAATGTTTTTTCAGCCAAAGCTCCAAATATACGACCAATCCAGCTTGCCTTTTGGTTTGTAAGCCACCGCTTTGCCTCATCCAAAGCAATCTGCCTAGACCTTTGCTTAAGATACATTTCATCAGATGCCCTCCTTGCTCCCTTGGGAGATGCCAATCCTTTGCGAACCTGATCAGGAGTAAGGCCAAGATCACTTGCTAGATCATTCACCATCTTGTCCCAATCTTGTTCTCCTTTATCCAAGTAGAACTTCTTTGCAGTCTCCCAAAGAGTCTTGACTTGTTCAGGATTAAGATTTTCTCCAAGTTTATCTTTGGCGAACAGATCCCTTTGCTTTGCTTTCAATCTAGCATCAGCGAGTTCTTTTTTCTTTTGTTCGTATTCAGACTCAAGCCTATTAATCTCATCGTTGGTAACTTTCTCTACCTCTTTAGGAGTAGTTACCTTTCCGCTATTGAGATCATCAATCTTCTTTTGCGCTTGAGCAATGCGCTTGCGAAGACTATCGGCGGCTTTTTCCTCAGGAGTCATTTTCTCTACAGGCTTTGCTTTTGCAGTTGCCTTGCGAACAGATTTGACTGCTTTTTCACCACCATCCTCTCCTTTAATAAGCTCTTGGGCTTTAGCCCAAGCATCCTTTAAGAATGGCTTAATTTTTGGCCCAAACTTTTCTATGAGCATTGCAGATGATTTTGTGAAATCAAGTGCAAGCTCGCCAATGTGCGCCCTCATAATCCTAGCAAGAGTCAATATAATTGTAGGATCTGGCGACGATCCCATCTGGCTAAGTTGTTTACGCAGAAGTTTTTCTGCATCAGCGGAATCCGCTTTCCATTTATCAACAATCTTTCTAGCAGTCTCAAAAACTTCTTTGCCGTACTTGGGTTGAGAAACAAGTTGGTCGTTAAGATCCTTTAGCTTTGCCTCGTAGTATCTACGCAAGGATTCAGCGTCCTGACTAGTTTCCTTGGCTTGACGAACCTCTTCAAGATCACGCTTTGTTTGCTCAAGTTCATTATTAAGACGCTCAATCTCATCCTTGGCTTTCTTGCCAGAAGCATCAGAAAGATCAGCAATCTGCTGTTGGCTTTCCTCAACAGATTCAGGAGTCTTTACGTCAACATCAGCAAGAGACTCATCCAGAGTATCACGAACCTTTTGCGTGGATTCTCCAGCCTGTTTAATTGTCGTATCTACCTTGTCGGCAACCTTGCGAATTTGCTCATGCTTTCCAAGAGAAGGCTCCTCTCCAGTTATCTTGGTGTATTCACGAGCAATGTCAGCGGCATCAGAAAAATCAGTTTCACCTTGAAATGTCCTAAGAATGTCAGAGGCAACAGTTCCAGCCTCGCGGATTCCTTCGTAATAATCCTGATATTTCTTGGCTAGATCCTTATATTCTTTAGATACAGGGCCGTATTTCTTTAGTGCCTCGCTAACTTGTTTAGCTAATGCCTGTGCGTATGCTTTGGCAGTAGTAAGGGCATTAAAATCTCCCTGTTTGGCTTTTTCAAGAGCCTGATAAGGATCATCACCATTGCGGAGATTGGCATTTCCTTGATCAAGGATTTCTTGTCTTGATGTTCCCTCACCCGTAGGAACAGAGGAAGTCAAGATTCCACGACGAACCTGATCTTCTTGATCTTTTGTGCGAATAGAAATCTTCTCACCAGATGGTTCAACGGCAACGCCAGCATAAGGAGTAGGAGCTTTAGGTTTTCCTGTAGCAGTAGCGTAAATATCAGATGCTTCGCGTGATGTAATTCCGGGGAATTTCCTAGAGAGGATATTCTGCATCTCCTCTTCTGTGGGAGGAGTTCCCCGACCCTTGGTAAATGCCTCAACTGCTTTCTTGGCAAATGCTTCCTGTTCTGTTGGAGCCTTTGGTTTGAAGCGTTCCTCGCCAGTAAGATCAATAGCACCACGCTTTGCTCCACGTTCTAGGAATCGCCCACCGCCAGTAGAGACAGCATTGTAAATCCTATGCAGGAAATTACGCACTCCTTCACCAAGGCGATTTACCATCTCGCCAGACCAATCGCGGAATGACATTCCAGCCTTGCGGATAGCATCACCAAACTTTACAGCGGCCTCCTTGATTGCATCAGGGAACTCAATAAATCCTCCCTCGCTACGCCTTCTGTTGGCATCAAACCATCCTTTAAGCTCATCTTTACGCTGTTCAACATAAGAATCTTTATCTTGTTGGCGTAACTTTTCTAATTCGACATTGCGTTTCTTTGCCAGCTTTTCAATCCTAATTCTTTCGGATTCTGTCTTTTTGATCGCGGCTTCTTCTTTCTCTAGTTTGGAGGCATTTTTAGATGCCTGTTCAATGCGGCTCCAGAGATCAAAAACAGATGAATCTTTATTCATCAAACCAAGATCCACTAATTCGGCGTGAATCTGATCAATTGGGCGACCCTTGGGGCTATAAATTTGAGTAGCGTGACCACGATTTATCGCGGGAGCATCATCATATTCCCCTCCTGTTCCTTCATATTTACCTGATTTTACACGCTTTAGGTATTCGGTCTTTGAGAGGATTGGGTTTTCCTGAAGGAATTGAATCACAGGATCAGTAGCACCAAAATAACCACCTTCGGTTTCACGCTTGGATGGTTTTACCTTCTCGGGCTTAGGTTGATTTCCAGCCTCATGCAGATCAGCCTCTTGTGAAATAACATCCATTAACTTATTGGATGCCTCTCCCATATCGGCTCCAACATCAATAGCTTCGCGGAACTTTGCAACAGCTTCTAATAAAGGCTTGTTCTTTTGCTTTTTTGCTACCCTTTCAACTTCATTCGCTAGTTCTTCGTGAGAAGTAAAAGCATTTTCACCACCTTCATAATAACGATTTTGAATATCGTCGTAAGGTGTTTTGGGGACTACTTCTTCTTTCGGGGCTTCAGCTTCTTTAGCAGGGACTTCGGGCTTTTGCTCTCCCACTCCTGACAGTTCCACGACTTCGCCTTGCCCTGTGACTTGAGGGCGTAGCATAGCTTCCGTTGCGCTTGGCTCTTGAATGGCATTTGGTTGTGTAGGTTGTGCTTCAGCAGGGGCTTCAGCGGGTTGTTTTAATTGATCAATCTGTTGCTGAATTGCGGTATGCTCTGGAGACCCCTCTTCATGGAAAAGTTGCTCTGTAAGCAATGAGCTTATATCAGGAGCAGGAGCGGCGGGAGTCTCCACAGCAGGAGCAGGAGTTTCTTCTGCTGGCTTTGGGGTTTCAGGAATAGGAGATTGAGCATCAGCGGCGGCATTAATCTGCGCCTCTCGCTCGTTCACTACAGGATTGGCAGAGGGTGTAAGCGTTGGTTCTGGCTTTGGTTCTGGTGGAGCGGGAGGCTTTTCTCCAATAATGGCATGTTTTCCAGCAAGTGCGCCAAGGCCCAATCCAGCAACAGCACCAACTCCAGCTTGAATTCTTTGTTGTGGAGTTAATTCTTCATTAGCCGCTTGTTGAACTTGTTCTGGAACCTCCGAAAGCATTTGCCCAGCAAACAATCCAGCCGCACCTCTTTGAACTTGCTTTACACCTTCTGCGGCGGCTTCAAGTTCTTTTGGAACCCCGCCAAGTAAAACTCCTCCCGGACTCATAAAAGAGCCAAGAATCCCGGCGGTAGCATTTAATACACCTTTTCCAGCGGCAATAGCCAAAGGGTCATTTGGATTAGGTTGGAATTGAGGTATCTGCTCCACAAAAGGAGTGAAAATGCCTTGCTCTTTTTCTAACCTATTTGCAAAAGGCTTGTATTGATATTGAACTGAACCATCAGGCATTCTTACAGGAACAGATTCTTCAAACCTTTGTTGCTCTGTAGGCCCTAGAAGACCAGACATTCCCCTGCCAATCTGCTCCATTATACCCAATGGTTTTGTTGCGGTAATGGTTGGAATCATTTTTTCCTTCATTGTTCTTCCATCAGGCCCAACATCTCCGAATGTCTGAGGCTGTCCACTAGAAACAAAAGGACTTCCAAAGCTAGATGCTTGTTGTGATGGAATCAAATCAGCAAAGGGGTTATTCGGTTCAGCTTTAGATGCGGCTGGAGTAAAAGCAGAACCCATTTCTCTTTTATCTCCCTGTAAATACAGCTTTACATTACCAAGCAATTGTTTCTGCTGATCGGTATATCCAAACTCTTGTTGAGCTTTTGGATCATATTGACCAAATGCATATCCCCTAAATGCAGATGGGACTCCCGTAGTCTGCATCCATTGATCAAACGAACGAGTTTCTCCTTCATTTTTTACTTCATTTTCGTAATCTCCTTTAAGGAAATCTTTTTGCTCTGGAGTTAAAGATGAAGCGAATTGATCGTATGTAGCTTTTAATGTTGGATCGGTTTTTACCAATTGATGTGAAACAATATCGGCGGCTACATCATCTGGAGTTGTTTTTGAACTAAAAATCTGAACACCCAATTTATCTTGTGGTAATTCTTTTGGCCTTGGTCGTTTTGAAGTCCCAATTTCTCCAGCAGGCCAGCTTTCTAGCATATTTTCTCCATCAGGAGAATTGGTTGACATCAAACCAACAGCATTTGCGTTTTTTAGTTTGGGATATTGCGATAACGCTTGATCAAACACATTTCCTGTAGATACCCCTTCACTTTTGGGGATCAAATCAGCAAATGGATTTTCCATCTGTTGCTGTTGCAGTTGCGATCCTTGCTGGATCTTTCCGATAGAAGTATAAGCACCCTCACCTTCTGGAACTTTCCCAAAGTTCTTCAGCAACTCACCAACTCCTCCAGCGGTCTTTGGAATTTGATTAGCTGGAATCTGACCCACGGGAACAAGATTTCTCTGTCCAGATGCTCCAGTATATTGAGAAGGAGAAGTATAAATATCAATTACATTAGGATTGGGATTCCCATGCTTGTCTCCAGCTACAAATGCCTCTCCAGTATTGGCATCTTTGAAGATAGTACCAATAGGATAAACTCTAGGATTTACAGCAACAACACCCGGAGCCAACTCGTTATCAACTGATCCGTATCCTTGCGCTGTTCCAGAATCATATTCCTCATCTGCACCACCTACAGAAGCAGGGATGCTATATTGAGTAACAGGCGTAGGATTAGCTACAGGGAGATTGCCACCCTGTTCTGCCCCGCCTTGCGGAATAAGGTCGGCAAACGGATTGTCTCCCATAAATTACGAAATATTTTCTGCTTGTAAATCTTCAGTTTGGTCTTCCGTATCTGGTTGGACAACTTCGGGTTCTTCTGCTTGTGCAACATTTCCTTGCATTGCTCCAGATGCGGCAGGAATCATACCAGTAGAAGAAGTGGATGCGCCAGTATTAAATTGAGGAGTAATCTGAAGTCCAGCGGGAAGCTGAATTGGTGCTTGCTTTGTTGGGATTGATGCAGGAGTTGCCATAGCGGGAGCCTGTCCTTTGGTGGCGGTTCCAAGAGATTTGTATTTCTCAAGAACTTTTGCAGGATCAGCACCAGCGGCAATAGCCTGTTTAGCCATCAACAAATTCTCAAAATTTGGATCAACAACACCAGAGTCTTGTTTAATTTGTTGATAGTTGTTAAGTGCTTGACTCAAAGAAGCTGAATTATCGGATGCTTTTCCAGAAAGGAAATCATCAAGGCCAGTTTTGTTGCTATTCCAAAGATTGTTTAACTGACCCCTGTATCTATAAGTGTTTTGAGCTTGTTGTCCTGCTGTCATGGGTTTAATCCCACCTCCAGTAGTTCCTTGAGCTTTTAAATTAGCCCTATACATAGCTCCCTGTTGGGCGGCAAGCGTCCTTAAGCCATGCTGTGTTTGAACATTTGCCATATTAGCAATATTAACCGCATGGTTTGCCATAGGAGAAAGAAGCGGATTCTGTGATGCAGTCATACTCGCGTTGTAAACATCAGAAAGACCCGATGAATCTCCATTAGAAATCTTCTGCATTCCAGCTTGATACTGCTGTTGCAACATAGGCAACATAGCTTTTGCAGACTGCGTAGCGGCATGAGTCTCAATAGCATGACCAATCTGCTGACCAAGACCAGCAAGCGAATTTGCAATTGATTGATTGCCCTGCTGGATGTTTCCAAAATTGTAATATCCGATTGGCATAATATTAATATCCAAAGTTTAGACCACTAGAATAATTCATTCCTGTTCCAACATTAGCAACGCTGGAAAAGTCAGGAGATCCATAATAAGCCGCAGGGATCTGCGAATACTGCTGACCAAATTGCGTTGCTCCCATTGGAGTTGAATATCCAGTTCCCATTAAAGTTGTTTGCGCTCCAGAAACAGCGGGATTTGATAGACTGTTATAGTAATTAGCCATATTTAATGCCATTCCAGCAGAAAGAGCCGTACTTCCCAATCCAGACAACCCTTGCGCGATTCCCTGAATACCCGCTTGTTTCGCTCCATACTGATTCATAGCACCTTGATACTGGCTTTCTGCTTGAGCCTGTTGCGCTCCAGTAGCAAATTCACCAGCCTGTAAAGCTGATCCAAATATCTGCGTAGGCGAGGCAACCATGCTATTAGCAAGCTGTTGCCATGTCGGAGCGGCACTCAATCCATATTGCGAAAGACCAAGACTTGTTTGACCAAGGCTTCTAGCTAATGCTTGTGGAGCCTGTCCACCACTAGAAAGGGCATTGTATCCTCCTCCAAGATTCTGTGCTACCTCGCGTTGAATTTGTTGTTGGACATCAGCGGGTATATTGCCAGAAATATATTGATTAATCGACTGAAGAGCTTTCTCTCTTTGTGCGCTAGAACCCGGAGTAACTTGATTCTGTAGCTTAATATTTTCCTTTGTAAATTGAGGAGCATATTGAGATGCGGCACTTGCGGCATTCTGCATAAGCATCTGCTGTTGAGCAGATTGTTGAGCCAAGGTAGGAGGGGTATAAGTAGGTGTCGGCTTTGATGCATTATAGATACCCAATCCGAGACTACCAACAGCACCCACGCCAGCAACACCAACAGCGGCGGCCATCCATGTATTATATACAGGGAATTGATTATGCCTATGCTCGGCAATTGTTTGTGGAGGAATTAAGAAACGCATGGCAATTCAAGTTCTTTAATTGTATGGGTAATGCTAGGACTGATATTTGTTTTCCATTGATTGAATTGATCGGAATTAGAATCAATCAAAGGATTATCAGTTCTTTCAACGATATTTAATCCTATTTCGTCGGGATCTTCAATATTTTCTGGATTAAAATGACAAGTTACCCAAGTTGTATCTTCTATATTAAAAAGGAATCGTTTTGTATTGGGCTTGGTAATTCCCATATCTCCTCCTTTATACAAAGACTCAACCTCAAATCCTCCATCTTCTGATTCTTTTAATACTGCAACTTGTCCTTTAAGGATAAAAAAAGGATGTGTTGTTTTATGCTTCATTGAAACAACATATGTGTTTTTGGGCATAAATATCTTTCTAGTATAAAGGCCCGGAGTAAAGAAATGCTCAAGAGGACATTCTACGGATGGCATACTAGCCATTTCAGATTCAACCCTATCAATTGCAGATATTGTTGCCAGTTCTTCCATATCAATAGGGCCAAGTTGCTCCATCATCCCAAACATAAGTAGGGATAAGAGCATTCAGCATCATGTTGTTTGTGAACTGACGGATTGTGCTACCAGTAGGCTCTTCCTTGTCAGCAGTTTCCCTATTTACCTCAAAGATTGCATTCTGTAGAGACGTTGCATAAAGCTGATCGCTTCCCTTGTTCTCACGATAAACAACTGCCATGACAGCAGAGATCATGGCTTCAGGGGTAAACTCAACTTGATCAGTAAGATCGTAGAGATCCTGATAGTTCTTTTTGCAATATAGGATTACCGAATCCCTTACCTTTCCTTGGATGGCATATCTACGGAAGCTAGGATTGATGTCGTAAGGTTGATAGATAGACAAGAGCATTTGCGCTTGTGCATCTGGATCATAAGCATAAAGCCTCACCCTTCCTTGGGTTTGGTTCTTTGTGCATTGGAAAACCGACTTAAAGAAGTTTACGGAATAAGCAAAAGTAGGAGCAAGACCAAGAGTGATTGTCTCGCTAATCCTTGTTCCGTAGGCATTCTCGCCAAAGAAAGTAATCTGCTTTCCGACATCCAAAGGGGACTCTGATTCTACGCACAGAAGATATGGAGCAATGTCATAGTTCTGATAAGTAACGTGCTTGCCACCAATCTCAATGAACTTCTTATTTCCTCCATTCCATCCATATGCCTGACCCCATCCGTTTCCATATCCACCGCCAGTTGCATCAGCCCAATTATCTTGAGGAATCGACTGATACCATTCATTGCCAAGTGATACGGGGCTTCCATCAATCCAAGCCAATCGAACTTGCTTGTAGAGACTAGGAAGAGTCAGGAGCTTATTAACACAAGCAATGCAAACATACTCACAAGTGGCATCTGTATCCGTTTTGTTCCACAATAGCCTACGAGCCTTATTCATGTAATCAAGCTGAACCTTTTGATTACAAGTTCCGCTATTCCCTGCATAGGGACGGATAGCGTCGAGAATGTATGCTACGTCGTAGAGCATTTTATTAAATCATCTCACCGCGATTAATAGGATGACCTTCAAAGCTCCTAGTCATAGGACGTTTAGGGCCAGTAGTTGTTTTTAATGCACTTAGCTTGATGTTAGGTGCAGTCTTGATGGAAAGCATACGACTCCTCATCGACCCGCTTTTAGAAAGTTTTGGAAGTTTCATATTATGCACAATAGAATTTTTGGAGAGTATAGGTAAATCGTATAGCTTTTCTCATATTTTCAATGTGTTTTCTAGACTTTTCCCTTCCTTTTCCAGATTGTGACATTTTCTTTCTGCTTTCTAAAGAATGCGTTTTCCCAAAAAAAGAGTTTTTATGCCCACTTTGGTTAACAGACATTTTTTCTTTTGTTTTTGTGGAATGCATTCTTCCTTTTCCGGCTTCAGATATTTTTAGTTTTGTCTCTTCAGAAACAAACCTATCTTCATTTCCTCCTCCCAAAAGATTATAACCAAATTTGCGATTTATAGTTTTGTATTTTTCAATCCATTCTACTTCTCGCCAATTCAGTAATTCTTCTGGGCAAAACTCTAAAACAGAAAACTCAAAGGAATCTTCTCCATCTTGATTCCAAGCATTTTGAAAATGTCCATTTCCGTTTGATCTGTTATTTAGAGTCCAGATATGATGCGCCTTGCGATCAAACATAACGACACTCTGCCCGATATATCTCTTTCCGTTTTTCTTATTACGGAAACAATATATACCAGAGCTAGAGGACATTAAATGAAATCGCTATGAAAAGGATTTGCGTTCATTCCCATTCCGCTCTCATAAGCGGAGCCAACGGAAGTAGCCTTTTGATTGGCTTCTCCAATGGCTTTAATGCGGGAAGTACGGGCATCCTTATACTCTCTGATGGCAGGGATATCACCCTTGATCTGCACCTTTTGCATAGGCTGAGACATGGCATGATCAGAGACAATACCCTTTTCGGTATTATCCCTTGTGTATTGAACTCCGTGGGAGGCCATATTATTTCTTGGAAGAACCGCGACCGGGGGAGGTAGGTTCAGGTTGCTTTGCTCCAGAGTAGAAAATACCGCTGAACTCCGCACCTTTAGGATGATTGCTCATCCCTTCCTTGATGTCTCCACGGGTGGAGAATCCCTCATTTTGTAGCTTGGGCTGTGTAGCCCGATTGATGTCTTTGGACATAGTATTTTAGTTTAGTTTTTGTTCGGGGTTAAATTAAGAAGGATAAGAAACAACATACCATTGAAAAGAAGTAACATTTACTGTATTTGCATTGCTAAAAACAAAAACCGACATTCCTGTTGTATTTTTGCTTCCATCAACAACGCCCCAAGACCAATGATATTGTATGCTACTTGTGCCAGATGCAACAATCGGTGTAATAGAAACCAAATAATTAGTATTTGGCATTACTTTATTAAATGTTATATTACTTAATTGCTCTACTGGATTTCCGCTTATTGCAACGATTCCAGTATCATATACAGGAAATGCAATTGCATTAAATTGATTTTGAAGGCTCTGAATAGCTTGCTGAAGACTTTGAATTTGTTGAGGAGTAACCAAGCCAAGGCCGGGAATATTTACAGTTCCATTGTTAAGATACAACTGCGTAAAGCTATTCAAAACATCGCTCCACGTTCCTTCAGGGCAATAATTTGAAGGAACTGTAGGGAAAAGAAGTTGTGCTGGAGATCCTTGGTTTTGCATGGATTTTTAACTTATAGGTAAATTATTTTATAGAAGCAAGTATTTTAACCTGAAAAAGAAGATACAGATGAATCCAAGGGAACAATCCTGTAGAAATCTAAATCTGGTTCACATGGGCATTCTATTGGAGTTGGGTCATTATAGAATGAGTCTGGACAATCCCCTTGCGGTAAATCCAAAGAATCATTGAATATGATGGCAACTCGCAATCTATCAAAAATGCAAGATCCAGTTATGTCAATTTTGAATTGAAATTCAGATCCTTCTTGCGGAGGGATTTCATCAAATGTTTCACAAGTATTTGCATCTGGAGAAGGAAATCTTATCTGCGTATATCTTGGTTGAGAAACCATAGGAGAGCAATTGGAAACAGTTGGTGTGCATTCATCTAGACCTATATTAACTGTATCTAATAGGTTAAAGAAACATGGATATGAATCTGGTCTATACTTGCAAGATATTTGAATCTTCTCTTTCAAATTAGAAATCCAAGCATCTCCGCCAACAAGTTGTTTTCTGACAAACTTGCTGGCTTTTGGATTATTTGTAAAATCAAACCTTCTTGTAATAAAGTATGATTTAATAGGTACGCTTCCATACTTTACCGAGTAATCATCAATTCCAGTAAGCAAAGAGCTACTGCTTTGAAGTTCATAAAGCCTATTAATATTGTCTGCATCAAAAGAAAAAGCAAAACCACGCTGTGTCCCATTAATTTGAGCAGTAGCCAATTGAGTAGGTTGCGGCCCTTCCCATAAACCATTCCATCTTGATGGCAAGGAAACATCAGGATTAATTCTGCTTTCTTGTTCAACATCCAAAACAATCATCGCTCTGCTTGGACGATGAAGACCAACTTTAGTTGGATCTCCAGTAGAAACAGTAAAAGGTGAAACTGTTGCAATGATCCTATTATCAAAAAACATAGCAGACTCAAACTGCCTCAACCAAGATGTGTCGTAATTAACCCAAGGTTGCACTTCTCGGCTTATCTTTCTAAAAGAAAGAGCCTGATAAAAATCTACTTGAGCATTGTTATAAAAAGCCCATCCATCGTCACATCGGAAATATACATCATTATTTACTCCGCATATGCTCCAAGGAGAACGGCATCCTCTTCCAATAAGAGAAACTTTTTGAATATTGCTTGCTTGCCATGTTGTTCTGTTCTGCGAAAGATCCAAAGTAAAAGATCCGTTTTCACAAAAGACAACCAATTCACCCTGACCGCGAACATTGATATTTAATGATGGCATCATCCTCATGCCAGTTATTGCACCAAGATTTGCAGGAGGAGTAAAAGAACCACCTTCAGCCCAATACGTTTGTTCAGTAAAATTCATAGTATTGGATGTAGTAGTAAATCCATTACCATAAATAATATCTGAAATATAAATGTTATTATTAGCATCGCTTACCGCAACCCTTCCATAAGCATATGCCATAATAGTTCCAATAGGCATTTGCTTGTTATATGGATTTAATCTAAAAACAGTATTAAGTTGAGCAGTTGTAATATCTGGATTGCTAGAGCTAGTAGTTGCTATATTTGACCAAGGAGTTGACGAACCATCAGGATATACACTTCTTACTTGAAACGAATATTGTGTATATTTATCACTAGCTTTATATGTATAAATCGTATTTACCGCTGGAATGGTTGCAATTGTTGAAAAAATAGTATCATCATATTGAACCTGAATTTCAATACTTGCTGATCCCGGTGCATTATTCGTCCAAGTCAAATTGATATTATTTGATTCATCTCCTTTAGCTTGAAGATTTGTAGGTTTTCCAGAAATATCTCCACTCCACGCAATAGCATCCTGATATCCATTTTGGATATAAACCCAATCTTCCGCTTGAACAAACCATGTATGCATCATGGTCGCATCATTTCCTCCAATTAATTTATAAAGAGTTCCTACATTATTAACTATGGAAATAAAGTAAATAACACCAGCAACCGAAACAACAAATCCATCTAAAGATCCATCTTTAATTGCTTTATATGGCATTGCTCCTTGAAAATTTCCAGTTTGGAAATCATTAAGAATAGAAGGGTCTTGACCATATGCAGGAGTAATTGGAATCTCCGTAAAAGGAGGTCGAGTAGCATTTATTCCCTGACGGAATGAACGATTTACACAAGAAGAAACAAATGTGGGAGGCAATATTGAAGGATGCGTTTCTGCATCCATCGCAATTGTCGTAGTAGTCCCATCATATACTCTACCATCTTGAGCCATTTTAGAAGATATTCAATTCGTAACCAGAAGTAATAATTGAAAAAGTTTCATTGCTGGTTATATTTCCACTAAATTGCACATTATAATAAGCACTTCCGCTAACTTGAATAATTGCGTTTATATTAGAATAGGCATTAATACTATTTCCAATTGGAGCAATTGTTGTGCTTCCATAAATTATCGAAGGAGAGCTTGCGGCATTTGTAATGGCAAAACTTCCATTAAGAGATGTTCCGTTTGATTTATAGACAACCCTTAAACGAGCAAAAGTTGCAACACCATAAGGAATAAAAACAATTGGATTCCCGCCATTATTATAGGTTGATGCAGTATTATTTCCCGTCACAGAGTAACTTGGGCTTGAACCAGCCCCCAAATAAACAAAACTTCCATTTTGGAAATATGTTGTATCAGCGGTTGCGGCACTATTTTGCGTTTTGAATAACCCAATCAACCTATAATAATATCCACTACCAACAGTAGGATTAGTTGAGCTAGTTGAAAGCAAAGTGCTAATTGTTCCTGTAGAGGCACTATAAACAGCATAGACATAATAATATGTATTAGTTGTTGCTGTTCCTAAAGTTCCACCATTATCAACACCAGAAGTTAATGAAAGAGAATAACCTCCAGACGCTCCACTAATAACAACTTGCGATCCACTATTATTTGTTACAACAAGCTGTCCAAAATTAACATTAAGCGAAGTTCCAGAGGTCGCTGTAATAGAAATATCATTTGCATCAATAAATGCAGAAGATGTGGTTAACGAAGCGGCAGGAACAATAATTGGATTTCCATTAGAATCAAACGCAACAACATTGGCAGGACTCGTTCCAGTTGTTACATTAGTCGTAGAAGTGGAAAGCTCATAAACTGTATTTGGATTAAGTCCAGTAGGAGCAGTAGAACCAGTTTTATAAACAAGCCCTTGATTTGGAACAATTTTTTCAATAGTTCCCCATGAAGTAGTAGTTCCGCTAGGAGAAACAATAGGAAATTGCGTTTCTGTGGAAACGGAAGGATTGAACTCTACAAGCTGACCAGTAGGAGTTGTTCCTTGAATAGAACCTACAGATGAAGATGAAGCCTGATTGCCATTACCAAGATAAATTGGATTTGATGTGCTACCATCAGCCCAATTCACAAGACCAGTAGAAGCATTGTAGGTCAACAGACTATTTGAAGTCAGCGTAGGAACAGTATATTTGCAGTAAGCGGAATCCTCTCCAACAACACGCTGGATGGTTCCTGAACCAAGAGCCGAACATGAAGTAGGGAAATTGGGATTGCAAGCAGGAGGTGCATACTGAACAGTTCCACCACATCCGCATCCACCCCATCCGTTGTTGTATCCGTAAGACATAGATTAAGAAGTTTTATTAAGAAATTAAGATTTTGTCAATTGGGAACAATCACTTGCCTGTAATCAGTTCCCCCGCTATTTGCTGGCCCTATAGTTGCCTGAATAGATACAAGCTGACCAGATGATGTTTTTACAATAAGATATGCAATCGAACTTGAAGTTTGCTGTAAAATGTTTGGCAAATAAATTGGAGAAGATGCAGATCCATCAGCCCATTTTGTAACACTACCATCATAAACAATCCAACTAGGATTTGTTGGAGTATTCAATCTAGTAATTTGATTGCCGTTCTGCCAAAGAATAGGAGAAGCACCCTGCGATACTGGAGGGATAATGCTAATCGGTACTTGTAAGGGGCAAGGCATAATTTTTGATATTAATTTGATTTTACCTGATTGTAAAGATCAACGTCTGAAGCGTAATACGCTTGGAGTTTTGTGATCTGCTCATCGGTAAGAACTGGCTTGGTGGAC
>Ga0114963_10000766_pt1 | contig 21848 bp, 23 predicted proteins | sample C_131016_EF_Meta_FD_87019 | JGI IMG/M metagenome (GOLD analysis project Ga0114963, IMG submission 87019) | Freshwater microbial communities from Lake Croche, Canada to study carbon cycling - C_131016_EF_MetaG | ecosystem: Environmental > Aquatic > Freshwater > Lake | place: Lake Croche, Canada...
CCCCGGATCCCAACGTGGAGGCAACCCGACAGGTCGAGAAAGTCGTCCTCACTCGCTCGTCGAAACGGCGTCCCGTGGGTCAGGGGTGCTCCGAAATAGGTATCCCACGTGTCGAGGTGCGCGTCAAAGTGAATGACCGCGATTGGTCCGTGCTTTTTGTGTAACGACTTAAGAATGGGGTAGGCGATGGTGTGGTCGCCGCCAAGCGTGACAACCTTGGTGCCGTCGGCCGTGAGCTCATCCATGCCCACTTCAATCTGACTGATCGCCTGAGCAATGTCGAAGGGGTTCACGCCGAGGTCGCCCGCGTCGACAACCTGTGCGAGCGCAAACGGCATCGCGTCCTGGGCCGGGTTGTATGGCCGTAACAAGCGCGACGACTCGCGAATGTGTCCGGGGCCAAATCGGGCCCCGGGGCGATAACTCACCCCCGCGTCAAACGGGATACCCACCACCGCAATATCGGCACGGGTAACTTCATCACGGCGGGGAAGCCGAGCAAAGGTAGGTGCCCCGGCGAACCGGGGCACCACCGTCGCATCGACCTGCCCGACCTTGTTTCCCGCGCTATCGCGGGGCAGGGGACCGGTCATTGCAGCTTTCTAACGGACGGGCGGGATAGTGGATTTCACCGAACGACCGATTCGGGGACCCTTCGGTCCGAACACGTAGTCGGGTTCGGGGAAGAGAATCAACGCACCGACGTACAACACAGCGGCCGAAACGATCGCGACGATGAGGCTAAGGTCGACACCGCCGGCAACCGCGTTCCACTGTCCCTCGATGATCGGCGGGTAGTACGCGAACTGCAGACCGAGGACGGCCGAGACGACCCACGCGACCATGGCGCGCCAGTTGATTCCGTTGGTGAACCAGTAGCGGCCACCCTTTTTGCCGCGGTTGAAGACCTGGAGGTCCTCGTTGCTGTACCAGCCACGACGGTTCCAGAACCCAATGGCCATGATGATCATCCACGGAGTGGTGGTCACCACGATGGCGCCAACGAATCCATTGACGGCACCCAGAAGGTCGAAGTACAGGCGCCCCACGACGATGAAGGCGAACGCGACAGTCCCGATGGCGATCGTCGCCTGCACACGAGAGAGCTTGGGAAATACGGACGAGAAGTCGAGTCCGGTTCCGTAGAGCGAGGTGCTTCCCGTCGACAGTCCTCCGACGAACGCCACGATGATGATGAGATACGCGTACCACTCGGGTGCCGCGCCAATCAAACCGACAACGTAGTCTCCGCCTGTTACCAACGTCGCCGTAGCGACACCGAAGATGAACGGAATCAGGGTCATCGCCTGCGCTCCGAGCGTGGCAAGCGCAAGCTTGCTGTTCGACGTGCCGTTGGGGATGTAGCGCGACCAGTCACCGAGGAAGGCTCCGAACGAGATCGGATTCGACATCACGATGAGTGCTGACAGGATGAACGTCGGCCAGAAGCCACCGAGCAGGTATTCACCCGAACCGGCGTACGAGGGGTCGAAAACGCTAGCGAACGCGACGATGGCGAGCAACATCAGAACAGTGTTGGCCCATACGGCGATGCGGTTGATGAGCAACATGAACTGGTAGCCGTAAACCACCACGATGATGACGATGAGCCCGATGAGCGAGTAGAGCCCAATTCGCAGCATCTGCGTGTCTTCCGCTCCGAACAAACGGACGAACGCGCCGACGAGGGCGTCCCCACCGACCCACACCGAAATCGAGTAGAACGCGATGGCAGTCAGGAGCGACAGGAATGAACCGGCGATACGTCCGGTGACACCGAGGTGAGCGCCGGAAGCGACCGCGTTGTTGGTACCCGTGCGCGGTCCGAAGAGTCCCATCGGCATGAGGAAGAGGGTTCCGACGAGCACACCGAGCACGGCGGCACCGACGCCCTCCCAGAAAGAGAGCCCAAAGAAGATGGGGAAGGTTCCGAGCAAAACGGTTGCGAACGTGTTCGCACCACCGAATTGAATGCGGAAAAGGTCTCGCGGCGTCGACGTGCGGTCGGCGTCGGGAATCGTGTCAATTCCGAAGCCTTCGACCTCGGTGATTTTGGGTTTGGGGTTGTGAGCAACGTTGCTCATTGCGATCCTCTCTAAAGGTTGGCAAAACAATGTGACGCCATGCTATTCCCTTCTTGCCTCACAGGCAATAGTTTTTTCTTATGGAGATAGTTCGTGTCGTAGACCTTTCCCGCGAAATCACCGCCGAGACGGTTGTCTACCCCGGCGACCCCGTTCCGCATCTCGCCCAACACGCGACGATCGCGAAGGACGGATTCAACCTCGTATCCATTCAGATGGGTAGCCAGAGCGGAACGCACGTCGATGCGCCATTCCACTTTGACAATGACACGGAAAAGATTGATGAAATCCCGTTGAGTCGATTCGTCGGCCGGGGCGTCCTCCTTCATTGCGGCGGTGTTCAGGCTCGCGAGCGCATCACTCTCGATTCCGTTCGATCCGACGCCGAGTACGCTGGGGCCGGCGACATCGTCCTTGTTCACACCGGGTGGGCTCGCCACTACGGCGCCCCCGAATACTTCGACAATCCATACCTCGACGCGGGCCTCGTGACGTACCTGCTGGACCGAGGGGTTCGCACAATCGGGCTCGACGCGCTCAACATCGACGAGACCCCGGATGATTCACATCCCGGGGAGGGCTTCCCCGCCCACCACCTCATCGCCCGTGTTGGCGGCGTCATCTGCGAAAACCTGTGCAATCTCGAGTCGATTGACTTCGCCGATCCGCTCGTGTCGTTACTGCCGATGAAGTTCGTCGGAATCGACGGTGCGCCCGTTCGCGCCGTTGCAATGGAAACCCGCTGAACATGGCCGGCAGCATCCGACGCACGGCAAAACAGGTAAGCGACAAGGCGATTCCCATCGGCGGGCGCCTTCGCGCAACGAGACTCGCGCGCGGGCTGACCCTTGGCCAGGTCGCCGCCGCCGCCGGCCTCACCGAGGGATTCGTCAGCAAACTCGAGCGTGACCACGTTTCCCCATCCGTTGCATCGCTCGTGGCGGTGTGCGAGGCGCTGGGGCTTCGAGTCGGTGAACTGTTCGAACCACCGACCAGCGCCATCGTTCGCGCGGGTGAAGGCGCCATGATCAACTTCGGTGGCATCAACGCCCTCGAGTACCTTTTATCCCCGGGCTCGCAAACCCACGTTGAGGTCTTGCACTCGATTGTCAGCCCGCAGGGATCTGGTGGAGAAGAGTTGTATGCCCTGGACACCGAAATTGAATTCGTTTACGTCCTCAGGGGGCGATTCGACATCGTGCTCGGCCCAACCACACACAATCTCAATGTCGGGGACGCCATGACCTTCCGCGGTCGCGAACCACACACCTGGCGCAACCCCTCGACGAGTGAACCCGCCGAGGTGTTGTGGGTGCTGTCTCCGGCGCCCTAAGCCTTCAGCGCCCGACGAGCCGCCTTACGTTCCTTGCGGCCTTCGACGAGCGAATAGAGCGCGGGCAGAACGAGCAGCGTGAGGATGGTCGACGACAACAAACCGCCGATAACGACGATGGCCAGAGGCTGCGAAATGAATCCGCCGCTGCCCGTGACTCCGGTCGCAAGTGGAGTGAGTGCGAACACCGTCGCGAGCGCCGTCATCAACACCGGTCGAACACGTCGGCTGGTTCCATCGAGCAACGACTCGACGACCGACCCACCCCGTTCTCGATACTGGTTCACGAGGTCGATGAGAACGATCGCGTTCGTGACCACGATTCCAACGAGCATCAATAGACCGATCAGCGACGAGATTCCCAGCGGGATTCCCGAAATGATTTGCAGTGCGATTGCACCGGTTGCGGCGAACGGAATCGAGACGAGCAGCAACAAGGGCTGACGCAGCGATCGGAATGTTGCGACCATGACCACATACACAATCAAAATTGCGGCGAGTAGCGCGAGACCTAACTGTTGGAAGGACTCGATCTGGTCTTTCGCAACACCGCCGACCGTCGCAGTCGTACCTGACGGCAGGTCAACGCTCGCAAGGGCGGTGTTGACCGCTGCTGTCGATTCGGTGAGGTTGTCGGACGCCGGCGTGACGGCAACTGACGCGGACAACACACCGCGTTCGGTCGTGCGCGACGCCGCGGTTTCCGTGATTCCGATGGTCGCCACCTTCGACAGCCGGACCTTTGCCCCAAGAGGCGTGGTCAGCTTGTATTTCCGCAATTCGTCCAGGGTCTGCGGCGAATTCTTGGTTTCGACAATGAGGTCCATCGTGACGTCATCAATTACGACCTGACCAATCGAACTGGGGGCAATGAGTCCCGACAGCGTTCGCCCAATCAAAACCTCGGACAGCGCGTATTTCGCTGCTTCCTTGCGCTTGATGGCAATCGAAACATAGGACTGGGTGTCGTCCAGCGAGGTCGTGACGCTGTCGGCGGCTTTCGTCTCGGTCACCGCTGCGGCGATGGCTGCGGTGACAGCGTTGAGCGTCTCTTCCGACGGGGCCTTCACCGTGATGTCGATGGTCTGCGAGCCGAACGCGCCTCCCTGGGCGGATACGATTTTGCCCGTGTCCGTGATCGTTTCCAAGTCACGCGTAACCTGCGCACGCACCAAATCGGCATCCACTGCGTCCGAAATAGTGATCTGGTAAATGATGTTGCCAGCCTGGCCGTTGAACGCCGCGAAACCGTTTCCGCCACCAATCGAGGTTTGGACGGTTTCGATTCCGGGGTAGTCCAGCAGTTTCGCTTCCACGTCTTCTGCTACCGCTGCGCGATCCATGAGCGTCAGTCCGCCGGGCGTTGAGTGGGTCAGAGTGATTGTTGACTGACCGCTTCCGCCCACGAAGTTGGTCTTCATGAGCGGGGCGAGTGCGAGAGTTCCACCCAACGTGAGAATCGCGATGAGCATTGTCGCAACCGGGTGGGTGACAGTCCATCGGACAATCGGGCGATATCCGCGCTGCAGATAGTCGTTGTCCTCGCGGAACGGCTTTGTCGATACCTTCTTTTTCTTTTTGTCGCCAAGGAACCAATAAGCGAGAACGGGAACAATCGTGAGCGACACGAACAGCGACGCGACGAGTGCGATGGTTACCGTCACTGCGAACGGCTTGAAAAGTTCGCCGGACAAACCACCCACAAATGCGAGCGGCAAGAACACGGCAACCGTGGTGATGGTCGACGCGGTGACCGCTGTGGCGACCTCTTTCACCGCCGTGCGAATAGCGTCCATTCGCTCTTCGCCTAGTGACAGGTGCCTCTTGATGTTCTCCACAACAACGATTGAGTCGTCAACGACTCGACCAATCGAGATGGTGACAGCACCGATAGTGAGGATGTTGAGCGAGAAATCGCTTGCCCACATGCCGATGAACGTGAGCAACAGCGATGTCGGAATCGACACAGCGGTGACGAGGGTCGATCGAATTGACATCAGGAAGACGAGAATCACGATGATGGCGAAGATCAGCCCGAGGAGACCTTCGACAGCGAGCGAATCGATGCTCTTTTCGATGAATGGGGCTTGGTTGAAAACGACGGTGAATTTGGTGCCGTTACCGAGCAGGTCGGTGATCGCGGGCAGGGCCGCGGTAACCGCGCGCGACACGTCAACCGTGTTGGCATCGGCACGTTTCGTGATGGCGAGTGTGAGTGATGGCTGGCCGTTGAGACGCGAGATCGACGTGATGGCATCGGGCTGAATTGACACGCTGGCGAGTGCGCCAATCGTGGTGACCGAGCGCGTCGTCGGAAGTGAGGTCGCGCCAGGCGACGCGAATGACGAGAGGCTAGAGGTCGATGCACTCGGTGCTGCGGGAACAACCGTCGTCACCTTTTTGCCGGCGACGCTTCCCGTGATGTCGCCGATGGGGTTGTGGGCAAAGCAGTAATAGAAGGTGTCGCCCTTGTTCCACTGAGTCTGGCTCGTCGGGTAGTGGAAATCCGTGATTAACGAGGGGTAGGCCGAATATGCAGACGCCTTGACAATCCCCGGTGAATAACATTCGCCCATTGCAACGGGCCCGATAGCAGCGTCACCTGGGTAAATCGGCAGGCTAGCATCCTTACGAAGGTCTCCGACTCGAACAAGTTGCGCCTCGTGAGGGACGCCGCAATCGACAACCTCGTAGGTATCCTGCGTGGCATTGGTGTAGTTGTCGATGCACTCGCCACCGTTCAACTCGTCCCAGCTCCACACCCCGGCCGAACGAGGACTGACAGAGATGGTTGGAAACTTGGGCACGGTCGGCGCGACTGCCGCCGCCGGCTTGTAGGGAATGGTGACGGGAACAGATCGAATGTCCTTGAGGCTCGCGAGCGGGGTTCCCGACACAATTGACAGTTCACCGGTGTCGGACATGACTGTGCCCGCACCGATTCGAATTCCGGCAGTCTGCAGTGCCGTCTGAATGTCGGTGGTCGTCAATCCCAGTCGCGTCAACTTCTTGGCATTGGGGACGACGGCGATGTGTTCGCCGTTTGCCCCGAAGACGGCAGCGTCACGAACGCCGTCCAATTTGGTGAGTTCCTTCACCGCGATGTCTTTCAACGCTTGGTTCAGTTGGTCGGGAGCAAGGTCGCTCGTCACCGCCATCTGGAGCACGGGGATATCCGAGAAAGACCCGGCGATGACCTGCGGCTCGATCCCGGCCGGTAGCAGGTTCGAAATCCGGTTGATCGCGAGTTGAACCTTTTGTTCAGCCGATTCAAGGCTCGTGCCGTAGGCAAACGCCGCGGTAATCTGAGACAGCCCATTCTGCGATGTCGCGGTCGTCGATTCGAGACCGCTGACTCCCTGAATCGCCGTTTCAATCGGGGTCGACACTTCCTTTTCTACAATAACGGGTGAAGCACCGGGATAGTTCGTCACGACAACGAGTTGCGGGAACGTAATCGAGGGAATCAGCTCGAGTTTGAGAAGAGACATCGCGATTCCACCAAAAACCGCGACGACAACCGTGACCAAGGCGATGAGTGCGCGGTTCCGGAGGCTGAATATGGCGAGACGGTTCATGATGTTGTTCCTTTAGCTAGACGATGAGTTGAGTCGGATGATTCCGAAGACTGTGGGCTGGCGCTTACCCATGCGACGATTGCGTCGCGGACATAACTCGCGCCGTCAACACCGCCGTAATGCCGAGCAAAGCGCTCGTCTGCGACATACATGTTTCCGAGGCCAATGAATTGCTCGGCGGTGGGCTCGATTCCGCCCCAACCCTGCGTGATCCAGTTGAGGTGTCGAAGGACGAGGGCAACGACAACAGAGTCGGTGACGGCTAACGAAGCGTCTCGTGCCTCGAGATATTCAACCTTGAGGGCGACACCTTCCGCGAGAAATGCATCGCGACCGATGGCATCGAGTTGCTTCCACCATGACGACGACTGGCTCCAGGCTTTTGTGCCCCAGCGTTCAACGACTTCGCCACGATGTTCATCGTGATGGAAGAGCGGAACTACGGACACGGGCACTCCTTTGGCGTGGTGTGACCAGCCTAACTGCCAAATTCTCGGGTACCGACACGAGTACGCTGGCGATTGTGCACACGTCACTGAAGTCCGTGCTGGCCGTTTTTGTCGGCGGGCTTGTGGGCAGTGCGGCGCGCATCGGGATCACACTGTGTGCTGGCCAAATCAACGATTACTGGTGGCCGTACCCGACGCTCGTCATCAATCTGGTCGGTTCATTCGCCATGGGGTACCTCGTCGCGCGCGGTATGCCTTCTCTGCCCGCGTGGATGCGACTCGGAGTCACGACCGGATTTCTCGGGGCATTCACCACCCTGTCGGCTATCTCGCTCGACGTTGCCGTGCCAATAGTTCGACATGGTTTTGGACCACTCGTTGTAATGGGAACCTACGCGATCGGGTCCATCATTATGGGCCTCGTTTCTGCCATTGCCGGATTGCGGCTCGGCGCGCGCAGATCGGCGACGCCATGATCGACCTCTGGTGGGTTCTCGCGCAAATCGTGGCGGGCGGGCTCGGCGCCCTCGCTCGGTTCGGTGTGATGACCGTCTTTCGACCGGGTGTCTGGTCGTGGGGGCTCTTCGCCGTGAACGGTGCGGGCAGCCTGGCGGTGGGCTCGGCCGCCGGGGCGTTCGCTGCGCACGGCCTGGATTGGACAATGGCGTCGCTCATCCTCGCGTTCGCGGCGGGACTCACCACTTTTTCGACGCTGACCGTGACGGCGGCCCAACACATCGAACGCCGTGAAATCAGAATCGGCACAATCATGGTGACCGCACACGTGGTGGTCGGGATTGTTGCGGCGGCGCTTGGGTATATCTCTGCCACCGTGCTGCTCGGGTCGTGATATTCTGGTCGTCTGACGCCCCGGACACGACGATCGCCGGTGAGGCGAAAAGTGTGAGGGAAAGGGGTCCACTATGGGCCGCGGCCGTCAAAAAGCAAAGCACACCAAGGTTGCGCGCGAGCTGAAATACTTCAGCCCCGACACCGACCTGACCAAGCTGGAATCGGAACTCGGTGTGAACCCGCGTCTCGACGAGGACTTGGCGAAGTGGCCGGAATATGCCTCGCCGGCTTCGACCAGCACCGATTCCGACCTGAGCGATGACTCCGGCGAAACAGACGACACGAACGAGGTTCAGTCGGCGTAAGTACCGACCAGTCGCACGGCCCCGCCGTCGACTCCCTTGGCGCTCGTGACATAACCGTCCAACGAGTGCTCGCGATCCGACACGTGACCGACAACCCAGGAATCGATTCCGACGGCGGTCCATTCGCGGGTCAGCGTGCTCGCCGATTCGTGGGAAACGACGGCGAGCATTCCGATTCCGAGGTTCCACGTGCCTTCGGTCGATTCGAGTGAATCACCTGCCCAGTCCGCAAGAACTCGGAAGACGCCAGGCGGGCGCCAGGTCGAGCGATCCAGGTCGACCCATACTCCCGTCGGTAACACGCGCGCAAGGTTCGCCGCGATTCCGCCACCCGTGACGTGGCTCAGCGCGTGAATAGCGCCGGGGTGCTCAGCAAGCGAATCCAACAGTGGTGTCGTATATAGACGTGTCGGTTCAAGAAGTTCTAAACCAAGAACCCGGTCAAACTCGGGGACAGTCGCGTCGAACGCGAGCGCGCGGTTCGACACGATGTGGCGAACCAGCGAATAGCCGTTCGAGTGCAGTCCGCTCGATGCCATCGCGATGACGACATCACCGGGCTGAACGCGCTCGGCTCCGAGCATCTCGTCTGCTTCGACCGCACCGACGGCCGCGCCGGCAAGGTCGTAATCGTGTTCCCCCAGAAGGCCCGGGTGTTCGGCCGTTTCGCCGCCAACGAGAGCCGTCCCGGTCAGCGCACACGCCTCGGCGATTCCGCGCACGATCTCGGCGATGCGCTCGGGCACGACTTTGCCACACGCGATGTAGTCCGTCATGAACAGGGGCTTCGCGCCAACAACCACGATGTCATCGACAACCATTCCGACGAGGTCGTGGCCAATGGTGTGATGAACGTCGAGTGCTTGAGCGATTGCGACCTTGGTGCCGACGCCATCGGTCGACGTTGCAAGGATCGGGCGGCGGAAATCTTTGAGAAATGACACATCCATGAGGCCGGCAAATCCGCCAACACCACCAAGGATCTCGGGTCCGTGAGTTGCCGATACAGCGGCTTTCATGAGCTCGACGGCCTTATCGCCCGCTTCGGTGTCGACACCGGCGGCAGAATACGAATTGGACGCCGTCATTGGGCAATTCTATCGACCTCGACTCCCCGCGATGTGAGAGTATTGAGCCATAGCCGATGGGCATCGACACCCAGCCAAAGGAGACCCTCTCGACATGTGCGGCATCGTCGGAATCGTCTCATCTACAGTCGTCAATCAACAGGTCTACGACGCGCTCGCTCTGCTGCAACACCGCGGGCAGGACTCGACCGGAATTGCGACGTGTGAGGACACGACCCTCCACATGGCGAAGGCAAAGGGGCAAGTTCGAGAAGCCTTCCGCACCCGTGACATGCGGGGACTCCTTGGAAATGTCGGGCTCGGCCACGTTCGCTACGCAACTCGGGGCAACGCCAACCGTGAATCAGAGGCTCAGCCGTTTTTCGTCAACGCACCGTACGGGATCATCCTCGTCCACAACGGGAACCTCACCAACACGCGAGAACTGACCAAACAGCTCAACGAGGACGACCGCCGTCACCTCAACACCAATTCCGACACCGAACTTCTTGTCAACGTGCTCGCTCACGAACTCCAGGCCGCAACCACCATAGAAAAGTTTTCGCCCGACAACGTCTTTGATGCCGTCGCCCGACTGCACCAACGTGTCGAGGGCTCGTATGCCGCCATCGCACTAATCGCCGGCCACGGCCTTCTCGCGTTCCGCGACCCGTTCGGAATCCGCCCGCTGATTCTGGGTCGTCGCAACTCAGGTCTTGTCGGAGCCGAGTGGGCCGTCGCCAGCGAATCGCTCGTTCTCGAAGCTGGTGGATACGAGATTGTTCGAGATGTCGAGCCCGGCGAAGCTCTCTTCATCTCGCAAGACGGCGAAATGGTGTCGCGCCAGTGCGCCGAAAACCCCGTCCTCATCCCGTGCTCGTTCGAGTACGTCTACCTTGCGCGTCCCGACTCGGTCATGAACGGCATTTCGGTTTATGAAGCGCGCTTGCGCCTCGGCGACCGTCTTGCCGACACGATCGCAAAGTGGGCGCCCGCTGGCGATATTGACGTCGTGATGCCGATTCCGGACTCGTCACGCCCAGCCGCACTGCAGGTCGCACGAAAGCTCGGAATCGAATACCGCGAAGGTTTCTACAAAAACCGTTACGTCGGACGAACGTTCATCATGCCGGGGCAAGAAGCTCGAATGAAAGGGGTTCGGCAGAAACTGAACGCGATGCCGTCCGAATTCAAAGGCAAGAACGTCCTAATCGTCGACGACTCGATTGTGCGCGGCACGACCTCGCGCGAAATCGTGGACATGGCGCGCAACGCTGGGGCGAACTCGGTCACGTTCACGTCCGCGGCACCGCCCGTTCGTTTCCCACACGTTTACGGGATCAACATGCCCAGCCGAGCCGAGCTCGTTGCCGCTGGTCGCAAGATTCCCGAGATCGCTTCCGAGATAGGTGCCGACCACCTCATCTACCAAGAGGTCACTGACATGCAGAGTGCAATCCTCGAGGGCAGCGGCGTTTCGGCGCTCGAAATGTCCTGCTTCTCTGGTGACTACGTGACGGGAACCGTCACCCCGGAATACCTGCGCTGGGTCGAAGAGAACCAGTCGTCCTAGTTCTGTGGTTTCCGCGCTTTCGTTGCGCGGGATTTTGTTTCCGTGATTTCGGCGACTCCGCGTGACGTTTTCGTGGCCCAATCGAGGAACACTCCAACGAGTCCTCCCAGAATGAGCCCGATGGCGAATCCGAAAAGCGCAAAAAACCCGAACGTCGGCATCACGCCCACAGTCGGGTCGGCGGGCGTTGCCACCGTGATGACGGCGGCGGCGATGATTCCGACGACCGCCCCCGTGATCATGAACGACCAGATACGAGGGGCGCGGCGGATAGTGACGTCGGTTTTCGGCATAGCTCTATTCTCGCAGTGCCGTCAAGGGCACGAGTTCGGCGAGCGTCGCGCGGGTTCCCGACGCCCGGACAGCACCGCGATTGACGGCCACGTCCCAGCTCTCGGCACCGACCGCGAGAGCCACGAGCGTCGCCGCGTCGAGCTCAATCACGTTGGGCGGGGTTCCTCGCGTGTGCCCGAGTCCCTCAACAATTTGGACTGCGCCGTGCGGCGGAACGCGTACCTCCACGGATTTACCCGGTGCGATGCGGGCAAATTCCTGGAGGATGAATCTCACCGCAACGGCAGTGGTGTCACGATCCTCGGAGCCGCTTCGAACCGTCGCGACGGCGGCTCGGCCGCGGTCGGAAGCGATTCGGGGCAGGGGCATGGTTTCAATGTTAACGACCAACAACAAAGGGGCCGCCACCTCGTCGGTGCGACCCCTTCGTTTGTTCGATTTAGCGCTGTGCGCGACGAGCGCGACGCGAAACCGCGACGGCAACGGCGAGTGCCACAACTCCGGCAACACCGGTCAGCCAGGCGACAGTGGATGCGTCCGAACCGGTCGTGGCCAGCGGTTCAGAGGAATCACCAGAATCCCCAGCACCAGAGTCCCCGGCACCCCAGGCGGGGTTACAGTCGACCGTGTTGTCGCCGATCCACTCAACGGTGGCCTCGGCTAAGAATGGATCCGAGGCTAAAACAATTTCGGTCCCGTCATAGGTATCGGCATATACGCGAAAAGTTACGTCAATCGTCACACATGGGCTAAAATCTTCCCACGGAAACTCGCCCGCAAAAGTAGACGCTTCGCCCGCACTAGCAACCTCACCGTTGATGAGTAATGCGACCAACGCGTTAGGTGGCTGATTTGTGCTGTAGGTGATTGTTTCGCCTCGGCTGATGGTGGGTGCGCTTGATGTGAGATATGCGACGCTAGCCGATGCCGGCGCGGCGAATCCAACCGACATCGCGACCGCGATGGTCGTCGCTGCAAGGACGACTGATTTTAATTTGTTTACACGCATGGGCAAACCTTTCTTGAGGAGATATGTGAAGGGGTTAGCTTCGAGAAAATCCTATAGTTTCGGACGCGCTTAGGTCAATCGCCAAAGCCGAATCGGGTCAATCGGTAGTCTTGGGCTCGTGAAGATACTCGTGATTGGGTCGGGAGCCAGAGAGCACGCCATCGTCAACGCACTATTGCGTGACACGACCGCTCACGAGATTGTGGTCGCCCCCGGGAATGCCGGAATTGCTGATGTGGTCGAGACGGTGTCGCTCAACACGACCGACGGCCCACTCGTCACGGACTATGCGGCGGAACAGGGTGTCGAACTCGTCATCATCGGCCCAGAGGCGCCCCTCGTCGCCGGTGTCACCAATGCACTTCGGGCGGCTGGCATCCCCGTTTTTGGTCCAGACAAAGCGGCCGCACAAATCGAGGGCTCGAAAGAATTCGCGAAAGAAATCATGAATGCGGCCCGCGTTCCAACCGGTCGATCGATGTCGGCGACGACCATGGCCGAGGTCGACACCGCGCTCGACGAATTCGGTGCCCCGTATGTCGTGAAAGCGGACGGTCTCGCGGCCGGCAAGGGTGTTATCGTGACGGTCGACCGCTCCGCGGCCCGTGATCACGCCGAGTTCTTCATTCATCAGGGTCCGGTGCTCATCGAGGAATTCCTCGACGGTCAGGAGGTGTCGCTCTTCGTCTTGTCGGACGGGGACGCGGTGGTTGCCCTGTCACCCGCGCAGGACTACAAACGGGCGTTCAATAATGACGAAGGCCCGAACACGGGAGGCATGGGCGCATATTCACCATTGCCGTGGCTACCTGAAGGGTTCGTCGACGAGATCGTCGAGACGGTTGCCCAGCCAACAATTCGCGAAATGTCGCGTCGCGGAACCCCGTTCGTCGGGTTGTTGTACTGCGGGCTGATTATCACCCCCAAGGGCATTCGCGTCATCGAATTCAATGCGCGACCGGGCGACCCCGAGACGCAGGTTGTGCTCGAACTTCTTGAGTCGTCACTCGCCGACCTGCTTCTGGCAACCGCAACGGGGCGACTCGCGTCGGTTCCCGAACCCGTCTTCGCTGATGATGTCGCGGTGACCGTCGTTCTCGCGAGTGAGGGCTATCCCGAGTCACCCGAGACCGGACGCCCAATACTGGGATTGGCCGACGCACTCGAGGTTCCCGGAGTGTCCATCGCCCACGCGGCGACCGCCCGCGATGGCGACGGATTCGTGTCAACCGGCGGACGAGTGCTGTCAGTCATCGCGCGCGGTGCCGATTTCACCGACGCCCGCAGGCGCGTCTACATGGCTCTCGACCGCATCACGCTCGACGGTTCGCACTTCCGCACGGACATCGCCGAACGAGTCGCCGAATGACCATTCCGGGGTGGCGTCACGTCTATTCCGGAAAAGTCCGCGATCTGTACATTCCCGAAACGGAATCCGTCCTCGAATCTTCCCCGTCGATGCTGCTGGTCGCGAGCGACCGTGTCTCGGCGTTCGACCACGTGCTCGAACCCGGAATCTCTGGCAAGGGCGCATTGCTCACCGCGCTGTCCCGCTGGTGGTTCGCGCAGTTGTCCGATTTCCCCAACCATTTGCTGGCAGCCGAAGCGCCCGCCAACGTCGCAGACCGCGCGATGGTCGTGCGCACGTTGGACATGATTCCCGCGGAATGCGTCGTCCGCGGCTACCTCGCCGGCAGCGGTTGGGTCGAATACCAGGAATCCGGAACCGTGTGTTGAATCCCGCTTCCCGCCGGGCTGGCGAACGGTGATCGGCTACCGGAGCCCATCTTCACCCCGGCATACAAAGCGCCACTCGGGGAACACGACGAGAACATTTCCTTTGACCAGACGGTCGACCTCGTTGGCGCAGACACGGCCCGCGAATTGCGCGACTCGAGCCTCGCGATTTTCCGGCGAGCGAGCGAGATTGCCGAGATAAAGGGACTCATCCTCGCCGACACCAAATTCGAATTCGGTCGTAATCGAGTGACCGGTGAATTGACACTGTGCGATGAAGTCCTCACCTCTGATTCGAGCCGCTACTGGGATGCCACGACGTATGCCGTTGGTGGGCCGAACCGGCTCGATTCCTTTGACAAGCAGATCGTGCGTGATTGGCTGTCGGCAAACTGGGACAAGACCGGTACGCCTCCCGCTCTGCCGAACGAAATCGTCGCCCAAACGGCGGAACGATACCGCGAGCTCATCTCGCGGCTCACTTCAGTCCAATAACATTGGCCCCCGCGAGGGCTCCCGTTGAGTGTGATGCGCGCGAATAGACTGAAGTCAGAATTCGCCCGTCAGTCGAGGAGTGAGAGTGCCGAAGGTCATCGTCGAGGTAATGCCGAAAGAAGTCCTGCTCGACCCCGCCGGTAAGGCCACCGCACGCGCTCTGCAGCGTTTTGGCGACGGAGAAATCACCGACGTTCGCATCGGCAAGAGGTTTGAAATCACGATTGACGGCGAGGTCACACCAAAACTCCTCGAGCACATCAACGAGGTCGCCAAGGACGTCCTGTCGAACGACGTCATCGAAGACGTCATTTCGATTCGCGTGGCGGACTAACGTGCGCGTCGGCGTCATCACGTTCCCCGGGTCGCTCGACGACCGCGACGCACTGCGTGCAATCAAACTCGCTGGTGGTGACCCCGTGGCCCTCTGGCACGGCGACCCCGACCTGCACGGCGTCGACGCCATCGTTCTTCCCGGCGGATTCTCGTACGGTGACTATTTGCGGTGTGGCGCAATTGCCGCTCACTCGCCCATCATGAGCGAGGTCGTCGATGCGGCGAACAAGGGCATGCCCATCCTCGGTATCTGCAACGGTTTCCAGACCCTCGTCGAGGCGCACCTACTCGCGGGTGGACTCATTCGAAACGACCACGGAACATTTATTCGTCGCGACCAGAAACTGCGAGTCGAGAACATCGACACCGTGTGGACGAGCGGATACACTCAGGGTCAAGAAATCACCATTCCGTTGAAAAACGGCGAGGGCGGATTCATTGCTGACGACGAGACGCTCAAACAGTTGGAGGGTGACGGGCTCGTCGCATTCCGATATCTCGAGGTCAACCCCAACGGATCGTTGAACGACATCGCGGGGATTCGAAACGCCCGCGGCAACGTTGTCGGGCTCATGCCGCACCCCGAACACGCTGTCGAACCCGGATTCGGTCCGGATACACCCGCCGCAATGTCATCCGGCACGGACGGGCTCGCCATGTTCCAGTCGGTTCTTGCCGCCACCGTTCTTTCGTAACCAGGAGCCGCCTTGACTGAACACATTCCCGACACCGTCGAGAACGCCGCGGCGACTCCCGACAAGGATCAGCCGTTCGGCTTGCTCGGGTTGAAGCCCGACGAATATCAACAGATTCGGGAAATCCTCGGGCGTCGTCCGACGAGCGGCGAATTGGCGATGTATTCCGTGATGTGGTCGGAACACTGCTCGTACAAGTCGTCGAAAGTCCACTTACGTCAGTTCGGGCAGAAGGTCACGCCCGAGATGACCAAAAACCTCATGGTGGGAATGGGCGAAAACGCTGGGGTTGTCGATATCGGCGAGGGCTGGGCGGTGACCTTCAAGATCGAGAGCCACAACCACCCGTCGTACATCGAACCGTTTCAGGGGGCTGCAACAGGCATCGGCGGAATCGTTCGCGACATCATTTCGATGGGCGCTCGTCCCGTAGCGGTCATGGACGCGCTGCGTTTCGGTGCGATCGACCACCCCGACACGAGTCGCGTCGTGAACGGCGTCGTGGGCGGAATCTCGTTCTACGGGAACTGCCTCGGTTTGCCCAACATCGGCGGCGAGACCTGGTTCGACCCTGTGTACCAGGCGAACCCTCTCGTGAACGCGCTGGCGGTCGGCGCGCTTCGACACGAAGACCTTCACCTGGCGAACGCAAAGGGAGTCGGAAACCTCGTCGTTCTGTTCGGTGCACGGACGGGCGGCGACGGAATTGGCGGAGCGTCCATCCTCGCGTCCGACACATTCGCCGAGGGTGGCCCAACGAAGCGCCCCGCAGTTCAGGTCGGTGACCCGTTCGCCGAAAAGGTGCTGATCGAATGTTGCCTGGAATTATTCGCGGGCGATTGCGTCGAAGGCATTCAAGACCTTGGCGCCGCCGGAATCTCGTGTGCCACGAGCGAACTCGCGGCGAACGGGGACGGCGGGATGTTCATCACCCTCGACAATGTGTTGTTGCGTGACCCCACGCTCACGGCCGAAGAAATTCTGATGTCCGAGAGCCAAGAACGCATGATGGCGATTGTCCGGCCCGACAAAATTGATGCGTTCCTCGCGGTCACAACCAAGTGGGACGTCGAAGCCAGCGTTCTCGGTGAAGTGACGGATTCTGGTCGTCTCATTATCGAATGGAAGGGTCAGACAATCGTCGATGTCGACCCGCGCACCGTTGCGATTGATGGTCCGGTGTACAACCGGCCGATGGAATACCCCGCCTGGCTCGACGCTTTGCAGGCGGATTCGCCGGCGAAGTTTCCGCGCTCAACCGATGGTGACGAACTGAAAAAGCAGTTCCTGGCCGTTCTTGGGTCGCCCAACGAGGCCGACACCGACTGGATCACGAACCAATATGACTATTACGTCATGGGCAACACGGCGCTGCACACTCCCGACGGTGCCGGAATGATTCGAATCGACGAAGTGAGTGGTCTCGGAGTTGCGCTCGCAACCGACGCGAATGGCCGATACTGCCAGCTCGACCCCTACGTTGGCGCGCAACTCGCCCTCGTCGAGTCGTATCGCAACGTTGCGTCATGCGGCGCCACGCCTCTCGCGGTCAGCGATTGCCTGAATTTTGGAAGCCCGGAAAACCCCGAGGTGATGTGGCAATTTGCCCGGGCCGTCGAAGGCCTCGCGGATGGCTGCCTCGAACTTGGAATTCCCGTCACCGGCGGGAACGTGTCGTTCTATAACCAGACCGGCGACGTTCCCATCCACCCGACGCCCGTCGTCGCCGTCATGGGTTCAATCGACAACGTCGCCCGCCGCCTGCCCTCCGGGTGGCAAGACGACGGCGAAAACCTGTACCTGTTGGGAGTCTCGGCGGACGAACTGGGCGGATCAGCGTGGGCCGGTGCCGTGCACGACCATCTTGGTGGTGTCCCTCCGCGCGTTGACTTCACCGCCGAGAAAGAGCTCGCGGGTCTGCTTGGCGCCGCCGCACACGAAGGAATCGTCACGTGCGCGGTCGACCTCGGTACGGGTGGGTTCATCCGTGCCGTCGCCGATGGCGTCTTGCGTTTCGGAGTCGGTGCCCGCGTCTGGATTGACGAAATTGTTTCTCGCGACGGGGTTGATGTGACCGCCGCGTTGTTTTCCGAGACCCAAGCGCGCGCGCTCGTCTCGGTTGCTCGCGAAGACGACGTCAAATTCCGCGGTCTGTGCGACGGTCGCCACGTTCCCGTCTTGCGTGTCGGTGTAACAGACAAGCAATCGGGGGAACTCGAGATTCAGGGGCAGTTCTCGATTGCCATCGACCAGTTGAGTTCGGTCCACCGTGGGACTCTTCCCGCCCACTTCGGGCCGGTCGTTGGTGGCTAACCTGTGTGCACTGCCCAATCGCGACTGTGCCCCCCGTTAGCCTTGACCACATTGGAGGATCCACATGATTGAACAATCCCGATTTTTAGTACAAAGCGCCGACCGCGACGAATGGTTGCGAGTTCGCGCCACGGGTGTGACCGCGACGATGGTCGGCAAAGCACACGATGACAAAGGCTTTTCCGAGGTCGTCGGTCAGATGATGGACCCGACCCCCATTCCCGACAACGCGTTCATGGCGTTCGGCCGCGACCAGGAATCGAACATCATTGACAAGTTGGCGGAACGTTTCGACGTTGCCGGAAATGACTGGCTCATCGCATCGACCGAAGCGAACTGGATGATGGCGACTCCCGACGGATTATCCCCCGATCACGGAACTATTGTCGAAGTGAAGACGACCGGTCGCGATTGGGGTTCGTACGATTGGGTACCGATTTACTACAAGCGCCAGGTTCAGTGGCAGTTGTTCGTGACCGGTGCCGAAGAATGTGTTTTCGCCTGGATGCTGCGCGAAAAGTCGTCCGACGGGTCGTTTGTTCCCGCGTGGGTCGGCCCGAAGTATGTGACCGTGAAGCGACAACAACGCATGATCGACCAGTGCCTCGAAACCGCGCACAAGCTGTACGCCAACCTGCCGAGTGTCAACGCCTAACTAGCGAAGGCTGACAGGAACGACCTCGGCTGGCAGCGCGACTGCCTTGTCCATGATTCGACGTTCGAGACGTTCGGCTACCAGGGGCCATTCGTCAATCAGAATTGAGTACAGGGCCGTGTCCCGCCACGACCCATCCGCACGTTGCTTGTCGCGACGCACGACACCCTCGAACTGCGCGCCCAGCGCCTCGATTGCGCGACGTGAGCGGTGGTTCATAACGTCGGCCTGAATTCGCACACGACCGTACCCGTGATTGAAGGCGCGCTCCAGCAACAAGAACTTGGTCATGGCGTTAACCGACGTCCCCCACGAGTGTGGGGCAAACGCGGTCGAAAAAATGTGGGTGTGTTCGCGTTCATCATCAAAGTCACCCAGTGTGGTCGTGCCGAGGATTGCACCGGCCAAAGGACCGGATGTTGCACGGATGATGTACACGTGTGAGGTGTCAAATTTGAAGTGCGATGATGCCCATTCCGAGAAACTCGCGATGTCCGTCGTGAGGTTCGCAAGTCCCCCGCCGAATCCCTGTTCAAAAACGACGGGATGGGCGATTGCGGCGAAAAGGTCAGCAAAATGTTCCGATGTCATCGGATCAAGTGAAATTGACCATCCGTGTAACGGCTCAAATTGTGGGCGGGTAGCAACCATGAATACAGTGTGCGGAAACGACGTTGAATTCTGATGAACATCGAGGAAACTGCGAACTAATCCCGCGTGGTTTAGCCCTGTGAGTCGTTGGCAATCTTTTCGTGGTGGCGGATGACCTCGGCGACGATGAAATTGAGAAACTTCTCTGCAAAAACCGGGTCTAGATTCGCGTCGTGAGCGAGGGCGGTAAGCCGTTCGATTTGCGCGGCTTCCCTCGTTTTGTCTGACAGTGGCAGTCCTGCACGAGCCTTCAGTCGGCCAACTTTCTGCGTGAAACGAAACCGTTCGGCGAGCATGTGGATCAGCGCCGCGTCAACATTGTCAATGCTCTGCCGCAAGTCCTGAAGCTCGGCGGTCGTCTCATCGTCCATGGGTTCAGCCTACAAAGCATCGCGTCCGACTGCATCGAGTGCAGTCGGACGCGTGTCACCCCACCCCTGGGGAGATCTAGTTGTCTTCGTCGTCACCGGATTGCGAGTCGCCGTTGTCCGATTCGTTGTCCGACTCGTCATCGGTGTTCGACGATCCTGAACCGTTTCCGGACGAACCGGACGAAGAGGACGAACCCGATGAACCAGTCGAACCCGACGAACCAGTCGAACCCGACGAACCAGTCGAACCCGACGAGCCCGATGAGTTGTCGCCAGCGTCATCTTTCGAGTCATCCGCGGAGTTCTTCGTCGCGTCAGCATTGGGGACGCCGTCACCGTCGCTATCCACCGTCTGCCCGATAATGAGCGATGGATCCTCTGAATCGTCAAGTGCTGTTCCAACGTCTCTAACCAGCGCCGAATCGAGCAAGTTCATCGGGATGTCCCCAACGATCTGGCTGACGAGTTGGTCAGTCGGTTGGACGCCCAGGTTGTTCAGAACAGTGACGACGATCGCGCGCTTGATTGCGCTTTGGTCGGCCGCCTGGGCGGGGGTTGTGCCGGTAAAGACGACCGCGCCAACAATGACTGCGGTAACAAAAACAGATTTACGGATCACGGTGTAGCCCCGTCCGCTTCGGCACGCTGACGCCACATATCAAGTGTTCCTTCGGCGATTGCTTTGCGCGCAGCATCCACCTCGGGTGCAGTAACGAGGCCTTTGGTAAGAGCCTTTTCGACATCTCCTGCAACAAGGAGGACCGCCGCGAGAACCACACCACGTGCCGTCACATCGGTGCCAAGGTCGGCAGTGAGGATCCCGTTTCCGTTGAGGACGCTCATTGATTCACTGGGGACGCTTGTGGCACAGCCGGCCAGCGTCGTCAACAGGACAGCGGCAGTCGCGACGGTGGCGACAATGAGTCGACTCGTTGTGCGCTTTCGTTCGTGTTCCATAGAAACAGTGTAAATCCGGCGTTCGCTGTCCGTTCGGGCTTTAGACAAATCTTGGACAAAACTTGGATGTTCTAGTCAAGAAGATCGTGAATCGCGATGATCTCGTCGCGGGCGGGCCCGACACCAATCGCCGAAAACCTCGCGCCCGAGATCTTTTCGATGGCGTGGACGTAATTCTGTGCATTGGCGGGAAGGTCCGCAAAAACTCGAGCTGACGAGATGTCTTCGCTCCAGCCAGGAAACGATTCATATACGGGTGTCGCGTGATGAAAATCGGACTGGTTCACCGGCATTTCATCGAAACGAACGCCATCAACCTCGTAGGCCACACAGACAGGGATTTCCGTGAGCCCAGTGAGAACATCGAGCTTGGTGAGGACGAAGTCCGTGATTCCGTTGATGCGCGCGGAATAGCGTGCGATTGGGGCGTCGTACCATCCGCAGCGACGCGGGCGACCGGTGGTGGTGCCAAATTCGGCACCGGCCTGTCGAAGTCGTTCGCCCTCGTCGTTGTCGAGTTCGGTCGGGAACGGGCCCGAGCCAACACGAGTTGTGTACGCCTTGACGATGCCGATCACGCGGGAAATCTGATTGGGCCCAATACCGGAACCGGTTGACGCACCACCCGCAGTGGAGTTCGACGACGTCACAAACGGATACGTGCCGTGGTCAACGTCGAGCATCGTCGCCTGACCACCTTCAAACAAGACCGTCTTGCCGTCGGCGAGCGCCTCGTGAAGCAACAACGACGTGTCGCACACGAGCGGGCGCAGGCGATCGGCGTATGACAGCAGCTCGTCGACAATTTCGTCGACGGTAATCGCGCGGCGGTTGTAAATCTTGACAAGAAGGTGGTTTTTCATGTCCAGCGCGCCCTCGACCTTTTGACGAAGAATTCCTTCGTCGAAGATGTCTTGGATTCGGATCCCGACTCGGTTGATCTTGTCTGCGTAGGTGGGCCCAATTCCTCGACCCGTCGTTCCGATCTGGCGCTTTCCGAGGAATCGTTCCGTGACCTTATCCAAGGTGCGGTGGTACGTCGTGATGACATGGGCATTAGCCGACACGCGCAGTTTCGAGACGTCAATGCCGCG
>Ga0114963_10000767_pt1 | contig 21836 bp, 34 predicted proteins | sample C_131016_EF_Meta_FD_87019 | JGI IMG/M metagenome (GOLD analysis project Ga0114963, IMG submission 87019) | Freshwater microbial communities from Lake Croche, Canada to study carbon cycling - C_131016_EF_MetaG | ecosystem: Environmental > Aquatic > Freshwater > Lake | place: Lake Croche, Canada...
GATCAGTCCGTTGTCGGCAAGCCCGTTGGTGCTGATCCTGACACGCGCTATCTCTACCAGCACGAAATATCCAACAATGCTGATGGCTCACCCATCCTGTCCAGCTTCACGACGGGCTATTATGCGATGTCTGAGGCTGACGTGAAGACGTTCGTCGATCAGGTCTGGCCAGACATGAAATGGGGCGAATATGGCGGGGCGCAGTCCGCCACTGTCAATATCACCTTCAATGTGACTGACTATCCGGGGCAGGCACCAACCCCTTTTGGCCCTTACCCCGTAACGGTAAATACAAAATTCATCTCACCCCGCTTCAGGGGAAGGTTGGTTTCAATTACAATATCAAGTAATGACGTTAATAGCTTTTGGCGCATTGGTAACATCCGTTATCGCCTACAGCAGGATGGGAAGTTCTAATGCGTTCAGTATCAGACGTTTTATCATCTGCTCAAAACATAGCTACTGGCCTGAGCGCAGTTTCTCAGGCCATTCTAAACATAACCGGCGTTCGCAATGCAGTGGACATTTCCACTACCACTTTGGTTTTTCCTAATCCCGGACGGGTTTGCACAGTTATAGTCACAACAGCAGGATCGGCTGTTGGGGCAATTTACGACTCAAACACAACATCAGTGACAACGGGCAAGGTTTTTGTCATCCCAAACACCGTGGGCGTTACGGTTCTTAACTTCCCCATCACAAATGGCATCGTCGTGGTCCCCGGAACGGGACAGGTCGTTGCCGTCAGCTATTCGTGAGGCCAGCATGCCGCTTTCCAAGGGTAAATCGCAAAAAGCCATTAGCGGCAACATTGCCGAAATGATCAAGGCTGGCCATCCTCGCGACCAAAGCATCGCTGCCGCGCTTTCAACTGCGCGCAAGGCCCGCGCCACAGGCGGAGAGGTCGTCCACACTGGACCCATCCACAGCGCCGTAGCAGGCCGCACAGACCACCTTCCCATGCATGTGCCCTCAGGCTCTTACGTCATCCCCGCAGACATTGTTTCTGCGGCTGGTGAGGGCAACACAATGGCCGGGTTTAAGATCATGCGCCTGATGTTCTCTGGAAGCCCCTATGAGCAGGGATCGGAGCCTTATGGGCAGTCCGACACACCTTACAATGAACCCCTGCCCGGTAAGGCTGAGGGGGGCGCTGCGACGGTCCCTATCGTCGCTGCTGGTGGTGAGCACGTTGTATCGCCTGAGGAGGTCTTGGGTATTGGTAACGGTAACCTTGAGCTTGGTCACCGCGTTCTTGATGAATTTGTGAAGCGTATGCGCCGGGAGACGGTAAAGACCCTACAAAACCTTCCCGGCCCTAAGAAGGATTAATTATGTCTAAAGATGATGATCTTGTGATCCGTATCGGCACTCCTGAAGATATGGATGAAATGATGGAAGTTGCCCTTGAAGGGTGTCACGAGAATGGTTTTTTAAATCCAAGCCCAGCAATGCTTGCTTCCGACATCTGGCCAGCATTGATGCAGGACCACGGAATTGTGGGCATTATTGGTAAAAAGGGCGGCATAATTGAAGGCACTGTTGTCCTTCGCGTTGGCACCATGTGGTACTCAGAAAGTCTAGTTGTTGAAGAGAAGGCTATCTTCATAAGGCCTGAGTATCGTAGCGCAAAAGGCGGTCGCGCCCGCAAGCTTTGTGAGTTTTCTAAAAAAGTAGCCGATACACTTGGAATACCATTGATTATTGGTGTATTGTCCAACAATCGCACTGAGGCAAAAGTTCGTCTATATGAGCGTCAGTTTGGGAAGCCCACTGGGGCGTTTTTCTTGTACGGCGCAAAAACCGGCGAGTTTTTGAAAACGGAGCATTAAATAATGGGCGGCAAAACCTCCAAGAGTACACAGACAGTCAGCATCCCGCCTGAGGTGCTTGCGCGTTACAATGCCGTTAATGCCCGCGCTGAGGCTGCTGCCAACACGCCATTTAAACAGTATGGCGGAGAGTTTGTCGCCGGTCTTACGGGTTCCCAGCGTCAAGGGATGTCTAACATCAATGCCGCTGCAAATATGGCTCAGCCATATTACGGCGCTGCCGGTAGTGCCTTTAACGCTGGCCTCAATCAGGGTCAGGGATATCTTGGCGAGGCCACTCAGTACGCCCGCGCTGGCGGTCAGAATGTCAACGCAAGTGACATCAATGGCGAAGCTATTAACAAGTACATGTCCCCCTACCTTCAGAGCGTCTTGCAGGGCACTGCCGGTTTGCTTAACCAGCAGAACCAGCAGGCGATGTCTGGCCAGACGGGCAATGCCATTCGTCAGGGAGCTTTTGGCGGTGATCGTGGCGGCATTGCCGCTGCAAACCTTCAGCAACAACAGCGCCTTGCCGACTCATCGATCTTTAGCAACATCCTCAATCAGGGCTATAACACTGCGCTGAATACGGCTGTTGGCCAGCAGGGCGTCAACCTTGCCGCAGAGCAGGCAAACCGCGCAGCAACGCAAGCGACTGCCGACCGCATTGCTGGCTTGGGCCAGCAGGGCTTTAACCAGTACACCGCGACTGGTCAGAATGTTCAGGGCCTTGGCACAGCAGCCCAGAACGCCGCCATTCAGGGTGGTCAGGCGCAGATGGGTGCTGGCGCTGTCGAGCAGGCCACCAATCAGGCTGAAGATACAGCCCGGTACAACCAGTTTAAGGAAGAGCAGTCCTATCCATTTCAGGTTGGTCAGTACTTGGCGAACATCGCTGAGGGTACTGGCGCACTTTCCGGATCGACAACGACGACAGCCCAGCCGGGCGGCTTCTTCTCAGATGCGCGCCTCAAGGAAAACATCGAAAAGGTCGGCAAGACCTATGATGGCCAGCACATCTATCGCTACAACTACAAGGGTGACCCAACAACGCAGATCGGCCTGATCGCACAGGAAGTTGAGCGCCATCACCCAGACGCCGTTGGCTCTGCCGGTCACTATCGTACGGTCGATTACGACAAGGCGACGGATCACGCCGCTGATCGCGGCCACTTCTATGCAGGCGGCTTGGCAAGCATGGGCGGCAGCGTTGACCCAATGCAGGCTGGTCAGGGCTTTGCTGAAGGCGGTCTGGCTGGTTATGACCCCTCTTACATGGCGGAATTGTACAAGCAGCTTTACGCTGCTGGCACGGGTCACGGCATCAACGGGATGCAGGGCATTCCTGTAACGCCTTCCGAAATTCATGAACTGATGGTCGCAAAGGGCCTTCAGGGCGATTCCACAAATAAAGTCACTCAGGCTGTCGATGCCATCGACTCAGTCGGGCAGCTTGGCAACACCCTTGGCGCTTGGCATTATGGAGAGAAGGAATCCCCTCGCCGTCATCCAATGGATGAGCGCACAGGACATGCTTTTGGCGGTGACATTGAAGACCCGGAAGCCAAAAAGCAGGTCGAAGAAGCCGGTCTTGCAAAGGCCGCTCTGGAGGCAAGCAAGCCAGAACCGCAGGCTGGTGGCCTCTCCGCCCCCGCACCCGCTCCTACAGCGCCGGTCAAGATTGAAGCACCAAAGGCAGACCTGAAGTTTGGCGACGCAGCGCCGACGCATAAGCTTGCCGTGGCCAATGCCCCCGTCAAGCCAACCAATCACGGCTCCCAGACAATCGATGACTTTGGCAAGCTTGTGGATATCGGGGCCAAAATAGCTGGCGGCATGAACCAAGGCGGTCGCATCTACCGCGACCTTGGCGGTGGGATGCCTTACTCAAACGACCAGAGCATCGTGCCCCAGCAGGACGCCCAGCAGCATCAGCTTATGACCGCTCAGGGCATTGGTTCTGGTGGCGGCGGCGCTGGGAAGGCCATTGGCTCAATTGCAGGACTGGCATCTAGCCTCATCCCCGGCGGCGGGATCGTCAAGAAGGGTCTTGGCGCTATTGGCAAGCTTTTCTCTGATGAGCGCATGAAGGAAAATATCCGCCCAATCGGTGAGCTTTTTGATGGCCAGAAGGTCCACAGCTTCAATTACAAGGGTGACCCCCGCACTCAGATCGGCCTGATCGCTCAGGAAGTTGAGCATCACAGCCCGCATGCCGTTGATCACGATCACGGCATGAAGACCGTAGATTATCACGACGCAACGCAGCATGCAGCGCATCGTGGCCACTTCGCTCAGGGCGGCATGCCTGATAAGCGGATGAATGAAATTCTAGCCTCATTGCGGAATGAAATTAATCCCATGTCCAGCTTGTCCGGTCTTGCTCAGGAGCAGGACATGGAGCTTCGTCGCAATTTGCACCCCGGCAATGCGTCTGAAGAGCGCCTTGGCGGTCTTCGCCCAATGCCGCCAGCCGTTTTCCCCAAAGGCGCAGAGAAGCCAGTTTCGGGCTTTGGGAACCCTGAGGGCCTTGCAAAAGCTGCAAATAACTTCTCCGGTCCAGTTCCTAAAGGTTTGGACTCTGAGGTTGTTGAATTTTTCCGCAATAAGGGTCTTTCTGAAGATCAGGCCCGTGGAATTGCTGCTGGCATCGTGGCGGAAAGTGGCGGAAACCATATGGCGGTCAACCCGACCAGTGGAGCAATGGGACTTGGCCAATGGCTGGGTCCGCGCAAACGGGCGGTTGTTGCAAAGTATGGAGAAAACCCATCTAAGGATGAACAGCTTGAGCATCTTTGGAGTGAGCTTACTGGCGGAGATCGCGGTGGCTCCAAGGTTCTAGAAAAAGAAGATGCTTATTCTGTTCTAAATTCATACATCAACGACTTTATGCGCCCCGCCAAGGGGCATGAAACTGAAAGCGATATCTCCCGTGGCCGGAAGGCTTTGGGATACGCATCCGGGGGGCTTGCTGGCCGTCATGGATATGATGACGGCGGATCGCCTGATTTTCATCCTGTTTCGCAAGCTGATGCGGATGAATATGCGCGCACACACAATGAGGATGGATCGCCAAAGGAGGCCGCAAATCAGAACCAAGCACTTGGTGCCGCCCAGCTACGTGGCACCCCCTCAATCGTAACGCAGCCACCTGCGACAAGCGATATTACAGTTTCTAGCCAAAATCCCCAGCCCATATCCTTTGGCAGGAATTTGATATCGGATACTACCCCGCCTGCCACTGCCCCTACTGCTACTCCGGCCCCAGAAAAGAAGGCAGGCTTGGTTCAGCGTATGTTTGGATATGACCCAGAGCATCCTTATGAGCGCGGAATTGATCCTGAAACAAAAATGCCAAAGGACAACAACTTCTTCCACCGCCTTGGGCATGGCGAAACGGATGCCGTCCTTTCTGCGCTCAAGGGCATTGCCGCTATGGGCGCAGCGCCAACACGCAGTCTTGGCGTAGCCTTGGCGACCGGCCTTGGCGCGGGTGTTGACGCCTATCAGGGGCAGCGTGAGTTTGGTCGCCAGTTGCGCGAAACAAGCGCAGTTGAGACCAACGTAGAGGCCAATGCGCGTCGTGCCGCTGCCGACGTGGCCACAGCAGAATTTAACCTCAAGGAGCTTCCCGGAAAAATTGCTGGCTGGCGTCAGATCGCACAGAAGGGTGGGCCAAATGCCGCCCTCGCCGCTCAGACTGCCGCGACCCTTCAAGGCATCCTTGATCGGGCCACAAACACCTTGAGTGGCGGGCTGAAAGCGGAGGCTCCATCTCCTGCACCGGCAGAAAGCGCCGCGACAGAAGCTCCGGCAGGAGGTCTCAACCCCCCTGCCACTACGCCGTCTGCGGCTCCAACTACCGCATCTGGCGTGAAGCCGGGGACAGTGGGCAACTTGTATGAAGACCTTGCCTTCCAATCCCTTGCTGGCATCCCAACAGGCTCATTGGAAAAGCAAATTGGAATGGCTGAAAAGGGCTATTTGCAAGACGCGAACGGCAATTGGAAACAGGACCCAACCTTCACCTCAACGCAGCTTGCAGTTGAGGGCGCGCCGCAGCGGCAGCGCGAGAGCATCACTACTGATGTCAACATTGGGCAGGAAATCTACAACAACGCAATCGCAGACAACATCTCCTATCAAAAGGCTTGGCCGATTATCAAGGGCCTTAAACCACTTGGCGAGGGCGAGGTCCCGACCACCGGACTTATTAGCTCTCTCACAAATGCATTTGGCGCTGCGTTTGGATACACAGAAAAGAAAATGGCGGAAAAGTTTGGCGCGCAGCCAAACACTAATAGCATTTTGAATGCTGCAAGGGCGGAGGGCATTCCGATTGATCCAAGCGGTGGCATTGCTGGCGTGAATAAGCTTATTTCGGCCCTGAAAGAAAAGGCCGCATCTGCCTACGTCCGCGCTGAAGCTGCCAAAGCATATGTTGCTAAAAATGGCTACGGACCCGGCATGCAGGCCTACATTGACGCCACCCTAAAAGCCAACGGCCTCACCCCGTAAGGATCGCACAGATGGCTGAAAAAACTGCACTTCAAGGTATTTGGGATACGATCACCGATCTAACCCCTCACACCTCAGACACATCCAAAGGTCCACCAACAGGCCAGCGGAGGACTGTGCCAGCGCCTGAGTTAAATGCTGCCGACGCAGCAAAAAACGTGGCACTTAATCTGATCGATCCACGCCAGTGGTATCGCACGTTCCAGAACACGATCACCGCCATCCCAAGCCTCTTTAACGGAGAGGCGGCATCTGGAATAACAGGGGCGTATATTGGTAAGCAAATAGCTGAGCGGCGGGCGCAGAAGCTTGATGTTTCACCAAACTGGTATCGCAATAATATTTTGATTCCTCGCGAAAGGAAAAATTATAGCGATAAGCAAATCAATGACATGATGCAGGACTCGACCGCAAAGTGGAACGTCCTCTCTAACAATTTCTCATACGTTGATCCTAAAACAAGGCAGCGCACAGTGGACTGGAATGCAATCAACCATAGGTTGGTTGAAAATCCTGCTGATATTGTCTTAATGTTTAGTGGTCTTGGCGAAGTGGGTGCGGCTGGGAATCTGGCCCGCCTAGCTAAGGCTGGCCGCATTGGGGAGGGCGCTGATGTTCTTTCCAATGCGGGAAAGCTGTCCCGCAAAATTCAAACTGGTAGCCGCTTGGCCAGCATCGCCGCCGATCCTCTAACCGCTTTAGCAGTTGGTGCTGGCACAAAAGCACTTGTTCGTGGCACCGACATCGCCCGGCGCTCAATAACAAATCCTGTCACTTCAATCCTAGACCCTAATTATGTGACGGCATTTGAAAAATATAAAGCCGACATGGTTGACGATATGGTCGCCAATCGTGGCTACTCCACTAGGCAGGCTAACCAGTGGGTAAATCAAAACAAAGATAATATGTTTTACGAATTTAACGCTCAAAATGGCGGGCGTTTTAGCAATCCATATAACCGCGAAACGACAGCGATGTTTGCGGCTCAGGGGAAGGACCCCACCGCATATGGTGCGCCAAGCATTTACAATCGTGTAAACCAAAACTTTAACCGCTCCGGCGGTCCTAGCGCCCCAGCCCTTCGTCAGGTAACCCTTGAGGCTGGACAAGTTGCCAACCCCCGCCGTAGCTCAACCACATTTCAAGCTGCGCCCCCTTTGCTTGCCCAGAATGAAAAAAACTGGATTGCAAAGCAGCAGGGGAATTTGACAAGTCAACTCAATGATCGGCTGTCTTCCAATTATCCCGGACAGCAATTTGATTTTGGAGCTTTAACAAGGCCAACGGACCCTGTTAATGGCAGCACAGTTGGCGATTTTGTTTATCGCCCAGATGGAGGTTGGCACTCAGCTTCCGGTCATCGCGTTGGACCCTCTTTGCAGCCCGCCCTCACCGACCAATTTCGGGCACAGAACCCAATTCCCAATATCAGCCCTGCTGATCTTGATTTTGTCCGCCGCAATCGCGCAGCAAACTCTGATTTGGGTCAGGCATATGACGTAATTCCTCCCGCCCAATCAGTCGGAGAGCGCGCTTATAGCGCCGCTAAAAGCGTTCTCAGGCCACTTGGTAGCGCCGCAAGCATGTTTTACATGACCGGAAGTCCTCACCTTGCAGGGGCGGCAGGGGCTTTGGCGGCGGGCAAAGACATTGCCACCGGAATAAAGACTGGAAAATCTTATCTTGACGAGATTTCCGGCAACCCATTTGTCTATAATCCCAATAACCCATTTTTGAAAAATGACATCTTACTGCCTCGCAGCTTGGTGCAGGGTGCTTCGGCTGTTGTGCCCAACCCAATTAAAGTGCAACCTCAGCCGCCTCAGCAAAGGCAAGCGCCTCGCCCCGTTGCGCCCGCGCCTGCCGTTGTTGAAAGTCGCGAGGCAATGAGGCTTCCTGAATTGAAGCAGGAAAACCAGACGCCTGTGCCAATGCAGTCAGAACCCCTTGCACCGAAAAAGTATGATCTTTCTAGTTATGGTATTGGCCAAGAGGCATTGGAGCCGCAAAAGATGGACCTTTCAGAATATGGCATGCAACCCCGCAGGCAGGGAGGTCGCATCGCTTACAAGAAGGGTGGCGCGGTTAAGTCTGGCATTGAGCCATTGGTTCAGAGCCTCATGGCGCGTTACAAGGCCGTCAAGCGGTCGCAGGACAGCGGAACAAAGCCTTTGCTGCAACAGCCGGATCAGGCTATTGTAAAGGCCTTAGGTGTGGCTCAGAAGGCGATTTGAGGGATTAAGAAATGGCAACGACAAACAAAGAACTCGCTCTTCCAGCATATAATTCCGCAAGCTGGAACACGCCGCTTAACAGTAACTTCACGTCTATTGATAGCGCGTTTGGCGGAAGCACTGTAAAGAATCCAACAGGAATTTCCGGAACAGTTATTCTGACGGCTGCTGAATACACACCACCTCTTCTGGTTATCGGCACAAGTTTGACGGGAACTGCCACTCTTTCAAACAACGTGACATATCAGATTCCATCTGGTGTTGGCGGATTCTGGTTTGTCTATAACAATACCACCAATAGCGGCACAAACACTTTTGGCGTCACCATCTCTTCAGGCGGTGGCGGAACGAGCATAGGCCTGCGTCAGGGCGTCACAACAGCAATTATTTCTGATGGCACCAACATTGGCTATGCGGATACCAATCCCGCCTCCGCAGGTGGTAGCACAACCCAAGTCCAGTACAACAGCAATGGCCTGTTGGCAGGAAACGCAAACCTGACTTGGGGCGCTTATTCAGCAGCGTTTTCAGGGACAATTGCGCCATCAACCGCCACTCTTGTGGTCGCCTCAGCACCTTCTAGCGGAACGATCCGGATTGGGATGACGCTTGGCAATGTTTTAGGTGGGACCTTTACTAGCTCAGCGACAATTACAATTGTCAGTCAGATTTCAGGATCGATACCGGGCGGTGCAGGCTCATACACAATCAGCCAGACCAACACGAACATCGCAGGCGCGACTGCAACCACCGCATCGTTCTCAGCCCTTGCAGCCCCTAACGTGATTGGCAACCTCACAGGCAACGCTGCAACGGCCACATCGACCACGACGGCCACCTACGCAAGCACGGTAACCGGCACTGCTCTGGCCATTGGCTATCTTCAGCTTCCGCAGGCCTTAAAAACAGCAGCTTACCCAGCAGTGGCCGCTGATGTCGGCAAGCATATTTACACTAACAGTAACGTCACGCTTAACCCCAGTGTGTTCTCTGAGGGGGATGCCTTTGTCATCGTCAACAGCAACACGGCAACCACTTCAATTTCCGTTATTGCGGGGACGGGCGTCGTGCTTCGCATCGCCGGGACGACGACATCCGGCACACCGCGTACCCTTGCGCCAAACGGCGTGATCTCCGTCTTGTGCGTTGTTGGGGGTGCTACGCCCACCTTCCTGCTCTCAGGTTCAGGTCTCAGCTAATGACCGGCATGATGTGCGCCATAACAGGTTCATCCGCCAATGCGGTTGTCAACTTTGTTGATCAAACGATCTATGCCTTTAGCTCTGCTGGCCCAGCCACTGCTGGCTACACGGTCAATGCAAACGGCTCTGATTACCAAACCGTAAATGCGTCAACGACTGTCCTTACGCAGTGGGTCACCCCGGCCTACGTCGGTGGAAATTACGACGTTTACGCAACCCTTAACAGTGGGACTCTTTACTCCGGCACGACTCTCACTTGGCTATCTACTTCAGGGTCTCCGGCATGGCAGTGCGTTCAGGTCGGCGCTGGCTCAAAATTTGCAAATCTGACGATACAGGTGCGCGCCTCTGGAACGCCGACTGTGCTTGACACATGGAACATCTCTCTAACGGCTGAGAAATAATCATGGCATCATCCGCGCAAAAAATAATTCCTGAACCTTGGATTTTTAAGGACAAGAAAATGGCTGAAATCGACAAAACGGAGGCCCGTTTAAACACCCATGAAGAGGTCTGTGCTTTGCGTTATGAAGGCATTTGCGCCCGCCTCAAAAGACTTGAGAATATTGGGGTGGCCGTAGCCGGTGCAATCATTCTAATGCTCATCAGCATCATCTTAAAAATTAACTAAAGGAATAAAAAATGGCAACAACGTACACTTGGTCTATCTTGCAGATGGATGCATACCCTGAGGCGTATGGCGAAACAGATGTGGTCTTTAACGTCCACTGGACCTTAACAGGCGAAGAGGCTGGCTTCACCTCATCTATATACGGCTCTCAGGGCCTCAACATCGCCCCTGACGCGACCTTCACGCCCTATGCCGACCTCACTGAGGATCAGGTCATTGAATGGCTTCTGGACGCTATGGGCGCTGAACAGGTTGCCTCCTGTGAAGAAACCGTGTCACAGCAGATTAACAATCTGATCGTACCTCCCGTTGTGACGCCACCGCTGCCTTGGAGCGCATGATGGAAGACAAGCTTTTAGACGCACGGATTAGGGCGCTTTGGCTTGCTGCCCGCACAATGGCCTTCGTGATCGTTGCGATTACCTGCGCCATGATTGTCGGTCTATTCGTGTCAAACGACATCGTTGACAACAAGGACGTGTTTGGCCTCCTCAGCTACGTCATGACCTCCGTGGTTGGCGCTGTAGCTGGCTCCTATGCCACGTTAATGGGCATGAAGGGCGAGTTGCAGGTGATTGAAGACGATGACGATCCTGAACCCGTTACACCTGAGCCTGAAACACCTGTAGCGGACGGCGAGGACATGGCCCCTTGGGAGCTTTATCGTAACGACCTGCGCTATGACGCTAATGGCGACGGCGCTGTTACGGAAGCGGACTTCCCCGATTGGCGCAATCCGGAGGCGTAAATGACTGGCAATCTCTCAACCATCGAACTGATCGGGCAGCTTTGGCCGCTCGTTCTTGGCTTCATCTCTTTGGTCATCGTCTTAGCTAAGATGGATGTGCGCCTTGCCGTGGTTGAGGAAAAGATCAAGACGCTCTTTGAATTGTGGAATAAAGGCAAAGACAAATGAGCATGATTGAACTTCAGAAAAAGATCGGAGTGTCAGCAGATGGTGCGTTTGGTCCGGGAACATTTAAGAAAGCTGCGTCTTACTATAAGCTGTCTCCCAATCGCGCTGCACATTTTTTTGCTCAAACGGCACATGAAAGCGGTGGCTTCAAGACGTTCAGCGAAAACCTTAATTACAGCGCCAAAGGGCTTCGCGACATCTTTGGCAAATATTTCACGACTGACCTCATGGCTCGTCTTCACGAGCGCCAACCACAGAAAATCGCTAACCGCGTCTACGCTAACCGCATGGGAAATGGACCTGAAAGCAGCGGAGACGGATGGAAGTATCGTGGACGTGGAGCACTCCAGCTAACCGGCAAGGATAACTATGAAGCCTTTGCAAACTATATCGGTCGCCCCGACATCATGTCCAACCCTGATCTGGTTTCTGGCGAACTCTGCTTTGAAAGCGCGCTCTGGTTCTTTGACAAAAACAAGCTCTGGCCAATCTGCGACCAAGGCGTCAACGACGCCGCCATCCTCGCTCTGACAAAGCGCATCAACGGCGGTACGCATGGCCTTGATGACCGCAAGGCCAAGACGAAGAAATACGCAACGTGGGCCTGATCCCAAATCCCTTGGTGATATATGTGGCGGCAGGCACTCTTATTGTTGGCGCAGCCGCCGGATACAAAGTCCGCGATTGGCAGTGCGACGCAGCATATGCAAAGGCTCTGGAAAAGGCTGAAAAGCTACGGGCCAAAAAGCAAGAGGTGGTAGACAATGTTTCGCAAGCATATGAAGCCCAGCGGGATCAAGCCAATGTCGTGGCAACTGAACGCACCAACACCATTCGCGAAATATACAAAACAACTCCTGCCCCTGCTGCCGATTGTTCTGCTCCTGACGCTTTGCGTAGGCTGCTCGAAAGCAGTGTCAGTGACGCCAATGCCGCTTCCACCGGCAAATCTGGCCTTTCCGTGCCAAATGCTACAGACGCCGCCAAACCCGCTTCTTGATCCTGAGAGGGCACTCTGGGAGGCTGATACCGTGGCAAAATACGCCGATTGCAACGTCAAGCACCGTTTGACAGTTGAAGCTTGGGAAAGGGCCGCAGAGGTCCATTAACATAAGGATATTTTATGGTTGCGCCGATCTGCACAGACGACGAATTTATTCGCGCATGGGAACTTGGCGGCGGAAGCCCCGCTAAAGTCGCTAAAATCCTCGCCATAGCTGATCGGCTTGTCTACGCTAAGCGTAGCGCCTTAGCCCAGCGCGGGATCGTCCTGAAGAGCGTTCCGACGCATGGGGCGACCAAGTGGTCTGCTGATGACGCAGGCCGCGCATACAAGCGCCAGATCGACCTCAACATCGATACGGGCTGCGCCATCGCTTTCTCCGACGCGCACTTCTGGCCTAATCAGCCGCGCACAGTGGCCAATGAGGCTCTTCTGATCGTGGCCAAGGAGCTAAAGCCCCGCACCGTATTTGCCAATGGCGACATCTTTGACGGTGCACGGGTCAACCGTCACGCCCCGTTGGGCTGGGCTGAATTGCCTTCTGTTAAGGAAGAGCTTGAAACGTGTCAGGACCGGATGTCTGAAATTGAGGAAGTGTTGCCAAAAGGCTGCACTAAGATTTGGAACGTCGGCAACCATGACGCCCGCTTTGACCGCGCACTGGTGACAAACGCCGCTGAGTATGAAGGTGTGATCAGCCGTCTGGATGACAAGTTTGATCGCTGGGACTTTACGTGGTCCACGATGGTCAACGAGAATTTGATGGTCAAGCACCGTTACCACAACGGAATTCACGCAACTTACAACAACACCCTGAAATCAGGCCGCAGTATTTGCACCGGCCACTTGCACCGCCTCGCTGTGACGCCGTGGGCTGACTATAACGGCAGGCGCTATGGCGTCGATACAGGGACGCTCTCAAACCCGCATGGCCCGCAGTTTGATTATGCGGAGAACAACCCATCGCCGCACACGTCGGGCTTCGCGGTCCTGTCGTTTAAGGATGGGATGCTTCTTCCGCCGGAACTGGTCGAGGTCATCAACGACAAGGCCTATTTCCGTGGCCAGTGCGTCTATGACGGAACTATGGACTGACAATCCGGTTCAGATACCAGATGGCCTTTTCAAGGCTTTCATTCTGGCCCTTATGGCGCTCACGCCAGATATACTTCAGGGCATTGCCCTTGCAATAACCGCGAAACTCTTCAGGCGTCAGAGCCGCCTCAATGCCGTCAATCGTTTCAATGCCACCCTGCGTGTAATGCTCAGGGCTGTTGACCATATCTTTTTTGGTATAAATGGCCTCGTTTGCAGCCTTAATCGCCTCATGAATGTTCATGGTATAAAAACCTTAACTTTGCCGATATGCATGCAATTCAGGCTGACCTCCCCGTGGGGAAAGTAGCTGGGCGTTGAGGTCTTTGTCTTGTTCCCATCGTCTTTATAAATTTCATTAATAATTATAAAGTCAGACCGCTCGATCTCATCGACCAATTCTTCCAGTGAAGAAGATGGGTGATCGCCAATAACCTGATGGACTGGGTGCCCTCCAAAACTTGGCATGTGCATCGTAAAAAGAAACCGCATAATAATTCTCCAAGAAGAGGCGGGGCCGTAGCCCCGCCATCCCCTTGGTCACTTAACCAAAATCGTCGCTATCGTCAAAGCCGGGCACGAAATCATTCGATGGGGCACTGACTTTTGTGCCACCAGTCGAAGGTGGTGAGCCAGCAGCAACCGAAACAGTGCTGCGCGACTTGGGGATATATACAAGATCAGAAGGACGATCTACCCAAGATACAATCTTAAAGACGGGCGAGTAGTTCGTTGACTTGCGCGCACCTTCACCTGACGTAATCGGGGTAGTATCCACCAATTCAACAACAGGAAGCTTGCCCTTATTTGAAACTGCACCGGAAAGATACTCATCATGCAGGGCGTTCAAGCCGCGCAGGAAGGCCTTTGCAGTTGAGGCCAATTCACGGATGTCTCCGCCATTTTCCTTCGACAACTTCACAAGGATACGAGCGCCCGGACGGTGGTCCAGCGTCGGTGCTGGCGGAACCTGATCGCCAATGCGGGCAACCGCAAAGTCAGGCGCACTGCCAGTGTTGAAGTTGATCGTGCCGGTTTCGATGTTGTCGAAATCGAAGATCGCCTTGAACGAGCGGGTGATGTCGATCTGATCATTTTCGCCATTAACACGGTCGCGGCGGAACATGCGTCCAGCCTTCGCGTCAAACTTAATGATCGGGATGATGTCGGCGCTGTCTGCGCTTTCAAAATTAAAACCAAGAGCCATTGTACATTTTACCTTTTACCATTGTTGCGACCATATGGCTGGCCACTTGCCTTACCGCTTATGCGGAAACTGGTTAATTAGATAAATCAAAGTTCGTCGAGCATGGCTCTTTTTAAACTTCATATATCCAGTACGCCCTGTCGAAACTAACATTCCAGACCTGACTAAATTCATTATAAATGCACCCCAAGCGTTATGATGATGCGGCTGGGGCAATCCATTTTCGGAAAGCATGCGGCGCACATCTTCGCCCGTAACTTCAATCCCGTTGGGCAAATACCGGAAATAATCCATTGCCACTGATGACCATTTGCCAGCAGTTTTAGACACACGGACCAAAGCACTATCACGCGCCTCCATTGCCACCGCATGTTCAAACAAATCCATGTCACAAACCCCACGTCTCAAACACGGCTTGGCGTGTCACAGGGTCGTTGAAATAGAAGCTGTCCACGTCAGGGACCACAAAAGAGGCAAGCTCCAAAGGATCGTCGCTGAGGGACAGGAAGCGTTGAACCGTCAACGCGACAGTCTCAAGGGCCTTGAGGTGTTCGCGGTGGTTCTCAAGCTCATATGTCGCTGTCTTCTTGGGCGTCACATAGCTGATGCGCGCAGACAGGTTATCGCCCCTTGTGGCCTTGTACAGGGACACCTGACGGGCATGTGGCTGCTTGATCTTGCTTGGAAGCTGGTGCGCCGTCTTCAGGTCGATCAGGACGCCCTTATGCTCCCACTCAAAGTCATAATAGCCAATGAGCGGGACTGCGAGGCCCTCCACCTCATGGGTGACATAACCCTGAGCGGACGAAGGGACGCCATATGGCCGCAACTCAGCGAGGCCCATGCGGACAAAGTCGCCAAGGGCTGCGCGCTCCTTTTCGACGTTTCCGTCAAAGATCAGGGCCGTGAGCTTGTTGTACTCTTCCTTGGCGACCGCGATGCACTCATCAATGCTTGCGTCAAGGTTCTGGAGGCCAAAGGCGACACCGGATTCCGCTGACGTTCCGCGATGCGCCGCTGGCCCCACAGGGGAATTTTTCTTCAGGCACTTTTGCAGAATAAAGGCCGCTGGCGATGCCGTGAAGGTGTTGCACGACGACGGCGAAAGATGCGCGATGTCGTACTTTTCAAAAGGGGACATAAAATTCCTAACGGTTCGTATGGCCTATATACTCACCCGGTCAGAAGCCTGTGTCAAGCTTAATGAGGGTAAAAAACAGCTTGCAAATCAAAAAATGTTGTGAGATTTAACCGGGGCCAGAAGAGGCACTTACGATAAAACTACGTTTGAGGTATGTAAAATATGTTCGATATTGTTAAAAATGCAGAGCTTCCAAATACCCGCAGGGCAACTCCTTACCCATTTGAAAATTTGGATGTTGGTGATGGCTTTGACGCGCCAGATGACCTTGGCCAAAGCCCCAAGGGCACCTCGCGTCGTTTGACAGGCATTAAAAATGGGATCGCAAGGCATCGCAAAAACGGCAATGAATTTGTCAAGTTTTTGACGGGTCCACACCCGACAGATGCATTCCTGATTCGCTGCGTTCGCGTTCGTTAATTATCTGGGCAACTGTCTGGCCATGCTGGACGGTTGCCCGCAACCTTGGGAGGCCGACATGGCAAAAAGCAAGTTGACAGAGGCTGAGAGGCACTGGCTCAAGCTTAGCACGAAGATTTTAAAGGCGCAGCGTGACCTGCACATTTTGAAGCAGGAGCTAAGCAGCATCAAGCCCGACATTCAAAAACGCTTTGGCCTGCGCGGTGCGCGTGATGAGCTTCTTACGGCGCTGATTGAGGCAGGGAAATGAAGAAAAAATATGAGGCTGTCCTTCGAGAACTGGCCTTTTGGCCAAGTCTCGGATTTACTTTCCAAGTGGGAAAAAAACACACTCGCCTTTTGCTCGAATATGAGGGTAAGAAGGAGTTTGTCCTGTTTGGTTCGTCATCAAGTGACTTCAGGGCTGAGTTGAACCGCATAAGCGATGTTAGGCATGCGGCGAAGCGCCTTGGGGCAATTCGTTTAGATAAGTGAAGGATAAGTTATGAAAGATATTTACGTTCACCCGCGCAAAACAAATCAGGGCGAAAGTCCCGGCATGGAACTTCGCGACTGGTTTGCGGGACAGGCGATAATTGGCTTGCTGTCTAACCATAAGTACGATGATGATGATGACAATGACAATGAGTATATTGCGCTTATGGCATACGGCGTAGCAAATTGTCTTATGGAAGAGCGGGAGCAAAACTGATGTCTTACGAAATCACAGCGGCGGAACTGCGCCAGTACATTGAGCGCATTGAGCGCCTTGAAGAGGAAAAGAAAGAAACCTCCGACCTCATCAAGGACGTTTACAAGGAGGCCAAGGGTCAGGGTTACGAAACCAAAATCGTCAAGCAGATCATTCGCCTGCGCCGCATGGAGAAAGATGCGCGTGACGAAGAAGAGGCGCTGCTCGACACATATAAGGAGGCTCTGGGCCTGTGATTGTACTTGGCATTGATCCGGGACTTAGCGGCGCTCTTGCGTTCTATAACACCCAAACTGGCGACGTGACAGTGGTCGATATGCCCACTGTTGAGGTCATTCGTAATGGCAAAAAGAAGAACGAAGTTAGCCCTCAACTTCTTTCGGATGAGATCGTGAACTGGCCTTTAGACAAGGCCTTTGTCGAACGTGTCGGAGCAATGCCGGGGCAGGGCGTCACAAGCGTGTTTTCGTTTGGTCGCTCAGTGGGGATTGCTGAGGGCATCCTTGCATCCTTCGACATCCCCACAACCATTGTCCCACCTGTGACTTGGCAGAAGGGTGTTAACCTGCGCGGAGGCAAGGATGGATCGCGTGAGCGCGCCATGCAGCTATTCCCACGTCAGGCATCGCTCTTTGCGCGCAAGAAAGATGATGGTCGCTCTGATGCTTCCCTAATCGCGTATTACGGCGCAAGCCAATAACCAAAAAGGGCTGGCAGTAGTTCACACCGCCAGCCCTTCGAGTGCAGCCTTGGGAACCAGCACGTCACATGGACGCGTTGCGTTTAGACCAAGTCTGCCCGCAAAAGCAAGAGAGTAAGACATGGTCAAAATACCGTTTGAGGAAGAGTTTGCTGGGCCGTCTGATTATGCCAAGCTGTATCGTCAGCTTCGCCTTCAGGTGGTGCCGTCTCTTCCCCCGTCAAACACAGGATCGTGGAAGCGACCTGCCATCAAGTGGCGGGAGCATGAGAACACTCTGACCGACCAAGATGTGTTTGACAAATGGTATGGCCATCAAGGCGAATACCGCACACGTCAGAACATGGGCCTGATCACAGGCAGGGCTTCGGGGAATGTTTTCGTCCTCGACCTCGACACGCACAAGAACCCGCAGGCGAACAAGTGGCTTCAGGCCCTGCTCGACCTGTGGAATGATGGCGTACCACTTTTGTCGCCAACGCAACGCACAGGTGGCGGCGGAATCCAAATCCTGTTCCATGCCTATAATGGATGGACACCTCCGACGATCAAGACATCGATTGGCGTCGATATTCGCGGTCAGGGTGGCTTTGCCGTCCTGCCACCCAGTATGCATGAGAGCGGCGTCAATTACGCTTGGATCAAGGGCTATGAGCCTTGGGTGGTCGATATCATGACCGCGCCATCATGGCTCACAGAGGCCATTGATGACCTCGCAAGCCAGTTTACGTCTGTCGGCCCCAGTGAGCGCACAAGCACCCCTGACACCTCGACAAACCCCTTTGGGCAGATCGTGGATGGTCGTGAAGATTATATGAGGAACCTGATTTGGGCGAAGGTGGTCGATCACCACCGCGATATGCACGACTTCCCGTTTTACAAGGAAGAAGAGTCCCTCGAATGGATGATGGCTGCTTTTACCCAGTATGAGCAGACGGTTAAGTCGCGCATCATTGATCCCAGCGCGACCAACGCAGAGCTTCTGGAGAGGGAGGGGCGCGGCTTTTCCGAATTCACTAAAAAATGGCAGATTGCCATGTCAAAGTGGGACACAGAAGTCAGAATGGCGGCTGGTGTGCCAAAAAAAGTCCGTGGGGACGTGACACCATCTGAGCCGTCAGTGGAGATGGTTCAGGGCACAGACGGCGTGTGGCGTCCCCAGTTTGAGGCTTTTCCGCTTTTGAGCGTGAGCATGATCCGCAACCTTCCCGATCCAAAGTATCTGGTTGAAGGCCTGATCATCGAAAATGGCTTGGGCTTTTTCTATGGCCCGCCGGGATGTGGCAAGTCTTTCATCACTATTGGCTTGGCCCTTTCTATCGCTGCTGGGCTTGATGAATGGTGGGGGCACAAGATCAATAAGAGCGGTCCCATCATCTACATTTCGTCGGAAGGTGTAAGCGACCTCAAGTTTCGTATCGCTGCATGGGAGCAGGCAACTGGCATCAGTGCGGCAGACATTCCGTTCTACCTGATCCACGTCCCGATCAACTTTATGGACGATGGGGAAATTGAGCGCCTGATCCTGACAATCCAGCACTCAGATATGCTGATGGGTGAGGTCCCTGTGGCCGTGTTTGTTGATACTGTTAGCCGCTCACTTCCGGGCGCTGATGAGAATTTGCAGAAGGATATGACGCTCTTCATCAAGTCCTGCGACAAGATTCGTCTTGCTTTCGACAGCACCGTTATTGGCGTCCATCACACAAGTCGCTCTGGCAATTTGCGCGGATCGACCGTGTTCGATGGTGCCGCAGACTTTCTCTTTCGCGTCGCCCGCGAGGAAGGCGTCATGATTGGCGAACTTAACGCTAAGAAGATCAAGTCCGCACAGGATGGGTGGACAAAGCCCTTTAAGCTCCGCGAAGTGCTGTGCGGGGACGTGGCGGGGCATTCAAGCCTGTATGCAGAGCCAGCATCGCCTGAGGAACTGAAGGTCGAAGATCAATGGCCGTCAAAGTCAGTCTGCCAAGACATTCTCGACGCCATGACGAAGGCATGGGAGGCAGGCAGGCCTTGGTCGACCCAGCCCAACACAAGGCGCGATGGACGCTTTGCACCCATGCTGATGACGCGCTTTGAGATTGAAGAAGATATGGCTGCAAAGATGATCGACACATGGCTTCGCAATGGCCTGATTGAGATCGACCTTTGCAACCCAAGCACAAAGACAAAGGGCATTAGGGTCCTTGGATATCTCTATGAAAACCAAACCCGCTATGGAGCTTATAATGGGAACTGAAACCAAGGGATTGAAGGCCATGATGCCAAATGTGAAGCAGCCAAGGAAGCGCACCTTTGGAAAAGCCAAGTACCCCATAGTCGGGCTTGCTGCGGGAGAGTCGGTTACAATCCAGATCGAGTCTCCTCAGGATGAGCGCCGCCTTCGCAAGAGCGCGGACAACTGGAATGCGCGTAACAGTGGATTTATTAATGCGCGCAAAAGCGGTGATGAAATTACATTCACCCGCTGGAGATAATATATTGATTTCTACCCTCTTTTGAATTAACGGGGGATATCGTTTAGTTTTTTATGAGATGGAGGAAATTATGCTCTTAACACCGCATGAGCGGCGCGTGGCATGGCTCAAGCAACTCTGCGAGGATCGCGGGGTTTGCTATGACGATGTCATGGGCCGCTCCCGCCTGAAGCGCATCAGCAATGTCCGCGCAGTGGCCTATCTCAAGTTCCGGCAGGATGGCTTGACGCTTCCGACGATTGGAAGGTTCTTTGGCCGTGACCACACCACAGTCATGAAAGTGACCAACAACATGATGAAAAATGCAAACCAAAGCGCGCAATAGAAACCCAGTCGTGGGCAAGCAAAGCGCGCTTACAAAGGGCGAGTCTCACGCCGATCCAAAGATGGTCGAGCTTTATACTAACATGAGACAAGGCTCTAAGGACTTGTGCGCGGCCATTTTAAATACTGGCAAGCTTTATCGCAAGATGACACCTGAAGAGCAACTTGACGCAAGGCTTTACGCTTTTGGCCCTGACTTAACTGAGAAAAGGAAACGGAAATGAAAACATGGATTGCAGCGCGCCTGATCATGCTGGCGCTTTGGTTTGATGCTAATACGGTTGTTTATGCATCAATTGACATGGTCAAGGCGTTGCTGAACGCACTTGATAGGGAGAAGGGCAATGACTGATGAGGAGCTAGTGGAACGGATGCTGACCGTGTTTGAAGACACCCCAGAGATCGCATCATGGTATGAGCAAGACGGCGACGAGTATGACTACACGATGGCTGAAACCCACTGCCACCTGCTGGGCATGTGGGAGACGATGCAGGAAGCCGCGCAGCGCATCAAGGAACTGAGCGCGCAGGTTAAGGCGCAGGGAGGCAAGGCATGAGCGGCCCAGACCTGCCACTGTTCTTCGTAATCATCGCGCTGATGATCACGACCGTATACCTGATCCTCACGAATGGAGATGCAAATGACTGACCTGCCACTGTTCTTTACCGTAATCGCGCTGATGGTCACGACCGTATATCTGATCCTACCGATATTCCGCGCTCTCTGCGACATGATCGCCAAGCACGAACAGCCGCCCGTTGATCGCAAACTGCTGTGTGCGCGGGAGGCTATGGCGAGAGCGGCTGGAAGCGAAGTGTCTGAAAGGCAATGGCGCGATGGCAGCAGTGACTATATGCCTAGTATCCAAGGGATTATCCGCGCCATCGAACTTTGGGAAGAGGGGTTTGGGAAATGATCGACAGCATGAGCCAGCACTGCCCCAACTGCGAAGCCCAAGCGGCGGAGATCGAGCGGCTACGAGAGGCCCTTCGTGAAGCAGCAGAAGACCCCGATAGCATTGGCGGGAGTATCGCCCGCGCAGCCCTAGCAGGAAAGGCAGAGCAATGATCGACGATTTTAAAGAGAGGCTGCGGAACACCGACCACAACTGGCACGAAGCGGCTTGTGCGGAAGCTGAACACCGCATCGAAGCCCAAGCGGCAGAGATTGAGCGGCTGCGTGAGGCGCTTACAAATATTTGCTGGACGACAATAGCTCCGAAAGCACACAAAATTGCTCAAGCAGCCCTAGCAGGAAAGGCAGAGCAATGAGCGAACAACCGAAACGATACAGGGGCCAGAGCGGGCTATCGGCAGAACAGCAAGCCAAGGTGAAACAGATCGCGGGACAGCTTACGGAGGCGCAGCGGGATGCTTTGCTTTCGATGGAGTGGACAGGCGAATACTACGAGCCGCCTGCCACCGAACGAAAGTCTCTCGCAGCACTTGGCCTGCTTGAC
>Ga0114963_10000770_pt1 | contig 21821 bp, 19 predicted proteins | sample C_131016_EF_Meta_FD_87019 | JGI IMG/M metagenome (GOLD analysis project Ga0114963, IMG submission 87019) | Freshwater microbial communities from Lake Croche, Canada to study carbon cycling - C_131016_EF_MetaG | ecosystem: Environmental > Aquatic > Freshwater > Lake | place: Lake Croche, Canada...
AGTCCCGCGATTGCGACGGAACCGTCCTCGTTGTACATGCGGGCTAACAGTGTTGTCGCCGCCATCATCGCGTCGGGAACCGCTCCCCCGAGCATTCCAGAGTGCGAGGCGTGATCAAGCGTTGACACGGTGAGCGAAAAAGCGACATTCCCCCGAAGGCTGACGGTCAATGACGGGATGTCCACCGAACGGTTATCGGAGTCGGCGACCACAATGATGTCACTGTCCAGAATCACCGCGTGGCGGTCGAGGATTGACGTGAACGAACGCGATCCGAACTCTTCCTCCCCTTCAATAAACAGCGCGAGGCCAATTTTCAACTCGTCACCGAGAACGTCGGTGATGGTCTCGAGCGCCGTCAAATGCACAATGACCCCAGCCTTGTCGTCCGCTGCCCCTCGCCCATAAAGGCGTCCGTCTCGCTCTTCGGGCTCGAATGGTTCGCTGTCCCACTGCTGAGAATCACCCGGAGGCTGCACATCATGGTGGGCATACAGCAAAACCGTTGGGTAACCCGGCGCCGGGTTCCGCCGTGCGAGAACGGCCGGCTGACCGTATCCGGGTCCGTCCGTGAAAGGTTCCGTCACAATGCGGACGTCCTCAAAGATGCCCAGGGAACGGACCTGCTCCGCAACGAACTCGGCGGAACGGTGGACCTCCTCGCTCGGAAATCCGTCCCACGACACACTCGGAATGCGAACCAGCGCTTTGAGAGTCTCGAGGGACTCCGGGAAGGCTGCGTCAATTCGGGAGCGGATATCGTCAAGAGAACGAGAGGAATGCATCATAACGGTAATCTTAGAAGCACCTATCGAGAGGATCCGTCGTGACCGACTCCGCCGACACTTCGCCCGCAAGTGGCAAAGGACGTGCAACACCGAGCCGCAAAGAGCGCGAAGCTGCCAATAAGCGCCCGCTCGTCGCAAAGCGCGTCAAGACGAAGAACACCAAAGAAGATCGTCGCAAGCGTGCCGCCGAACGTCTCGTTGCCCGTCAGGGCTACGAAGCAGGCGACGAGCGATACATGCCCGCTCGTGACAAGGGCGTGCAGCGTCGATTTGTGCGTGACTTTGTAGATGCTCGTTACACCGTGGGGGAATTCATGATTCCGCTGATGTTCGCTGTCATCATTGCAACGTTCTTGCCCCAATACAGCGCGACGGACGGGTCCGGTGCGACCTTTCAGCTCACCGTTCTTATTGCCATGTATGGTTTTTTCGTCATCGCGGTCCTCGACGCCCTGATCTTTAGCCGCAGGTTGATCCGGTTGATGTCGGACAAGTTCGGCGCATCGAGCCTCGAAAAAGGACACCGGTGGTACGCATCAACCCGCGCATTCCAGTTCCGTCCTCTGCGTGTTCCCAAGCCGCGCGTGATGCGTGGCGAGCACCCGTCATAACTATCGACTGAGTCCCTTGGCGAGTCGAGCGGCCCAGAACGGTCCTTCATAGAGAAACGCCGTGTAGCCCTGCACGAGAGTTGCGCCCGCCTCGAGTCGGTCCGCGACGTCGGCGGCCGTCGTGACACCACCGACCGAGATGATGCACAGATTCGCACCCATACGGTCTCTTAAACGACGAACTATGTGTACGGACCGTTCAGCGAGTGGCGGACCAGAAAGTCCGCCCGCGCCCATCGCTTCGACTTCCGCAGCCGGGGTCACGAGTCCTTCACGCGACAGCGTGGTGTTGGTGGCGATGATGCCATCGAGTCCAATCTGCACAACGAGGTCAGCAACGGCGTCGATGGCGAGGTCCGTCAAATCCGGAGCAATCTTGACCAAAACGGGGGTGGTGCCCGCTTCACTCTTGACGTCCCTCAAAAGGGGCTCGAGCTTGTCAATTTGTTGAAGCCCGCGCAATCCCGGCGTGTTGGGTGACGACACGTTGACGACGAGATAGTCGGCGATGGGAGCCAGCAGCCTTGTCGAGGCAAGATAATCGCCACGGGCGTCGTCAACGTCCACACTTCGGCTCTTTCCGATATTGACACCGACGATCGGGCCGCGACGACGGCGAAGACGCGGCGCAACGGCCACAGCGCCGTCGTTGTTGAACCCCATCCGATTGATCAACGCGTGATCAGCGCGCAGCCGGAACAGCCGTGGTCGAGGGTTTCCTTCTTGCGGATGGGCAGTGACAGTGCCAACCTCAACATGCCCGAACCCTAACCCCCAGAGGATTCGATACGCGATCGCGTTCTTATCGAATCCAGCGGCGAGTCCGAACGCTGATTCAAAGTGCAAGCCAAGCGCATCCACTCGAGCTGAACGCGGCGGTCGGGTGAAGAGCCGCAACAGTGGGGTGAGCCCACAACGCTGCCCGAGAACCAAGAGTGACACCACGAGTTCGTGAGCGTTTTCAGCGTCCATCCGCGCGAACACGAGACGAAACAACGTGCGATAAATCACGCGGTATCGCCTTTAGATTCCTCTTCCGCTCTCAAGACAACGATGGCCGTCTCAAAATCGTTGAGCGAATCAAACGCTTGGTACACACTCGCGAATCGCAAATACGCAACGAGGTCGATGGTGCGTAGCTCGGGAAGTATCGAAAGCCCAATCTCATTGGCATCGATTTGCGAGACGCCCGTTGCACGGATGCTTTCCTCGACCCGCTGTGCAAGTCCTGCTAGGTCCGCATCCGATACGGGGCGACCCTGACATGCTTTGCGGACTCCCGCCACGATTTTTTCGCGAGAAAAAGCCTCGATCACACCGTTGCGTTTGATCACCGACAGACTTGCGGTTTCGAGTGTCGACCACCGACCACCGCAATCCGGGCATTCTCGACGACGCCGAACAGACAATCCATCTTCCGAGGTGCGCGAGTCTATGACGCGAGTGTCGGTGAACCGGCAAAAGGGGCAAAACATGTAGTCACCTTTCGCGTCGAGCGACAACCGCGTTGCCGTGATTTTCCATGTTACCGTTCGGGAATAATGATGAGTTGAAAGCCATTGAAAGGATTGTGACCATCGTGACTCCACAGGAGGCATTCCTCGCAGCGTTTTCTTTGCATCCCGCTGGCGTCGCGGTGATCACGGGCAACCTTGACGATGGTTCGCCAGCCGGTTTCACGGCAACATCACTTGCCTCGTTCTCTGCCACTCCCCCTCGCGCGACCGTCAATATTGCGCAACACGCCTCGTCGTATGCTGCTGTCACATTGGGTAAAACCGTCATTCTTCATTTCCTTAGTGGAGACCAAGTCAGTATCGCGCGCACCATGGCGGCTGACTTCTCGCAGCGCTTCGCGGGCGACCATTGGGCTCCAGGGCTTGGTGGGCTCCCCCAGCTGCACGGAGTCCGGGCCGCACTTCTCGCCACCGTGGTAGCTGTCACTGAGGTCGGTGACAACGCAACCATCGTGTGTGAAATCAATGAAGGCGAAACCCATCCCGATAATCCGCCCCTTGTTTACGTCGATCGCCGTTATCACGGTGTCGGCAACATCGTTCCTGACTAAACGAAACAGTTGGGCCCGAGCACTCGTTTGAGTTCGCCGTACAGTGGTCCACTCACGGTGACGCGGTGCGGAAGGGTGAACACCTGGATTCCCGTCGCATGACGAAGCCGAAGCTCCACCTCGGCGCCCCCCGGATATCGCTTGAGAACATCGTCCAACTCAGCAATGAGTGTGGCGGTCGAATGTTCCGCCGGCACCTGAACCCGGATGATCGAGACCTCTGCGTCCTGAGAAACGTCGAGGTGTTTCACATTGCGAACCATCATCGAGAGGAATTGTTCGCGCAGCCGAACTCGGCCGCTGATGGCGACCAAGGAATCGTTGACGAGCAACGGGCGAAGTTCGTCGTAGGCCTTTCCCAGAATCGACAAATCGATGGACCCCGACATGTCCTCGAGGACGGCAGACGCGTATTGTTTTCCCGACGCTCGTGCCGTGCGGTGTTCGATGTTGCGCAATAGCCCGGTCAGCGTGATGACATCGTCTTCCGATGCCCCCTGTAATTCCCATTCGGTTTCATCAGCGTCGCTCTCGGCAACCTTGGGAATTGCGGTGAGGTCGCTCACATACAACGTCCGATGACGCTGAAGAATCGTCTCTTGACCGTTGAGGGGGTGGTCGGAAACGTACAACCCCAACATTTCTCGTTCGAATTCAAGTTTGGTTTTGCGCGGCCATTCCGGTCGTTCGGGAATCAATTCCATCGGCTCATCAAAGAGTTCTCCGAAGTCAAAACCCACATCGCCCTTCGATGCGTCCTTCTTTTCGCGCGTCGCATCGTCTACGACCTTTTCGTGAACTTCAATGAGCGCTCGACGCGTGTGGCCGAAGCGGTCGAACGCTCCGGACTTGAATAGTGACTCGATGGTGCGCTTGTTCAGCGCAGGCAACGGTACTCGCTTGACGAAGTTTTCTACCGAGGTGTACTCGCCACCCGATATTCGTTCTGCCGTCACGTGCGAGACCACGCTCTCTCCGACGTTCTTGATTGATCCGAGTCCGAAACGGACATCGTCCCCGACTGCCGTGAAATACAGGTCGGACTCGTTGATATCCGGCGGAAGAACGGTGACGCCCATGCGCCGCGCTTCGACGAGATACCCGCCCAGCTTGTCGCGGTCGTCTCCGACGGAGGTGAGAAGGGCCGCGATAAATTCAGCCGGGAAGTGCGCTTTGAGGTAGGCGGTGAAGTAAGCAATCACTCCATACGCAGCCGAATGGGACTTGTTGAACGCGTAATCCGAGAACGGCACAAGGATGTCCCACAACGTCTTGATTGCGGGTTTGGTATAGCCGCGCTCGAGCATTCCCGCCGAGAACAACGGAAATTCTTTGTCGAGAGTTTCCTTACTCTTCTTTCCCATTGCTCGACGGAGGTTATCGGCCTGTCCGAGCGAATAACCCGCCACACGTTGGGCGATCTCCATTACCTGTTCTTGATAGACGATGAGACCGTACGTCGGCCCGAGGATGTCCGCCAGCGATTCCGCAAGTTCGGGGTGGATGGGTGTGATCGCTTGTTGCCCCTGTTTGCGCATCGCGTAATTCGTGTGTGACTTCGCGCCCATCGGACCCGGTCGATACAGCGCCAGTACGGCAGAGATGTCTTCGAAATGGTCGGGACGCATCTGTTTGAGAAGCTGTCGCATAGGCGGCGAATCGAGCTGGAAGATTCCGAGCGTCTCGCCCGTGGACAGCAATTCGTACACACCAGGGTCGTTGAAGTCGAGGTCCTCGAGAACCAGGTCGATGCCTCGATTGCGCTTGATGTTGATGAGCGCGTCATCGAGGATGTCGAGGTTTCGCAACCCCAAAAAGTCCATCTTGATCAGCCCGAGTTTTTCACACGTCGGATAATCAAACTGCGTGATGATCTGACCGTCGTCGTCGCGCATCATCAACGGAACGATGGCGGCCAGCGGCGTGTCCGACATAATCACGCCGGCAGCGTGCACTCCGGTGTTTCGCTTGATGTTCTCGATGCCGAGGGCCGTCTCAAAGACCGCCTTGGTGTCGGCTGATTCCTCGATCACCTCGCGGAATTGGGCGGCTTCTTTATAGCGGGGGTTATCGGTGTCATACATCTCGCCGAGAGAAATGTCGCGACCCGCGATCATCGGCGGAACTGCCTTCGACAGCTTTTCGCCCATGCCATAGGGGAAACCCATGACGCGCGACGCGTCCTTGAGCGCTTGTTTCGCCTTGATGATGTTGAACGTGGCGATTTGGGCGACACGGTCAGAGCCGTACTTACCCGTCACGTATCGCTTGACGTCATCACGCCGTCGGGTCGAGAAGTCAATATCGAAGTCGGGCATCGATTCACGTTCGGGGTTCAAGAAGCGCTCGAACAGCAACCCATGTTCGATCGGGTCTAGGTCGGTGATTCGCATCGCAAAAGCGGCGAGAGAGCCGGCACCGGACCCACGTCCGGGCCCGACTCGAACTCCGTTGTCTCTGGCCCACTTCACGAAGTCCGCAACGACGAGGTAATAGCCGGAAAACCCTTTGCTCGTGATGACCTCGATCTCGTATTGTGCGCGAGCTTCGATTTCCGGGGTCAGTCCGGCGGGGTATCGATAACTCAAACCAGCGATCACCTCGCGCTCGAACGCTGCCGCCTCAGTGTCACCCGGTTCAACCGGGAACTGGGGCATGTGATTTGCCGAAGTGTCGAATTCGACCGCACACCTCTCGGCAATAAGAAGCGTGTTGTCGGCGGCCTCGGGATGGTCGGGGAACAATGATCGCATTTGGGCTGCTGACTTCAGATAGAAATCGTCGGCTTCGAACTTGAATCGCTTCTCGTCCAGCAGGGTCTTGCCGGATTGCACGCACAACAGCGCAGCGTGCGACTTTGCGTCATGAGCGTGGGTGTAGTGCAAGTCGTTGGTTAGGACGAGGGGCAGGTCCAGTTCCTTCGCGAGCCGCAACAAATCCTTTATTCCGGCTCGCTCAATGGGCAATCCGTGGTCCATAATCTCAATGAAAAAATTTTCTTTGCCCAAGATGTCGCGCATTGTTTCGGCCGCGACTTTGGCGCCGTCGTAATCGCCTATGCGAATCTTAGTTTGAATCTCGCCCGACACGCACCCGCTCGTCGCGATCAGTCCTTTCGAGTGCGTGCTGAGAAGGTCGAGGTCGATGCGAGGCTTGTGATAAAACCCTTCGATATACGACGATGTCGACATCGAGAAGAGATTGTGCATCCCCTCGGTGGTCTCACTCAGCAGCGTGAGGTGCGTGTAGGCCCCGCGGGCAGAGACATCGTTCTCACCGCCGTCCGTCCACTGGACCGGCTTCTTGTGGTGGCGTCCATCCGGGGCGAAGTATGCCTCGAGACCGATGATTGCCTTGATGTCCCTGTCTTTGGCCTGTTTCCACATCTCGAATGCGCCAAATAGGGTTCCGTGGTCTGTCATCGCGATGGCGGGCATCTGTTGTGCCACGACCTCGTCCAACAGGCTGCCGATACGCGCAGCGCCGTCGAGCATCGAGTTGTCCGTGTGAACGTGCAGATGGACGAACGAACTCGACACGGACTCTCCTTTTCGCGATTGCGGACTTTCAGTTTAGGTCGGTCGGCGGACGCGTCCGTGAGGCGCGTCAGCGAGTTGCGAGAAGTTCCAACGAATGTGCCAAATCCGGTGCGTAGTCGCTCGTGATCTCGAGTTCTTCACCCGTCGTGGGATGGTTGAATCGAAGCCGGACGGCATGGAGCCATTGGCGCGTCAGTTCGAGTCGCGTTGCGATCGTGGGATTTGCGCCGTATAACGAATCGCCGACGAGTGGGTGTCGTTGGGCAGCCATGTGAACTCGGATCTGGTGAGTGCGACCGGTCTCGAGACCCACCGACAAGAGCGTTGCTGTCGGGTAATTGGCGAGAGTGTCAAAGTGTGTTACCGCATTCCGCCCATCGTTGGTGACCGCGAATTTCCACGCCGAGCCCGGGTGACGACCGATCGGTGCATCAATGGTCCCCGAAGGCGGAACCATCTCGCCTTGCACAAGCGCGTGGTATTCCTTGAACACCTCACGGTCCTTAAACTTCCGCTTCATCACCGAATAGGCGATCTCGCTCTTAGCGACAATCATGAGGCCCGACGTTCCAACATCGAGTCGGTGCACGATTCCCTGGCGTTCCGGAGGCCCCGACGTTGCGATTCGATACCCGGCTCCGGCAAGTGCGCCCAAAACGGTGTCACCTTCCCATCCGAGCGAGGGGTGTGCGGCGAGGAACGGGGGTTTACTGACAATGACGATGTCATCGTCGTCACAGACAATCTGCATGTCGGCGATGACAACAGGAACGATCTCGGGTTCGCGCGGGTCATCCCACACAATCGACAACAGCACGTCTGCGGACAATCGGTCAGACTTGATTGCCACTCGCCCATCCACTTCGACCCCGCCGTTTTCAATCACTTCGCCCGCGAACGTTCGCGAGAATCCCAACAATTTGGCGACAGCGACGTCAACTCGCTCCCCGACGAGACCGTCAGGAACCGGAAGCGAACGATGCTGTGGCATCGCGACTAGAAGGAGTTGGCGGATTCCTGACCGCTGTTGGCCAGATCTGCAAGCTGCTTTTCGAGGTGCTGCTTGAGGTGCTGGCGATACTCTTTTTCGAACTGCTTGAGGCGTTCGATTTCGCGCTCGACCGCAATCCGTTGCTGGTCCAGAACGTTGATTTCGTTGCGCTGACGAAGTTCCGCTTCGGCCAGCATCCGCGTCACGTGGTTCTTGCCCTCTTCGATGATGCGGTCGCGCTCGGTGTATCCCTCTTGAATGTGCTGGTCGTGCAACTTACGAGCGAGTTGAAGTAATTGACTCGAGGTACCGGTTTCGGCCGTCCCCACCAACGTGGCGGCGGCAACGGGTCCGCCGCTACGTTGCAATTCAGCCACACGCGATTCGGTGGCCAAAACCTTCTGGTTCAGACCATCGTTTTCGATTTGAATGCGGCGAAGTTCCTTGACTACCTCATCGAGAAAATCATCAACATCATCGGGGTCATAACCATCGCGTTTCGTCTTGAATTGTTTGTTAACAATGTCTTCAGCGCTCAACATTGGCCGGCCTCATTCCTTAGGACAACCGCTTTATCGGTTGACAACACTTTACCGTGAACCCTAAACAACCCAGGACATTGCAATGTACACCGCAAAGAGCAATAGAGTCCACGAAAGGTCGATGGCTACGGCCCCGATACGGATCGGCTTGATGAATCGTCGGAGAAATCTGAGCGGCGGATCTGTCACCGTGTACGTTGCCTCCGCGACGAGCAGCACGACGCCGCGCGGCCGCCACTGTGGAGCAATTTGTTGGACCCACTCAAGAATAAAACGCACCCACAGCAATGCCGAGAAGCACCACAGGATCACCCAGAGGATGTTTCCCACCACTGGCATCGACTACGCCAGGAGTTCTTCGTCGTCGTTCGTCTGCAGGCTGTTCTGGTCGAGTTCGTCGTCGAATTGTTCGATTCCGGCGGGAGTCAACATGAACACCTTGACGGCAACGCGCCGAATGGTCCCATCGAGGCCTTTGACAAGTCCCGACATGAAGTCAATCAAGCGTCGAACGTCGGCCTCTTGCATCATGGACAAGTCAACGATTATCGGCGAGCCGTCAGCAAACGTCTCGGCTATACCCGAGGCATCAGACGCGTATCGGCGAGGACGCATGGTGTGGATGACCGAATAGGTGGGCTCGTGTCGAGAGCGGCTCATCGAGCGCACCGGAGCGGCGACGGGACGAGGCCCGGACGCACGTGGCACATCGGGGCGAACGCTAATGCGTTCACGGGGAAATTGGGATGACGAAGCAACGAAGCCCAAGTATTCAAGTGTTTTCCTCATGACGATGTCCTCTCCTTGAGGTTTTCATCAGATTAACGCGGAGACGGTCGATTTCCCGTTATTGACGTGCCAATCCGAAGGTGTGTCGCGCCGTGCTCAATTGCCCGTTGCCAGTCAGCACTCATGCCCGTCGAGATATCTGTGGCGTTCGGATAGGCCTGTCTGAGAATGTCCGACATCGTGGCAACATGCGCAAACGCCTCCCCGGGTTCTGCGTCTTGAGGCGCCACCGCCATCACGCCCCGCAGATCTATTGTGCCCACGGCGAGAAGCCGCTCGGCGAGACGGAGCATGTTATCGGCCGTTTGCACTCCCCCGCGTCCAGGGTCGTCCGTCAGGTTCAACTCGATAAAACCGGCAACTCGATGTTCCGATGTTGCGAGAGCGTCGACAACGGAATCTCGATCGAGTGAGTGAATAACCGAGGCGTATCGTGCGATCGCCCTAGCCTTATTGGATTGAATTTGCCCGACAAAATGCCACGTCAGGTCTCGGTCAGCGAGAGCCTCCACTTTGGGCGCAGCGTCCTGGTGCCGACTTTCGCCGAAGTGGCGGGCGCCAGCGTCGAGTAGTTCCTCAATCACCGACACAGGGTGAAACTTCGTCACAACAACAAGCGTGATGTCGCTGGTTTCTCGACCCCACTTCGCACACTCGGTTTCGAGGTCTGCGCACACCGAGTGCCATCGTTCGGTTACAGACGGCACTCTGAACTACTGAAGAAATTCGGGAAGGTCGTATGCGTCTGAATCGGCGAACTGGTCGGTCAACACCGGAATGTCTGTCGTCGTGCCTGACCGACCGAATTCGCTGTGCTGCAATTCTTCGTCGAGAGTCTGGAACGACGCAACCGTGCCAATTCGTTCGGGGCGCACAGTGTCGCGTTCATCGAAACCGGCAGCGATGACGGTCACACGCACCTCGTCGCCGAGCGTATCGTCGATTCCCATCCCCCAGATGAAGTTGGCCTCGGGGTGGATGACATCAGAAATGAGCGTCGCGGCCTCGTTGACCTCCATGATGGAAAGGTTCGAACCGGCTTGAAATGACAACAGCACGCCGTGTGCGCCGTTGATTGTCTGATCGAGCATCGGCGACGCAATCGCCATTTCGGTTGCCTTGATTGCTCGTTCGGCACCGCGTGCGCTTCCGACACCCATGAGCGATGTTCCCGCGCCGTGCATGACGCTGCGCACATCGGCGAAGTCGAGGTTGATGAGCCCGGGGTTCGTGATGAGGTTGGTGATGCCCTGAACACCAGCGAGGAGGACCTCGTCCGCGATGGCAAAAGCTTCGGTGACCGAAATAGTCGGGTCAGCAAGCTGGAGAAGTCGGTCGTTGGGGACGACGATGAGCGTGTCGACCTCTTCCCGAAGGCGTTCGACCCCGGCTTCAGCCTGTTCGCGGCGACGACGAGCCTCGAACCCAAACGGCGTGGTGACGACGCCGATTGTGAGCGCACCAATCGATTTGGCAATGCGCGCAACGACGGGGGCTCCACCGGTTCCGGTTCCGCCACCCTCACCCGCTGTGACGAAAACAAGGTCCGCACCGGCAAGGCTCTCTTCGATTTCTGTTGCGTGATCTTCCGCAGCGCGTCGGCCAATTTCAGGGTCGGCTCCCGCGCCGAGGCCACGGGTCAGTTGTCGTCCAACATCGAGTTTGACGTCGGCGTCGCTGAGAAGCAGAGCTTGAGCATCGGTGTTGACGGCGATGTATTCGACACCCTTGACCTTGGCGTCAATCATTCGATTGACCGCATTGACACCACCGCCACCTACGCCGACAACCTTTATGACGGCGAGATAGTTGTTGCTTGCGGATGCCATGGATTCCTCCAACGTTCAGGCTCAACTTGAAGTCGAGACTTTTTCTGCCCTCTCAGGCATCCACACGGTAGTCACGACAGCCCGCAGAACCCGTTAGCGGTGCCGGCGTGTCGGAATTCACCGCAACGGCTGCAAAACGATGTTGTCCGGGGCCGAAACATCGATTTCGAAAACACCAAGGGATCGATTGGCGACGCGCAACGCACGGCCCATGACCAAAACCTTGAGAGGGGAATTGTCCGGGGATCCCCAGATGATTTGATGGCCCGCTCCCCGCAGGGTGAATCGCACACTGTCTCGTGTCTCTGCTGACATCGACGCAATTTTGGAACGGAGGCTACTGGGCAGCGCAACGAGCGTCTCGGCCATCGCGCTAAATGCTCTGTCGGTGGTCGACTTCCCCAATAATTCGGGTATCCCCGAGGGTCTTTGTGCCACCGAGTCAATGACGACACCGGCTGCGTCGACGACAGCCCACCGCGATTTGCCAGACATGTAACCGATGGCTTGCCTCTCGACAACACGAATGACGAGGGTGTGCGGGGGCTGAATCTCGGTTGCGAATGACTGAATTCGCGTGACGGAACTCAGTCGTTGCCCAATCGCATCGAAGTCGAGAGCCACGAGCGGCTGTCCGATCTGGTCAGATGCCGAGCCGGCGATTATTCGCTCGGGAACTGCTTCGCGTCCTTTGACGACGATGTCGGTCAATGTGAGAAGAGGGGACATGACAATTCCGGTGACCACGAGAACAATCGCCACGAGTGCACCGCCACCCGTGAGCCACGCACGTCGACGCCGACGGCGTCCAGCTGTGAATCGACGTCGGTCCGAATCGCGTTGACCACCACGAATGGACGCCAGTGCTGCAATTGGTGATCCACCTTCGCGGCGAACCGGCCGTGGTACTCTCGGCGCTCCCGGCGCTCCCGGAAGAGTTGGACGCTTCACGACGCGTCGAGTTCCGCAACAACCAACGGGATGATCCGATAGACATCACCGCAGGACAGCGTCATGATGATGTCCCCCGATTGCGCGTGATCGGCGGCGGTCTTTGCCGCGGCCGACCAATCCGGGCAATACGCGACGCGCGTTTGATCGGTAAAAGCGTCCGACACCAGAGCGCCCGTCACCCCCTCGATTGGGTCCTCCCGCGCACCGTACACGTCGAGGACGACGGTGAAGTCCGCGCCTCTTTCGTATTCGTGCGCGAAATCGGTCGCCATGTCGCGCGTTCGCGAGTACAAGTGGGGTTGGTGAATCGCGATGAGCCTGCCGCCACCCAGCACGCTTCTCGCCGTGTCCAACGCGGCGCGAACCTCCCGAGGGTGGTGGGCGTAATCGTCAAAGACGCGCACTCCTCGGACCGTGTTGATTAATTCGAAGCGCCGACCGGTGCCCGCAAAATCGCTCATCGCGGCGACCGCCTCCGATATCTCGACACCGAGTGACCACAACACCGCAATGGCACCCGCAGCGTTCAGCGCATTGTGAGCGCCGGGAATCGGAAGTTTCAACTCGACGACCGAATCGCCGTGCGTGATTGTCGCCGTGACACCGTCGGCTGTCGACTCGATGTCACTCACCTGAAAATCCACACCGTCGGATTCGCCAAAGGTCAGCATCGGCGTCGTGATTCGGGGTGACACGCGCCCAAGTGTTGGGTCGTCGCCTGACACAACAACGATTTCGCGACAACCGTTGGCAAAAGCGACGAACGCGTCGTCGAATGCCTCCTCCGAACCGTAGTGGTCGAGATGGTCGGAGTCGATGTTCGTAATGAGCCCAATCGAGGTCGGATACACGCGGAACGAACCATCCGATTCGTCGGCTTCGATGACGAATTCGGGGTCAGTTCCTTGCCCAGAGGATGTGCCGAGATTCGCCAACACACCTCCATTCACAAAAGAGGGAGAGCGCCCGACACCGAGGAGACCCATCACGATCATCGCCGTGGATGTGGTTTTTCCGTGGGCTCCGGCTATTGACACAACGCGGTGATGGCGAACGAGCCACGCCAATGCGAGCGAACGGTGGAGAACGCGGATTCCATGGTCGATTGCCCAACGGTATTCGGGATTATCCGGCCACAACGCTCCGGTCACCACCACCGTGTCGGCGTCACGTACCGAAACCGGCTCGTGTCCAATCTGTACGTCGATCCCCGCATCTCGCAGGGCCGCGACCGTTTGCGAATCCGACCGGTCGGATCCGGTTACGAGAACGCCCCTCGCGCGAAACATCCGCGCAATACCGCTCATTCCGCTTCCGCCGATTCCGATGAAATGGACTCGTCCGAGTTCGTCGGGGAGTTCTGCGGTCAAGTCGGGGGCGATCACGAGACAACCCTAAGCCCGTGATTCAGAGACCGCGGTGAACACCATGTCCGTGAGCCGCTCAGCCCCGTCGCGAATTCCCGCGGACGATGCCCGCTTTGCCATAGCTCGACGTTGTTCGTCATTCTCCAACAACGGAATGAGAGACGCTCGAACCCATTCGGGCGTGAAGTCAACGTCGTGGCACAGGAGTGCGCCACCCACGGCAACGAGATCGCGGGCGTTCAATTCCTGCTCGCCGTTACCGACCGGGTAGGGCACGAACACCGAAGGGATTCCCAAACCCGCCAATTCACAGACCGTCGCTGCACCAGATCGGGCGAGAACGAAATCGGCCGCCGCCAGGGCGAAATCCATTCGGTCGCAATAGGGCAACGCGTGGTACCCCGAGATGTTGGGGTCGCTGAACACTCGGGTTTCTCCCACGGTGTGAAGAATTTGCCAGCCCGCTCGCGTGATGTCACGCGCTGTTTCGGTCACGGTTGCGTTGATTCGCGCCGCGCCCGTTGATCCGCCCGTCACGACGAGAACCGGCCGAGTCGTATCGAGTCCCAAATAGCGACGAGCCTCGTCCCGCGTGGCGGCGCGATCGAGGTTGGCAATCTCGGCTCGAAGCGGCATACCCGTGCGGTGTGCGTGCGGGAGGGGCGTATTCGGGAACGTCACCGCCACATAACGCGTCAGCCGCGAGCCCAATTTGTTCGCGATTCCGGGCAACGCGTTCGCTTCGTGGATAACGAGCGGAATCGAGGACTGACGAGCGGCGATGTAGGCGGGTGCCGCGGCGTAGCCACCGAAACCCACCACGACGTCCACCCCGCGTGCCGCTATCAGGGAGGTGGTGCGACGCACCGCACGAAAAAACCGCGCGGGGAAGGCGAGGGACGAAACATTCAACCGTCGCGGAAATGGGACGCGATCGATTGTGAGCAGTTCGTAACCCCGTGCGGGGACCAATCGCGATTCAAGTCCCTCGGCGGTTCCCAGCACCAGAACCGTTGCGTCAGGTTCACGCGTGCGAATCGAATCGGCGGTGGCCAACAGTGGGTTGACGTGACCGGCAGTGCCGCCGCCCGCGAGCAGATATACGGTCATCCGTAGCGCTCTTCATGGCGAACACAACTGATGACTACGCCGATCGCGAGGAAGTTGGCAACAAGCGCAGATCCACCGGACGAGATAAAAGGTAACGGAACTCCGAGTACCGGCAAGACGTTGAGGACCACTGCAATGTTGACAAAAGCTTGGCCGATGATCCACACGAAAACTCCCCCGATGAGAACTCTCGTGAGCGGCTGGGGGAAATCTCGAACTAGCCGAATAAGCGTGACCGCAAGGGCTAGGAAAAGGGCAATGAGTGCGATTGCGCCAATCATGCCCAATTCTTCGCCGACAATGGCAAAGATGTAGTCGGAATCGGCGTGAGGAAGCCACGACCATTTCGCTCGTGAACTACCTGGCCCGAGTCCGAACAGCCCCCCGGACGATAAGGCCCAGAGTCCGTGCATCGTCTGCCAGCACACCGTCTCATATTGTTCGGGAGTGCACCCCTGGATCCATGCGTCGAACCGCGCGCCGCGGTTTGACCCACCAACGTTGAGAAGAGCGAAAACCGCCAACCCGGCGATCGCCGCGAGAGACCAAATTGTGCGTGATGGCAGACCCGCGAAGGCGAGCATCCCCAGCACGATGAGCCCCATAATCATTGTCGTTCCAAGGTCACCACCCAGACCGACCATCCCGATAGGGATGCCTACCCAGAACAGCGGCTGAATCCAGCGTTGAAGTGGTTCGTCCAGCATGTATTCGTTGTCATGAATCCACGAGGCAAACCACACGATAACGGCGAGTTTGAGAAATTCGGACGGCTGGAACGAGAGAAAACCGAGGTCGAGCCAGTTGCGGTTGCCGCCGTATTCCGTTCCGACCATCAGCACCGCAAGTTGCAGCACGAAACCGCCGCCAACGAACAGGTTTCGATATTTGCTCCAGAATGACACCGGCCATCGCGCGATGATGAAGCACAGGGCCCCGCCAAAGACAGCACTGGCCGCCTGCATGAAACCGTCGGCGAAAAAATTTCCCCCGTTGCTCAAACCGCTCGTCACGGAGGATGCCGACAGCACCATGAATATTCCAAACAAGGAGAGTAATCCCGTGACGGCAATGAGTGTCGTGACGATCGGGGAATCTGCCTCGAACGGGTTTCTCAAGTGCAGGCGCCCTAATCGCGTACTAGTCATCGGGTAATCCAACGTGGGCGCGAACCGCGGACTGGAACTGTCGACCACGGTCGGCGTAGTCAACGAATTGATCCATTGAGGCAGCGGCGGGCGCCAACAACACAGTGTCACCCGGTGACGCATTCAATGCCGCTGCCGAAACCGCAGCGTCCATCACATCGTCGGTCTCAATTTCTATAAACGGAACGTCGGGCGCCCACTCCGCCATAACGCGTCGAGGTTCATCACGGTCAACCCCAATCGCGATGACGGCGCGAAGTCTCGATCGATGCGCTTGAACTAATTCATCGATCCGCGTTCCTTTGAACATTCCTCCCACAATCCACACCAGCGAGGGAAAGGAACGAAGCGACGCATTCGCCGCGTGAGCGTTGGTTGCTTTCGAATCGTCAACCCACGTCACACCGCCGTTTTCGGCCACGGTTTCACAGCGATGATGGTCGAGTTGGAAAGAATCCAGTCCGGCGGCAACATCAACTGCCGACGCGCCAACAGACAATGCCATTCCTGACGCGGCCAGAATATTGAGAATCATATGCGGGGTGGCAAATCCGAGCGCGGCCAAGTGATCGACCGCCGTCAGTTCTTGGGCATTGTTTCGACGATCGGGAACGAATGCTCGGTCAACGAGAATGCCATCAATTGTTCCCAACTCACCGGTGTCGGGCTTCACTAAGCCGAATCCGATTGCTTCGCAGCCTTCTACGACGTTTGCGTCGCGCACAAGGGCCTCGGTTACCGGGTCAATACGGCTATAAAACACGGATTTGCGGGTGTTGTGATAAACCGCACCCTTCGCCGCCCGATACGCTTCGGCCGAGCCGTGCCAATCAAGATGATCCTCGGCAATGTTCAGGCACGCGCTGACCAGCGGGCGAAGTGCGCCTTCGCCGACGGTGGGCAACCAGTGCAATTGGAAGCTCGAAATCTCGACGACCAGGAATTCGAAGCCGGTTGGGTCTCGAACCGCGTCGAGCACCGGTACCCCGATGTTTCCGACCGCTGCGACGCGAAATCCCGCGGTGCCTAAAAAATGTGCGGTGAGTTGCGTTGTCGTCGTCTTACCGTTCGTTCCGGTGATGAGAAGCCACTCTGCCGTCAACACCTTGTCTCGGACTCGCCACGCGAGTTCGATGTCACTCCAGATCTGAATTGATTCGGCCGCCGCATAGGCGACAATCGGGTGTCGAGGCGAAATTCCAGGACTCACAACGATGATTTCGGGCTCAAACACTGCCGCGAGTTTCACCATCTCGGTCTCGTCCGGAACAATCGCATAGTTGACACCAATGACGTCGAGAATCGCAGTGTGTTCATCGGACGCCCCTGCGCTGACAACGAACGCTTCGCACCCGAGTTCCCAAAGGGTGTCGGCGACCGAAAATCCCGTGACCCCGAGCCCCACCACGAGGACTTTGACGCCCTTCCAGTCAGCGTTCCAACTGGTCAGACCGGACACGCGCGACACTACTGGCTCGCCCATTCCAGGTAAAACAGACCAACACCTAATCCGACGCCCAGTGCCGCAATCAGCCAAAAGCGCACGACGACGGTGATTTCGGCCCAACCCTTCAATTCGAAGTGGTGATGAAGTGGGCTCATCAGGAAAATCCGCTTACCCTTCGTCAGCTTAAAGTACGCCCGCTGGATGACGACAGAGCCGGCAACGATGACAAAAAGTGAGCCAATGAGAATGATGAGAAGTTCGGTTCTGGTCAAGATTGCGAGTGCGGCGAGCGCACCGCCGAGGCCCAGCGAGCCGGTATCTCCCATGAATATTTGAGCTGGCGTGGTGTTCCACCAGAGAAAGCCAACGGTACTCGCGGCGATAGCGGCCGCGATGGCGACCAGATCAAGGGAATCACGGGCTTGATAACACTTATAGGCAACTTCGGGATCCAATGCCGAATTGAAGCACGATTGATTGAATTGCCAGAACCCAATAATGACGTACGACGTGATTGCCAAAATCGCACTCCCCGAGGCCAAGCCGTCGAGCCCATCGGCGACATTGACCCCATTCGCTGTGGAGATGACGATGAGGTTTGTCCACAACACATAGAGAACGACACCGACGATTCCACCGATGACCGCGAAATTGAGCCATGGGACATCTCGTACCGCACTAATAGCCAGTGACGCGGGTGTTATTCCGTTTTCATCGGGGAAGCCGATTGCGAGCAAAGCAAAAACCGTGGCGACGACGGCTTGTCCGAAAACCTTTGCCCACCCACCGAGACCGAGGCTGCGTTGTTTCCGCGACTTCGTGAAGTCGTCAATGAACCCGACGACGCCCATCCCGGTCATCATGAGAATCACGAGCAATGCGCTCAGTGTCGGGAGTTGCTGTTCGACGAGGTGCCCGAGAACGTAACCAACAACGGCGCCAAGAATGATGACAATTCCGCCCATTGTCGGAGTGCCGCGCTTCGTGTGGTGGCTTTTAGGACCGTCATCACGAATGAATTGACCCCAGCCGAGGCGATGGAACAAACGAATGAACACCGGCGTCATAAATAACGTGAATGCGAGCGCGAAACTGGCACCGAAGAGTACGGACCTCATGGTCGATCCCCCTTCAATCGCTCGACGACGTCGCCCAACGAAACATCCACTCCACCGGTCACAAGGATCGCCACTCGCGGTCCCCGCAGATTCACAACTTCATCGTAGGCGTCCTCGACACCGAAAACGGGGATTGACTCTCCGCCCCACGAACCTTCCTGCTCTGCAGTCTGGTGCATCCTGCGTGCACTCTCGCCCACCACAATCAGGTGGTGCACATTGAGTCGCACGCTCATGATCCCGAGGGTGTCAAGTTGTTCGGCCACATCACTCCCCTCAATCAGACCGGCCACATGGACGGTGTCAAAGCCGTCGACTCGAAGTTCCGCAAGCTTTCGCTGGGCGGCGCGAACACCCTCAAATGTGGTTTCGGTGTGCGCGTCGATTAAGAGCGTTCCGTCGGCAAGCTCGGAAAGAATCACATTGACCATCCGGCTTCGGCAAGCGCGGACCGGGCGAGTTCGCGCGCCGAATACCGTGTCCGTTCACCGCGGATGTCCCGGTAATCCTGGTGTCCGGGGCCCGCCCACAAGATCGAATCTCCTTCTCGCGCAAGTGAAACCGCGCGGCGAATGGCATTCTCGGGGGGCGATTCTTCGAAAATCTCGGGTCCACCCGCGACGGATCGCGCTGCCTCGAGCAGTTGCGCGCGAATCGATGCGGGGTCTTCGAATCGGGGGTGATGGTCGGTGATGACGAGAATGTCGCACCCCTCGGCCGCAACCCGGGCCATATCGAATCGCTTCGACGCGTCGCGGTCGCCGTCAGCGCCGAAAACCATGATGGTTCGCCCTGGTGTAAATCGTCGCACCGCAGCCAAGGTGTGTTCAAACGCATCAGGCGAATGCCCGAAATCCACGTAGACGTTCGGCCCACGGTCACCCGAGACCTTTTCTGTCCTCCCCGGCAGATAGGCCTGAATTCCGTTGTCGCGGTCGAGCGCGGCAGCGATCGCATCCGGCTCGTACCCCGCCTCGATTAACATCACGAGCGCAAGTGCTGCATTCGCCGCCATGTGACGACCGATGACGGGCTCACGAGTCGAAATGGACACGCCATCCGCCGACGTCACCGTGAATGCCGTGAAAGCGGGGTCGTCCTCTGTTACCTCAACCTGCCAATACGCTGACGGGTCGCCCATTGACGAAATTGTCGTGACCGGAATGTGAGATTCATCGACGATTCGTTGCCCCCACGCTGTATCCAAGGACACAACACCTCGACGGGCAACGTCGGGGTGAAAAAGCGCACGCTTCGCGCGGAAGTAGTCCTCCATGTCCGAGTAATCATCGAGGTGGTCATGCGAAAGATTGGTGAATCCAACGACATCAAACCGAATTCCTGACACGCGATTGTGAGTCAACGCTTGAGCCGAGACTTCGATGACCACGGCGCGCACTGCGGCTTCTTTCATTCGCGCAATGAGCGCGTGCAATTCGCTTGCCTCGGGTGTCGTCAACCGTGAGACAAAGTTCTCGTCGGCAATGTGTCGCTCGGCCGTTGTCGACAGTCCCGTTGTAATTCCCATTTGCCGCAAAACCCCCTCGAGCAGATACGAGGTCGACGTTTTGCCATTCGTGCCGGTAATTCCGAAATACTGCGGAGCGTCGTCGTCGGTTCGATACACCCATCTCGCGATTTCGCCCAGGGATGCCCGTGGGGATTCGACAATGACAATCGGTAATCCACAGTCGGCGGCGATTACCGCCCCGTCGGCATCGGTGAGAATCGCGACCGCACCGTTTGCTCGTGCGTCGTCGGCAAACTCAGCACCGTGACGCTGCGCGCCCCGAACAGCAACGAACATATCTCCCGCGGTCACTTCGCGCGTCATCACGGTCAATCCAGAAACCTCTACGCCGCGAAGATTTCCAATCGAGTCCAGCTCAAATTCCGCGACCAACAGGTCGAGCGAGCGCGGACTAACGTGTTCCGGTCGAATTACGGGTGGGAGATTTCCGGTCACGCGTCGTTATCCTTCACCATTCGGTCGGCAAGTTTTCTGCTTTCCCACTGGACGGCGGGATCCGATAATACTTGAGCGTCTGCCCCATGAGTTTAGCGAATGAGGTGGCCGCCTCGAGTGACGTTCGGCCCGTTTTCGGCATTCCGTAGGTGACCACGATGGCAAACTTCGGATTCTCGGCTGGTGCGACGCCGGCAACTGAAATTATGCGGTCATCGGTGTAGACACCGCCGCGGGCTACTTCGGCCGTTCCCGACTTCAGCGCGATTCGGTAACCCGGTACCCCAACCAACGTCCGCAAGTAGCCGACTTTTGCGACTGTTTCCATGATCGAGATTGTTTGCGCCGCAGCTTCCGCCGACACCACTTGAACGCCCTCGGTCGGCGGCTGGTCCATCACTGTTCCGTCAGCGTGTTCACAACCAGAGACCAGCGTGAGGGGCTTTCGGACTCCTTTGTTTCCGAGCGTTTGGTAGATGCTCGCGATTTGGGCACTCGTCGTCGTGATCCCTTGACCGAAAATTTCGGTGTACTGGGTCACATCGTCGACAACATCCGCCGCGGCGATGTATCCCGAATCTTCCCCGAGAAAGTTGACGGCAGTCTTTTTGCCGACGCCGAATGAACTGAGGATGTCAAAACGTTCTTGCTTGCTGAGCTTTTTCGCCATGACATTCATCCCGATATTCGACGAGTTCACCAGGATGCCCGTTGTCGTCCAGTGCGTGGTTCCATGCGCGAATGAGTCGACGATGAATTTACCCTTGGAAAGATTGAATCGCCCGGGCACAGTGAACCGGTCAACCGGGCTCACGAGACCTTTGTCGATCATGGCCGCGACGGTGATTGGTTTCACGACTGAGCCCGGTTCGTACGGAGATGAAAACAGTCGAGCACCCATGTCGTCGACTTTTGACCCGTTGACGTTGTTGGGGTCGACGCTCGGCCAATCGGCGGCCGCAAGAATATGGCCATCTTCGATTCGAACAATGAGAGCGGTGGCCCATGCCGCGTCGAGCTCTTTTGCACGAGAACTCACAACCTTCTGCGAAAACCATTGCAGGTCTGAATCAATCGTGAGATGAATGGTTCCGCCGTCGACCGGCACGGTTTGATCGACCGTGGAGCCGGGGATTCGAATTCCGTCACGGCCCTTTGCGTAGGTCAGGACGCCATCGGTCGCCGCCAAGCACGCGTTCTGAGCGAGTTCGATTCCGGCAAGGGCACCGTCTGTTCCCATGAACCCGACGAGGTTCCCGCCGACCGCACCGCGCGGATAGGTGCGCGTTGGCCGAAGATCGGAATAAACCCACGGTATTCCAAGTGCCTGGACTTCGCGCAACACGGTAACCGTCACGCCTTTCGCAAGATAGCTGAAGTCCGCCGTCGGGTCTTTCGTGATTGCTAAGCGCATATCCGCGACCTGGGCACCGGTCAACGCCGCGATTTCGGTGAGTGCCTGGTCGACGCTCACCGTTGCGTTGTCGCGAATGAAATCAACGACGTATCGCGGTGACGCGGTGATGTCATATCGATCGACGGTCGAGGCGAGCA
>Ga0114963_10000772_pt1 | contig 21804 bp, 21 predicted proteins | sample C_131016_EF_Meta_FD_87019 | JGI IMG/M metagenome (GOLD analysis project Ga0114963, IMG submission 87019) | Freshwater microbial communities from Lake Croche, Canada to study carbon cycling - C_131016_EF_MetaG | ecosystem: Environmental > Aquatic > Freshwater > Lake | place: Lake Croche, Canada...
AAATGTCCAGCAACATTGTTGTTGAAGCTTTGCTTCTAATGACTAAATTTGGTTTCCAAAGACTTTTCAGAATTAGCTAGCAGCTGCTGCGGCAGCTCTCCGCTTTTTCAAGTCAGCTAAAGCTTCAGCAAGAATTTCTTCCAACTCATCACGTGATCTGCGTTCAAGAAGTTGATCTAAGTGCGTCTTAGTCACATGAGCTGTAACTTCTGGGGGAGCTGGGACAGCATCAGTAGTTGCAGTTTCGGTGCAGTGCTTACACTGCCAGGTGTGAGGGATGTCAGCGTCTGCTGAAAATAGCATTTCTGATTCATGACCTTTAGGGCAAACATACTTAACAGTTTGTCTAGGGGAGTATTGAATTCCAGTTGTCTTTTCTTGAGATTGTGTTCCCAATCTAGATCCGCGCAGTGAGTCTGAACTCATAAGTTACCTCCGATAGTTGCTGTGTTAGTTAGAACTAAGGTAACTAAAGATTTATTCCCGCTAGGAAGTTTTCCCCAGAGCCTCAATGGCTAAAGACGTGTTATCAGTAACAATACCGTTAGCGCCAAGCTTTACCAGCCTTTGCATCTCGCTGGCTTCGTTTATTGTCCAGAAGTGAATTTGGGTCCCAGTGGAGCTAACTTTATGAATGAACTTTGGGTTATCAAGCTTTATTCCAAACAATGACGTTGGTATCTGCAGAGCACCAATTCCTGAGAGATGTCTGGATAGATCATTTATTCCCAGTTTGAATAACAACCAGGTTGAGATCACCACAGTTGCACTTGCTGATGTTGCCACCGGTCTAGTGAAGCACTTCAATGCTGCCTTGCGTGTTTTGTTGCTAAAGCTCGAAACCAGAACTCGCTCATGCGCATTGTTTTGTTCAATTGCTTGAACAGTTCCTTCAATTGCCGAAGAATCTTTGATATCAATGTTGAATTTAGTTTGAGGAAATATTCTCAAAGCATCTTGAAGACTTAGCAAAGCTGATCCGTCTTTTAGTTTTAGTTTGCGAAGTTCTTCCCAGCTAAGTTCACTTACTTTAGAAGAAATACCTGCTATTCGCACTAGATCCGGGTCATGACTAAGAACCGCAATACCGTCTTTAGATCCGTGCACATCTGTTTCAATAATGTCTGCACCGGCAGAAACTGCATGCTGAATGGCTCCTTCGGTGTTTTCTGCAGGGGGAGTGAAACCACGGTGGGCGAGAACCACAACTTTGTCGCTGGCGAAGTATGGATGTTCTTGCACAGTGCTCCTAAATGGTGACGGGTAGGCTTAGACGCGTGAACCTATCAACCCTAAGAGTTAAACCTATTCTGCGTTTGCTACTTGGCTTGTATCTGGTGGGTTTAGGTTTATCCATGATGATTCACACTGGACTTGGTGTGCCACCTTGGGATGTGTTAACACAGGGATTTCAACACCAAACTGGCTGGAGCTTTGGTCTCACAGCAACATTGATTAGCGGGGTAGTTCTGTTGCTTTGGATCCCAATTAGACAACGTCCTGGCGTTGGAACTTTGGTTAATGCTGTTTCGATTGGACCGTTTGCCGATTTGAGTAAACCGCTTATGCCTGAACTAAATGACTTTTGGGGTAACTTAGCTTGGCTGGTCCTTGGCTTGATTCTTATCGCAATCGGTTCTGGGCTATACATCAGCGCAGAACTCGGCGGTGGACCTCGTGATGGGCTTATGGTGGGGCTAACCAGAGTAACGAAGCTCCCGTATTGGGTTATCAGATCTAGCGCTGAGGCAGTGGTTCTAGTTTCTGGATGGCTTCTAGGTGGCACTGTGGGGCTTGGAACGGCATTATTTGCCGTTGGAATTGGATATATGCTCCAAATAACCATGAAAATGTTCGGATTTGACCCAAAATCAAGCCCAAGTGGAGTTAAAACCCCAAAATGACGGAAAAAATCCACGTTAAGCACCGTCCAACAGCTCGAGTTCTACTCATAAATGGGAACAATGAGATTTTCCTTCTGAAAACTCATTTTGACCCTGAAGTTGGATTACCACCTAGGTGGCTAACCCCAGGCGGTGGAATTGATTCTGGTGAAACGCCGCTGGAGGCAGCTGTTAGAGAGTTATTCGAGGAAACCGGACTGGTGATAAATCAGTATCAACTGGGCGAGCCGATCCTAGAAACCTCAGGTCGTTGGGATTGGGCTGATCAACTTAGTTATCACACATACACAGATACGATTTTTGAATTTCACGTTGAATCGTTTTCACCAGACACTTCAGGTTTTACTGAAGATGAACACAGAGACATTCTGGAATACAGATGGTGGAACATCCAGGAGCTTTTGGAAAGCGGAGAATCGTTAGCGCCGCATGAGCTTGCGGGTTACCTCAGGAAAAGGTTTATTGAATAACCGATAATGAACATTATGTCAAGTAATGTTTATCTGGCTCTCAAGGCTAGTTCTGGTACTGCTGTGTAGCCTCTACCCACTCGAGCATCTTGGTGTTTGCTTTGCCGGAGTTGATTGCATCAACAGCCAGGGCAAACTTTTCCTGGATGACATTTTGGAAGTTGAATGCGTCAAGATCATAAGCTTTTGCTAAATCCATGGCAGCCATGCCAACGGCTGCATTCAGGGCAACTATGTTGAAAACTGCTGGTCTATCCCCCAGATTTCCAGCGAAAAGGTCCTTAGCCACCTGGGCGTTCTCCTGAGCGTCGCCACCAAGAAGTTCTTGGACTGACCCAAGGGTGATTCCTAGCGATTCAGGGTCAAAATCGAGCTCCTGAAGGGCTTGTTTATGGACAAGCCAAACATGGCTAGGCCCAGTAATGGTCAGTTCATCTAGGCCATCAGAACCTCTGAAGACTATAGCTGAACGGTTCCTTGCCTTTATTTCATTGGCAATCAGGGGTGCCATATCCTTGTTTGCGACTCCAAGAGCGGTTGCAATGGGCTGGACCGGGTTTGCCAAAGGACCTAGGAAATTGAATGTTGTTGGTATTCCTAGAGCCTTCCTGGTTGGTCCTACGTGCTTTAGAGATGGATGGAACAACGGAGCGAAAAAGAAGGTTATTTGGGTCTTGGTAAAGACCTCGGCAAGTTGCTGAGGGGTTAGATCTAGCTTGATTCCTAGAGCCTCAAGCATCTCAGAAGACCCTGTCTTACCGCTGGCAGACCTTGAGCCGTGCTTCAGAACTGGATATCCACAGGCTGCAATCACAATCGCAGCCATAGAGGAAATGTTCACTGTGCCAAGCTGGTCCCCTCCCGTGCCAACGATATCGATGGCTTGATCGGTGACCGGAACTTTGACCGAGTACTCGAGCATGACATCGACAAACCCAGATAGCTCATCAAGAACTTCGCCCTTGGCGCGCAGTCCCAAAAGGAATGCAGCCATCTCAGTTTCGGTTGCTCCACCTGACATAATCTCGTGCATTGACCACTGAGCCTGAGCTTTCGACAAGTGTTGTTTTTGTTCAACACTTTCGATTATTTTTACCCAGGATAATTCGTCAGTCATGGAGTCATTCTAGTCTTCGGTTTCCAAGGAATAATCAAGAATTCCGCACCGCAACGCGGATATTGGCAAGGTAACAGTTAGATTAAGGGCTAAAATAAAGACATGGCCTCTGCTCCTCTAACTCACAATCAAATCCATCGCCCAAGCGCAACTTCGGTTGGAACAATCGTCTGGCTAGGTAGTGAAGTTATGTTCTTTGCTGCCCTATTTGCCATGTATTTCAGCCTTAGAGGCAATTCTCCGGAAATGTGGACCAATGGAACTGAAAAGTTACAATTTGGCTTCGCTTTGACCAACACCCTGATCCTTGTGGCATCTTCGTTCACAGCTCAGTTCGGTGTTTTTGCTGCCGAGAGAATGCAACCTCGTGCAACCGGCAAGTCCCCTCTCAAGTGGGGTATGGTCGAGTGGTTTATCTTGAGCTACATCCTTGGAGCAATCTTCGTTTCTGGTCAGGTATGGGAGTACTCAAATCTAATTAGCGAAGGTGTATCCCTAAGTAGCGATAGCTACGGATCTTCCTTCTACATGACCACTGGATTCCACGCATTGCACGTAACTGGTGGACTTATTGCTTTCCTATTCGTTATTGGTAGGACCTTTGCTGCAAAGAAGTTTGGACACAAAGAAGCAACAACAGCAATTGTGGTCTCCTACTACTGGCACTTCGTTGACGTGGTTTGGATCGCTTTGTTCCTAATCATTTATGTTTTGAAATAAATAAAAATCGAAAGATGAGAATGCTAAAAAGCAAGCTAAACAATTTGCGAAGAAGCCCTAAGGGCCTAGTGATTATCCTTTTCGCTGGTTTACTAGTTGTTGGAACTGGTTACAGTGCAGTTAATGCCGCTGTGTCCGCTACCCCACAGGCTGCAGTACACTCCGCAGCTCAGGTTAACTACGGTAAAAAACTTTTCCTAGCTAACTGTGCTTCATGTCACGGAAAAAATGCTGAAGGAACTGCAAATGCTCCAACACTTATCGGTGTTGGTGAAGCATCAGTTGACTTCCAAGTTTCAACCGGACGTATGCCAGGTGCTGCCAGCGGACCGCAACTTCAGGTGAAGCCAGTTCAGTTCAACAATGATGAAATTGCTGCGATGGCAGCTTATGTTGGTTCACTAGGAACCGGACCTGCTATTCCTGGCGTTGCTTACACTGCCGGAAACGGTGATCCACAAAAAGGTGGACAGCTTTTCAGAATCAACTGTGCAATGTGTCACAACGCAGGTGGTCAAGGTGGAGCTCTTACTGAAGGTAAGTATGCTCCTGCTTTGATGCACTCCTCTGCAAAAACTATTGCTGAGGCTATGATTCTTGGACCTCAGAACATGCCAGTGTTCAATGATGCGAACCTAACTCCTCAGGAGAAGAACGATATCATCACTTACTTGCAATACCTTCAGACCCACAGCTCTGCTGGTGGAGATGAACTTGGTGGTCTAGGTCCTGTTACCGAAGGTCTACTTGCATGGTTAGGTTTGCTAGGACTAATCGTTGCAATCACCATTTGGCTTGGCGCAAAATCTAACTAAAGAAAAAGAAAGACAAAATTGAGCGAGCAGTCTAAAGAAGTTGCCAAAAGCAATCATTTGCCTGAGGCAGAACATGTCTATGACGGTGGCCTGAGTGTAGTTCACCAAGATGCTGTTAAGGATCCGGGCATCGAACCTCACCGCGTCAGAATGACCGATAAGAGTAAAAAGCATGAGAAGGCGGCAGCCCGTCAAGTTGTTTGGCTTTTCACTCTCTCAATGTTGGGAAGCGCTTTTGCACTTTATGCATACTTTGCATTCCCTCTAAGTGCAGATTTGATTACCGTACGTAACAACACTTTGTTCCTAGGAACTGGAATCACTCTTGGTCTTTTAGGTATTGGTATCGGTGCAGTTCACTGGGCCAAAACTTTGATGCCAGATAACGAAGTTTCTGAAGATCGTCACCCGATTAGATCAAGTGAAGAAAAGCGTGCAGCAGCAATCGAGATCATCAATCTTGCTAACCAAGAATCTGGTTTCTCTAGAAGAAAACTAATCCGCAGAACTCTTTACGGAGCGCTTGCGCTATTCCCGCTTCCGGGAATCATCATCTTTGCTGACCTTGGTCCAAACCCAGGTGACAAGCTTCGTCACACTGCTTGGAAGCCAGGTACTCGCCTTACTCAGGACCCATTTGGTACACCAATCAAAGCTTCTGAACTAACCGAAGGTTCTGTGTTCCACGTAATTCCTGAAGGTCTAAACCCAGAGCAGGAAGATTACCTAGAGCAGAAATCTAAAGCTGCCGTTCTTTTGGTTCGCGTTGATCCTCAAATTCTTAAGGAAGCTCCTGAGAAGAAGGATTGGTCTTACCAAGGCATCGTTGCTTACTCAAAGATTTGTACTCACGTTGGTTGCCCAGTGGCACTATACGAGCAGGTTACCCACCACTTGCTATGCCCATGCCACCAATCAACTTTCGATCTAGTTGATGGTTGCAAAGTTATCTTTGGTCCAGCATCGAGACCACTTCCCCAGCTTCCAATTTATGTTGATGAAGAGGGCTACCTAAGAGCTCAATCAGATTTCCTCGAACCCGTAGGGCCATCATTCTGGGATAGGAGCGTGAAAGCGTGAGTAACACCGCTACCGCAAAAAAGAAGAACGGTTTCTTAGCAGGAACTGCTAACTACGTTGACGAGCGAGTCGGAGTTGCCGGAATCCTAAAGGAATTCGGTCGAAAGATTTTCCCTGACCACTGGTCATTCATGCTTGGTGAAGTTGCACTTTATTCATTCCTAGTGCTGCTACTTTCAGGAACCTTCCTAACCTTCTTCTTCCAACCTTCGATGACAGATGTGATCTACAACGGTGTTTATGCTCCGCTGAAGGGTGCACACATGTCTATCGCTTACGCATCTAGCTTGGACATCAGCTTTGAAGTTCGTGGTGGATTGCTAATGCGTCAGGTTCACCACTGGTCTGCATTGCTATTCGTAGCCGCTGCTGGTCTTCACATGCTTCGCGTATTCTTCACCGGCGCTTTCCGCAAGCCTCGTGAATTGAACTGGGTTGTTGGATTCGTTCTATTTGTTTTGGGTATGGCTGCTGGTTTCACCGGCTATTCACTACCTGATGACTTGCTATCTGGTAACGGTCTAAGAATTATTGATGGAATGATCAAGGGTGTTCCATTCATCGGAACTTGGATCTCTTCATTGCTTTTCGGTGGAGAGTTCCCAGGACACTCAATCGTTGGAAGACTTTACAGCCTTCACATCATGTTGGTTCCAGCGCTTATCTTGGTCTTCTTAGCGATTCACTTGGTGATGCTAGTGCTTCACAAGCACACTCACTACTCTGCTGCTGGTCGTAAAGACAGCAACATTGTTGGTTACCCGCTAATGCCTGTTTATGTTGCAAAGGCAGGTGGATTCTTCTTCATCGTGTTCGGTGTGATCATGTTGATTGCTTCGTTCTTCACTATCAACCCAATCTGGAACTACGGTGGTTATGATCCATCCCCTGTTTCAGCTGGAACTCAGCCTGACTGGTATATCGGTTGGCTAGATGGTGCATTGCGTCTTGCTCCAACTCACATCGAGTTCATGCTTGGTGATAACACAGTTTCAATGAACATTCTCTTGCCATTGATTATCAGCCTTGTCTTCCTAGCTCTTGTTGCTGCGTATCCATTCTTCGAGAATTGGGTAACAGGCGACAAACGCGAACACCACGTATTGGATCGTCCACGCAACGCACCAGTGAGAACTGCCATCGGTGCTGCCGGTGTTACTTTCTACGCAGTGCTATGGGCTGGAGCTTCAACAGACTTGATTGCAACTAACTTCAAGATGTCTTTGAACCAGGTACTGGTTACCATGCAGATCTCCTTGATTGTTTTGCCTATCGTCGCATTCGTAGTTACCAAGCGCATTTGCTTGGCACTGCAGCGTAAGGATCAGGAAATTGCACTGCACGGTCGTGAGTCTGGAAGAATCGTTCGACTACCTCACGGTGAATACATTGAAGTTCACGAAGTTGCTAACGAATACGATTTGTTCAAGCTAGTTGACTACAAGGACTACCAGCCAACACTAGCTAGACCTAACGCTCAAGGAAAGATTACGATTGGCGCTCGCATGCGTGCAGCGGCTTCTCGTTTCTACTTCAAGGACAGCGTCTCCCCTACTACTCAAACTGCTATTGAAGCGAATGCTCACCACACTCATGAGATCGAAGAGCAAGTTCAGAAAGCTATCGAGAATCAGAAGTAAAACCAAAGTTGTAAAAGAATTGCCCACCATGTTTATTGGTGGGCAATTTACTTTAAGCTTTTACCGTTTAGTGAGCGTGCGCTCCGCGAGAGTGTTCGAATACGAAACCAATCAAAGCCACAAGCGCTAGTGGGAAACCACAAACAAATAGCCACCAACCAACTGCTAGTGCTGTGAAGCACATTGCACTTGAGATACCAAGAGCTAAAGGCCACCATGAGAACGGAGCAAAGAAACCAGCTTCGGCTTCACCGTCTTCAATGTTTGCATCTGGAAGATCTTCAGCACCGGTGAAATTGTTTGCAGTCTTACCAAAATAGAAAGCGATGAAACCAGATAGGAATACCAACATTCCAATAGCAGCGGTTCCAATCACTTCAATTTGACCGTAAGCAACGCTCGACCAGTAGCCATAAACGCCAGTTACAACTAAATAGAAAACGGTTAGTAGTAGAAAGATATTTTTATTCGTCTTCATGTTTCTTACTTCGCCTTAGCTTTCACTGCGACCTTAGCTTCTGGTGAAGCATAATCAGGGTGGTTCAAATCAAATGCAGGTGATTCGCTTCTGATTCTTGGGATTGAAGTGAAGTTGTGACGTGGAATTGGTGAAGCAGTTGCCCACTCCAAGCTACGTCCGTAACCCCATGGGTCATTCATCTCAACACGAACACCGTTGCGGTGAGTGATCCAAACGTTCCATAGGAATGGAATCATTGAAAGACCCAGAATCAAAGCACCGAATGATGACAGTTGGTTCATCCAGGTGAAACCGTCATTTTGGAGGTATGTGTAGTAACGACGAGGCATACCGATCACACCTAGCCAGTGCTGGATTAGGAATGTGGTGTGGAAACCAATGAATAGAAGCCAGAAGTGAATCTTTCCTAGACGCTCGTTGAGCATCTTTCCAGTCATCTTTGGCCACCAGAAATAGAATCCACCGAACATCGCAAACACAACAGTTCCGAATACTACGTAGTGGAAGTGAGCTACCACGAAGTATGAATCTGAAAGATGGAAGTCAAGTGTTGGTGAAGCCAGGATTACACCGGTAAGACCACCGAAGATGAAGGTTGTTAGGAATCCAAGAGCGAAAACCATTGGAGTTTCAAACGTGACTGAGCCTCGCCACATGGTTCCAATCCAGTTGAAGATCTTCACACCGGTAGGAACCGCAATCAACATTGTTGTGAAAGCGAAGAACGGTAGCAATACAGAACCAGTTACATACATGTGGTGAGCCCACACTGTCATTGACAACGCAGCAATAGCAATGGTCGCGTAAACAAGTGTGCGGTAACCAAAGATTGGCTTACGGCTGAACACTGGGAAGATTTCTGAAACGATTCCGAAGAAAGGCAACGCAAGAATATAAACCTCTGGGTGTCCGAAGAACCAGAACAAGTGCTGCCACAGCATTGGACCACCGTTGGCAGCTTCAAAGATGTGCGCACCAAACTTGCGATCTGCACCAAGAGCAAACAGTGCAGCTGCTAGTGGTGGGAAACACATGATGACAAGAATTGATGTGACCAAAGTGTTCCAAGTGAAAATTGGAAGACGGAACATTGTCATACCTGGAGCTCGCATGGTGACGATAGTTGTGATGAAGTTCACACCACCCATGATTGTTCCGAAACCAGAAAGCGCTAGACCAAACACCCAAAGGTCTCCACCAAGACCTGGTGAGAACGTTGTATTAGACAGAGGCGCATAAGCAAACCAGCCGAATGATGCGGCACCCTGAGGTGTGAAGAAACCAGCAACTGCTACGAAGCTACCGAAGAAGTAGAACCAGTAAGCAATCGCGTTCAATCTTGGGAAAGCAACATCCGGTGCACCAATTTGTAGTGGCATCAAAACGTTAGCGAAACCAGCAAACAAAGGTGTTGCAAACATAAGCAACATGATTGTTCCGTGCATGGTAAACAGCTGGTTGTATTGCTCTTTGGTCTGAACAATTGTTAGACCAGGCATAGCCAACTGTGCGCGAATAATCAATGCCATCACACCTGCGATCATGAAGTAGATCACTGCGGTGATTAGGTAGAGGTAACCAATCTTCTTGTGGTCGGTGGTGGTTAACCAGTCAACAACAATGCGACCTTTAGATTTCTTGACAGTAGTAATCATGCTTTAGCCTTTGTTTGCTGGGTTAGTACCCGGAAGGTTGTTGTTACGGTTCAAGTTGTTTGGATCACTTGGGTCTGCGGTTAGCTGACCTGAGTATCCTGCGGCGGCTAGATCTGCAACGTGCTTGTCGTAATCACCTTGAGAAACAACCTTCACGTTGAAAAGCATCATTGAGTGGAATTCACCACAGAGTTCAGCACACTTACCCTTGTAATCACCGATTACCTGAGGTGTGAAATACATCTTGTTGATGCGACCTGGGAAAACGTCTTTTTTGTATAGGAAGTCAATAACCCAGAAGGAGTGAATAACGTCTCTTGAAGTTAGGTCAATCTCTACGCTCTTGTTTACTGGTAAGTAGAGGGTAGGTAGCTCAGCTTCAGTGCCATCGCCCTGATACTGAATACCGCTGTCATAAACGTTGTCGTTGGTGTAGTTGAAGTCCCAAGACCACTGCTTTCCAACAACTTCAATTCTGTAATCACTCTTAACCGGTGCTTCAACTGCGTTTAGATCGATGGTTGTCTGAGCAAAGAATCCGATGACCAGGATCAAAGGAACCACTGTAAATAGCGTCTCAATAGGCATGTTGTAACGAAGCTGAGGAGGGATTTCAGAATCACCCTTACGGCGACGGTAAACGATAATTGCGAAGAACATCAAGCCCCAGGCGATGATTCCAACCGCATAAAGTACTAGCCAAGAATCGGTCCAAAGCTTGACGATTCGGTCTGTGTGGTTGGTAACTCCTGGAACTCCAGGTAGGAATCCTCTAGAAGTTTCAGCACTACAGCCTGTTAATGAGGCTACTAGGACGGTGAATATGGATAAAAGTACCCACTTTAATCGAGGCTTACGAAGCACAATCGACCCTTCAAAATTGTTTTTTCTGTGCTCTAAGTCTATTCGCCTAGGACCGTTAAATCGGCCATAAACACCAATAAATAAGCGGTTTAAAGCAAAATCACCCCCGAATTTTCGGAGGCAATTGCTTTCAAGATTGTTTAGCTGAACGAAGATCCACAAGCACAGGTTCCCTGGCTGTTTGGGTTGTCGATTTCAAATGAACGCTTCTGGAAAGTGTCTACGAAATCAAATGTGGCCCCGTTGATAAAAGGCGCTGACATGCTGTCAACAACTACTTCTACCCCGTCAAAGTCACGAATAAGGTCATCTTCACGCAGTTCAGGGGTCAAAATGAAAGGCAGATACTGGAAACCAGCACAGCCGCCAACTTTAACTTCAACGCGTAGGCGAAGTTTCTGACCCTCTTCAAGATCAGAAATGTCAGCGGTTTCGATGTGACGACGAAGTTCAGCCTTAGCTGCTTCGGTGATTTCTAAACCATGGGTTAGAGTTTCAGTCATTTTTGCTCCTTACTTCCCTTCTAGTCTAACTAATCTGCCTGTAATTGGTTAGCCGAAAGCAAGAATAGAGCTTCGGCCACCATTGCATTTCGCAAACCAACCAGGTGAATGGACTCATTTGGACTGTGAGCTCGAGAATCCGCATCCTCAACTCCAGTTACCAAAATCTGCGCATCTGGGAACACTTCGGTCAAATCAGCGATAAACGGGATAGATCCGCCGATACCGATGTCAACTGAAGGGTTGCCAAAGGCAGCTCTTAGGCTGTTTTTAGCCAATTGAGCGGCCCAACCTGAAGAATCAGCCATAAAGGCCTTTCCTTCCTCAATTTCACCGAATTCAAGCCTTGCCCCAAAAGGCACGTTAGCTTCGATATGAGCCCTGAGCAGCAAAAGCGCCTCATGCGGGTCCTGTCCAGGAGCTATTCTCAGGCTTATTTTGGCTGAAGCGCTAGGCATAAGGGTGTTTGAAGAGGTGGCAACCGAAGGAGCATCGATACCGATGACGGTAAGTGAGGATTTACCCCACAATCTGGTCATCAGCCCTCCCTCACCGATCTGGCTAACTTCAGGAAGCAGGCTGCTGTCAGTCCTCAAATTGGCATCCGTGTATGGCAGATCTTCGAATTCATAGGATTTTAGACCCTCAACGGCCACATTTCCCTTGTCATCATGCAAAGATGCAAGGACCTTTACCAGTGGAATCAAGGCATCCGGAACCGCACCTCCAAACATTCCAGAGTGAACGGCATGTTCCATGGTTCTAATGTGAATGACCTGAGAAACCATACCTCTAAGGCTCACAGTCAAAGCTGGAACCTCAGGCGACCAGTTCATTGAATCTGCCACAATAATCACGTCTGCGGCCAATTTAGCCTTATTTTCGTCCAAAAATGCTCTAAAAGTCCTTGAACCGGCTTCTTCTTCTCCCTCAATAAAGATAGATAGACCCAAGTCAAAATCGTCTCCAGCAAGGTTTTTTAGGGCTTCAATTGCTGATAAGTGAGTGATCACACCGGCTTTATCGTCAGCTGCTCCTCGACCATAGATGCGACCATCCTTGGCGGTTGGTTCAAAAGCAGGACTCAACCATAGATCTGCATCACCAGGAGGTTGAACATCGTGGTGAGCGTATAGCAAAATGTGTGGCTTACCGTTTTTAGCCTTTCTGCTCGCTAAAACCGCCGGAGCACCAGGAATGCCATCCAAAACTGCTCTCTTGACTTCGACCTCATCAAAGACGCCGGTGTCCCTAAATAGCTGGGCAACAGTCTCAGCGCTTCGTTCCAAATCATTGGCATCGAATGCATCCCAAGCTATGCCTGGAATGCGAACAAGTTCACCAAGGGTCGCTAGACGCCCTTCAAACTCAGACTCGATCAGTTTTGCGGTGGTATCAATAAGTTCCTGGTCGGGTGTCATACGAGATGAACTGGCAGGATTCGGCAAGAATGTCATGTGAGTAATCTAAATCACATGAGCGTGAAAACTAAGGACATTGATGAGCGACCAGCAAAATAATTCCAATTCGAAATCTTCCGGTAAGGGCCGTCCAACCCCTACCCGCAAAGAGCGCGAAGCCACCAACCTACGTCCAATTGTTGGGAGCAAAAGCAAAGCTTCGATTGCTCAATCACGCCAGGCGCAACGAGAGTCTCGGCTAAAGGCTAGAGCTGCGATGTTAGCTGGTGACGAGAAGTATTTACTTGGCCGTGATCGTGGACCACAGAGAAAACTTGCCCGTGAAGTTATTGACAACCGATACACCATCATCGAGGGACTAATGCCCATGATGGTGATCCTGTTGCTAGTCTCATCGACCAACAACGTTGCGGTTCAAAACATCACAACTATTGTGATGATTGCTGCCCTTATGGTTGTTGCCATTGAAGCAACTTTTCTTAACAACATAATCAAGAGGCTTGTTCGGGAGAAGTTAGGTGAATCAACTCAACTTCAGCGTGGAACCTGGTTTTATGTTGTGAGTCGTGGCATGCAGCCTCGACCACTTCGTATTCCAAAACCTGCCCCACGTCGTAATAAAGCAAAGAAGTAACTCTAAAAAGCAAAACTTTAAAAGCTCTAACCACAAGTTCACAAAGGAGTCAACTGTGGCAGATAGCACTGCTCCGCAATTACCTGAACTAATCTCTCAGGTTGTCAATGCAATCGAGGAGCTAAAAGGAACCTACGCAGGTTTTGATGTTCATCCGAGTCTTCATGCTGACCATTCAGAAATAAGTTCTGTACTAAAAGAACTTACAGATCGATTAGATAATAATTTCCCCTATTTTCACCCAAGCTATGCTGCTCAAATGCTGAAAGCCCCGCACCCGGTTGCAATTGCAGCATATCTGGCAACCATGATATTGAATCCTAATAATCACTCCATTGATGCATCTCCAGCAACAACAATCATGGAACGTGAAGTTCTAAAGCAATTTGCCGAGATGTTTGAATATCCAGAAGATTTCCTGGGACATCTGACTTGGAGTGGAACAACCGCAAATCTAGAAGCACTCTGGATTGCTAGAGAACTGAAACCAACCAAAAAGATTGCTCATTCCGCGGATGCGCACTACACCCACTCCAGAATGTCTGAAGTTCTTGGTACTACCAACGTTTCGATTCCAACCGAGGCAGATGGAAGAATGTCACTAGAAGCGCTGGAATCAGAACTAAAAACAGGTGAAATCGGTACAATCGTTGCAACCCTGGGAACAACCGGACTTGGTGCCGTTGATCCCCTAGCAGATATTCTCATGCTTGCTAAAAAATATGATGCCCGCGTTCATGTTGATACTGCCTACGGAGGTTTCTTTAAACTAATTGCTGCCAATCATCTATCCCCTGAAACTGCTCGCCATTTTGCAGAGCTAAAAAATGCGGATTCGATTGTGGTGGACCCTCACAAGCACGGTTTGCAACCTTATGGTTCAGGAGCGGTGTTCTTCAAAGACCTCAGCGTTGGCAAGTTCTATAAACATGATTCCCCTTACACATACTTCCTCTCCGATGAAGTTCACTTCGGTGAAATACAGCTTGAGTGTTCTAGAGCAGGAGCTTCTGCTGCAGCAATCTGGGCAACGCTAAAACTTTTTCCTCTCACAGAAGAGGGCTTGGGTAAAGCTCTTATCCCGACTAGGCAAGCTGCAACAAGTTGGTATGACTTAATCAACCAATCCGATACATTAGTCGCTTATCAGAAGCCAGAACTAGACATAATCACCTACCTACCTAGAGTTGACTCGATGTCTAAACTCGACTTTGTTTCCCATGAATTACTTGTACAAGCAGCAGAAGGCGATCGCCGAGATCAGATTCACTTGGCAACCTACATCACTAAACCTGAACAACTAAAGGCAAGAGGCTTCGAACTTATACAGGATGCACCAACTGCCAGAATCCTAAGAAGTGTTCTAATGAAACCTGAGCATAAAACTTGGGTCCCTCAACTACACCATAAAGTTGAGTCATTGGCCCGCAAAATTATTGGTTAGTATCAACTCATACACAAATAAGGACAGAAAATGAAATATCGTTACCTAGGGAACAGTGGATTCAAAGTAAGCGAACTGGTTTATGGAAACTGGTTGACTCACGCTACTCAAATCGAAAACGAAAGAGCTATCTCAACTGTTCACGCAGCCCTTGAAGGTGGCATCACTTCTTTCGACACTGCTGATGTTTACGCTAACCAAGCAGCCGAAAGTGTTCTTGGTGAAGCTCTTAAGGGTCAGCGTCGCGAAGGACTAGAAGTCTTTACTAAGGTCTACTGGCCAGTGGCCCAGCGTATGCCTAATGACCACGGTCTATCACGCAAACACATCATGGAATCAATCAACGGTTCGTTGAAGCGTCTTCAAATGGATTACGTAGATCTTTACCAAGCCCACCGCTATGACGTTGAGACTCCCCTAGAAGAAACCATGACGGCATTCGCTGACATTGTTCGCCAAGGTAAAGCTCTATACATCGGTGTTTCAGAATGGAACGCAGAACAGATTGGTGCAGGTGTGAAATTAGCTAAGGAACTAAACATTCAACTAATTTCAAGCCAGCCTCAATACTCAATGCTTTGGCGTGTGATTGAAGCCGAAGTTATCCCTACCTGTGAAGAGCTAGGTGTTAGTCAAATCGTTTGGTCACCTATGGCTCAGGGTGTTTTGACCGGAAAGTATCTTCCAGGTCAACCAGTTCCTGCCGGTTCTAGAGCTTCAGATGAAAAAGTAAACGGCTCAATCCAGAAGATGCTTACCGATGAAGTGCTAACTAAAGTTCAACTTCTAAAGCCACTCGCAGATGAACTAGGTATCACCATGGCTCAATTTGCTTTGGCTTGGGTGCTTCAGAACAAGAACGTAGCAAGTGCGATTGTTGGTGCAACTTCACCAGAGCAGATCACAAGCAACATCGGTGCTGTTGGTGTTGAGATTCCTCAGGAAGTTATGACTAAGGTGACAGAGATTCTTGCTGATGTCACAGTTACCGACCCAGCTGAAACTAAGTCTCCAGAAGCCAGACTCGTCTAACTAACGATTTAGTTTGCGTCCCCAAAAAGGACCAAAGTAGATAAAACCTGTATAGCCCTGAACTAGGTTCGCTCCGGCATTCAAGCGTTCTTGAACCTGAGCTCTAGTTTCAACTCCACCAACCGAAATAACCGTGAGCTCATTTCCTATTGTCTTGCGCAAGAGTTTCAGGACTTCAAGAGAACGATTATTGAGGACAGGTCCGGACAGACCTCCTGCTCCCATCGCAGCAACTTTCTCACTTGAAGTAGTCAAGTTATCTCTGGTGATGGTTGTGTTCGTTGCAATGACTCCAGCCAGCCCAAGTCTTTTTGCAAGTTTTGCAACATCAACTATGTCTTCATCAGAAAGATCAGGGGCAATCTTAACAAGCACCGGTTTCCCTAAAGACTCCTGTTGAACAGCAACCAAAATAGGTTCAAGTGCCTTCACATCCTGCAAAGACCTTAGTCCCGGCGTGTTTGGTGATGAAACATTCACTGCCATGTAGTCCGCAAAAGGTGCCAATAGTTTTGCGCTCTTCTGGTAGTCAGCAACAGCATCTTCGACTGGTGTCACTTTACTTTTACCGATGTTCACACCAATGATTGGAAGCTTCTTATTCGACGCCCTGAGCTTCTCAAGTCGTTTTGCAACTACCTCTGCCCCATCGTTGTTGAAACCCATGCGATTTATCAGAGCCCGATCTGCTTTCAATCTAAAGAGCCTCGGTTTTTCATTACCAGGTTGGGCAATCGCGGTCACTGTTCCAATTTCAACGTGTGAGAAACCCAACTCACCAAGGGCAACAACAGCTTCAGCGTTCTTATCAAATCCAGCCGCGATGCCAAATGCTCCGTTGAATTCAAATCCAAGGGCTTTGATTTTTTGAGATTTGTTTCTAAGCAACCGCAACAAACCTAGGTTTGAAGCTGACTTTATTGCAAACATACCTAAATGGTGCGCTGTCTCAGGATTTAGTTTGGACAGAAATAATCTGAAGATGAGTGGATAGAGCACGATTTAGTGTGTCCTCAACTGACTAAGCCTGCTCGTCAAAACTGGTTTCTCGTTCCACTTTCAACAAAGTAATGGCTGCTTCAAAATCCTCTAGTGTTTCCCAACCTTGGTAAACACTTGCGTAACGCATGAAAGCCACCTCATCGAGTTTCCTTAGCGGTTCCAGAATTGCTAAACCGACTTCTTGGGCTTCAACTTGAGCCGAACCTGTGGCTCTAATGGTCTCCTCAACAGTTTGAGCCAACATGGCTAGATCAGATTCGGTTACCGGTCTGCCTTGGCAAGCCTTACGAACACCGTTCATGATCTTGTCTCGACTGAAAGGCTCAGTGGTTCCACCACGCTTTAGAACTGAAAGACTGGCGGTTTCGGTGGTTGAAAATCTAGCTCCACACTCAGGACACTGTCTTCTTCTGCGGATAGACGATCCGTCATCCGAGGTTCTTGAATCCATAACCCTGGAATCAGGATTACGGCAAAAAGGACAGTACACGGAGAACTCCTTCAAATCCAAGATGTAGTGGTTCTAGTCTAATCTCAACCAAGATGTAGTGGTAGGAAGCGGAAAGCATCAACAACCAGTTGATGAAGGTTTAGGCGTTAGCCTATACAAGTACCCCTAGATAGGACCATTTTGCAAGAAATACTCGACACATCAGAAGCCCTCAAAGCTGCATTCAGAAGACATGCCTCAGGCGTTTGCATCATTACATTGAACGATCCCGAAGGCAACCCGGTTGGCTTCACAGCGACCTCTGTAACCTCACTGGGCTCTAATCCAGCGTTGGCAACCTTCAACGTGGCTCGTGGAGCAAGTAGCTGGAATGCGCTAAAAAACGCTGATTATGTTGCCATTTCAATGCTGAATGAAGAATCTCTTTATCTTGCTAAAAAACTGTCTGAAGATCACACCAAGCGTTTCTTAGATGATGACTGGAAACCAGAAGCTCAATACCAACTACCTATCTTTGACAAAGTGAATGCAGTTTTGATTTGCAAAATCAGAGAACGAATTGAAGTTGAATCCAATGCAGTGATTATTGTTGACATCCTCAAGGGACTATTACCCGAAGAGCTCTCCAGTTTGCTCTACCACAACAGGGGTTACGTCATCCCCGGCAAAAGGTTCGACTGAATTAACCTGAACTGGCATTTCTAAGACGTCATTACCGAAATGCTGCTTGATTTCAGAGATCAGCTCACTTCCGACAAACACCTTGTGCTTGATTCGATATTCAGTAACTCCAGTATCAGTTTTCAAAAGAAGTTGAACTTCGGTTTGACCTGGGTATCTGGAAAGAATCTTGTCTAGCTGCTCGATGTTTGGGCGGGTTGCTAAATGTTGAGCAATGGCAACTTTTAGCGGACCAACAAAACCTGACTTATCTTTTTCAAGAACTACCACATCGTTAACATTTAGAGTGAAACTGTCATCTCTTGGACGAAGGCGGCCTCTAACCGCAACTATGGCATCTACCTTCAGTTTTTCGGCCTGTTCCAAATAAGTCTTACTAAACATCATCAAGGTGATTTCAGAATCAAGATCTTCAATAGTCACATTCGCATAGACATTGCCAGAAGAACGGGCAGTCTTCACTTCAACATTGGTAATCAAACCACTAAGAGTGACAGCTTCACCCTCAGTGAAATTGGCTCTTGAATTGAAGTAAGTGATGGTTTCTGTCGCAGCGGCTCTAATGCTGTTCTCTGCTCCCCTCAGCGGGTGATCGCTGACATACAAACCAAGCATTTCGCGTTCGAGGCTCAAGAGTTGTCGCTGAGGCCACTCCTCAAGGTTTGCGATCTTGATATTATTTTGCTCTTCTTCGAAATCACCAAACAGATCCATATCTCCTGAAGACTTTGATTTCTTATCCTTCAGAGCTGAATCAACTAGTTCTTCGTGAATTTCATAAAGCGCTCTTCTAGTAACACCAAAGGAATCAAAAGCACCAGCTTTGATAAGTGACTCAATCACACGCTTGGTGCAGACAGATGCAGGAACCTTTTCTATAAAGTCCTGGAATGATTCAAAACGACCTTCGGTGTTTCTAGTATCGATGATTGCCTGAACCACACCACCACCAACGTTACGGATAGCTTCCAAACCAAAACGAATGTCTTTACCCACCGCTTGGAAATCAGCAATTGAGTCGTTCACATCAGGCGGCAAAACCTTCAAACCAGCTCTTCTTGCTTCGCTTAGATAAGTACTCAAGCGATCTCTCGAGTTCCTAATCGAAGTCAAAAGCGCTGCCATGTATTCCTGCGGGAAGTTTGCTTTCATATACGCAGTCCAATAGGACAACACTCCATAGGCAGCCGAGTGTGCCTTGTTGAACGCATAGTCAGCAAAAGGAAGCAGTGTCTCCCAAAGTTTCTCTATCGCTTCATCAGAGAACTTGTTAGATCTCATTTCATTAGCAAAGGTTAGCTTCAGAGCATCCAGCTCTTCCTTCTTCTTCTTACCCATAGCTCGGCGTAAGTTGTCCGCTTGAGCCAGAGAGAAGTTAGCTACTTTTTGGGCAACAGCCATAACCTGCTCTTGATAAACGATAAGACCATAGGTTGGATCAAGAATCTCAGATAGTGGTTGTTCGAGTTCTAAGTGAATAGGTTTATTCTGTTCTAAACCGTTTTTACGTTGAGCATAAGAAGTGTGAGAACCCATACCCATTGGTCCTGGTCGATACAAAGCAATAGCCGCTGAAATGTGCTCAAACTTAGACGGTTTCATCAAGCGCAACAAGGATCGCATCTGACCGCTGTCCAACTGGAACACACCGAGAGTGTCTCCCCTGGAAATCATTTCATAAGTATTGGTATCGCCATCAAGATCTAAATCTTCAAGTACTACGGTAACCCCACGGTTACTCTGCGCATTCTCAATCGCCTTATCCAGAACTGTCAGGTTACGAAGCCCCAGGAAGTCCATCTTCACAAGCCCTAGCTCTTCACATGCGTGTTGAGCGAAAGCGGTGATGATTGCCCCGTCATCATCTCTTCTGATTACCGGAATCACATCAAGTAGTGGTTCGGCAGACATGATCACACCGGCTGCGTGAACGCTTGTTTGTCGCTTTAGACCTTCAAGACCTCTAGCCAACTCAAAAGTCTTCAGAGCATCAGAGTCTTCTTCAAGAATCTTTCGGAACTCTGCAGCTTCTTTATAACGACTGTTCGAGTCAACCGGAGCATCTAATGCAACTGGTTCAAACTCAATTGGCTCTTCATCAAACTCTTCTTCTGAATCTTCCACGGTTTCAACAATCACTGGTCGAGCTTTCGGGTCGACCACCATTTCGGTAAGGGTCATGTCTTTACCAAGAACCATTCGAGGCATTGCCTTGGTTAGCTTCTCCCCGACCGAATACTCCATACCCAAAACACGAGCCGCATCTTTGAGGCTTTGTTTAGCCTTGATGGTTCCATAGGTAATAATCTGCGCAACTCGATCATCGCCGTATTTCTGAGTCACATACCTGATTACTTCACCACGGCGTCGATCATCGAAGTCAACATCGATATCAGGAAGGCTAATACGAGCTGGATTCAAGAAACGCTCAAAAAGTAGTCCGTACTTAATTGGATCCAGTGCTGTGATTCCAAGTGCATAGGCCACGATAGAACCAGCTGCTGAACCACGACCAGGACCGACTCTGATGCCCTGCTCACGAGCCCAATTGATGAAATCTGCAACTACTAGGAAGTAGCCAGGGAAGTTCATGTTCTTGATGACTTCGATTTCAAATGCAACACGTTGCTTATACTCATCGGTTAGGTTCTCACCGAAACGTTCTCTCACACCTCTTTGAACTTCTAGCTCAAACCATGATGCCTCTGTCTGACCTTCAGGAACCTGGAATCTAGGCATCAAATTACGTTTTTCGAACTTAATGCCTGAGCGTTCCGCAATCAGTAGCGTGTTATCGCATGCTTCAGGGAAATCAGCAAAGAGTTCACGCATAGCTTTTGCACTCTTTAGGTAATAACCGGAACCTTCGAATTTGAATCTGCGCTCATCAGTTAGCTTGGTTCCAGTTTGAATACACAGCAGAGCTTCTTGGGCTGCTGAGTCCCCAGGATTAGTGAAATGCAGGTCATTTGTTGCAACCAGCGGTATTCCAAGATCTTTAGAGAGCCTAATCAAATCATCGAAGGTCCTACGTTCAACCTCTGCCCCGTGCTGCATGATTTCGATGAAATAGTTTTCCTTACCGAAAATATCTCTAAACTCCGCTGCAGTCTCCAAAGCCTTTTGATACTGACCCAGTCTTAGTCGAGTTTGAACTTCTCCACCAGCACAACCCGAGGTAGCAATGATGCCCTTTGAATATTTCGATAGCAGTTCCCGGTCCATGCGAGGGTTGAAGTAGTAACCTTCGAGCCAAGCGTATGAAGAAAGCTTGAAAAGGTTGAACATGCTCGAGTTATCAGTTGAGAGCATGGTGAGGTGTGTGTAAGCACCTTTAGAAATATCATCCGGACCGCCATCGGCCCATTGGGTTTTTGTCTTGTCGAATCTGGAACCTGGAGCAAGATATGCTTCAATACCGATGATTGGCTTGATTCCTTTTTTGGTTGCCTGCTCCCAAAAGTCGAAAGCACCAAAGTTATTTCCGTGATCGGTAATAGCAATGGCTGGCATTTCAAGTTCAACTGCTTTATCTAAAAGCTCGTTTACTTTGGCGGCACCATCGAGCATGGAATAGTCAGTGTGCACGTGTAAGTGCACAAACTTATCGCTCTTGCCAGACATCTAACTCTTATTTCCCTATGATTTTAGGCTTCGGGCAAATAGCATACTTTGCCCAACCAGCATTAACTCTCGCGACACCGTTAGAGATTATTCGGCTCTAAGCATGGCCAAAGAATCGGCCAAATCTTTTGGATATGTGCTCTCAAAGAGAACATATTCTCCTGATGTTGGGTGAATAAACCCTAGCTTCATGGCGTGAAGCCACTGTCTTTCCAGTCCTAATTTGGCAGCAAAGGTTGGATCGCAACCGTATAGCGTGTCCCCTA
>Ga0114963_10000776_pt1 | contig 21716 bp, 30 predicted proteins | sample C_131016_EF_Meta_FD_87019 | JGI IMG/M metagenome (GOLD analysis project Ga0114963, IMG submission 87019) | Freshwater microbial communities from Lake Croche, Canada to study carbon cycling - C_131016_EF_MetaG | ecosystem: Environmental > Aquatic > Freshwater > Lake | place: Lake Croche, Canada...
GATCGCAGATAATTTCAGGCAACCTTAATGTAAAAGGACACGTGTATGCAGATGACATACAGAGCCAAGATTCCAACGCTGATTTAAGCATCGGTTCTCAAGGCACAGGTGTTGTGAACATAACATCATCAATGACCACCGTGGATCAAACAGTGAATGGTGCTGTCACAGTGAACGGACAATTCAACACAGGCAACATCAACATAAACAGCAATGCTATCACATCCACCAATACCAATGGTGGTATCACCATAAGCCCCAATGGATCGGGCACAATTATTTTAAATGGTGATGTGGTGGGTGTCACAAACACTTTATCTGCAAATGTTATAGAAACAACAGCAATTGCAGCCAGCAGTATAGTGGCTGACAATTTTTTAACTGGTATAAAGACATCAACAATAGTATCTAATGTATTAACTTTAGATTTTAACTATGGCACTCATATTGTGTCACATAATGCTAACATAAACAGCATAACATTCTCAAATGCAAATGCAACTAAATCAGGACAGGTAACTGTTATATTGACTCAAGATGCCGGTGGAGGAAAAACTATTACAGGTGCTTATCTCACAGCAGGCGGACTGGGGCTGGACATTTCCACTGCTGCCAATGCCGTGAACATCGTCACCTTTTTAACTCGAGACGGTTCAACTTTTTACGGATTCAGTAACGGCAAGAACTTCAGTTAAGATTAAAATATGGTCAGTCTTCCATCTACACCATACTCGCAACTTAAAGTTACTCGCAGCCTAAGCGGTGGCGGTGCTCTTCCTGGTGCTAGAGTGCTATTGTACAATCCTGCAACAGGCAAAGCAGTCAAAGGTACCTTAGCAGATGAAACGGGCAGTTATACTTTTAATAATCTAGATCAAGATGTCAGTTTTCAAATAATCACAGTTTCAAAAGATAATTTTACCTGCACCTGGGAATCGGATATAGTGAATCCTGCCCCTAATCCTGCATGGTATGGCACAGATATTGTGCCAGGTGGACAGTCAATCATTGGCGTAACTGGAGATGCAGGTTTGTTACTTGAACAATGGACATCAGCATATCCTACAATAATTGATTATATTCCATATTCATACTCATTGTCGCCACAGGGTCCCGGATTTGGAGCATCAGTAGAACTAAGAGTAGGACCATCGAGCAATATTGGTACATTTGGTATCACAGGTATAATTGTAAAATCATTTGGTAAAAATTATTTACATCCTTATGTTAAAATACGAGGAACTTTAAAAAGTCGATTAGGAGGAGCTATACGGGCCTCAGATGGTTATAGATTCACAGGCTACGATATACTAGGAGAGCCAATTTATAAATCTCCGGTAGAAATCGCTGCTGCCTCAGGAAATCCTAGAGCATGTATTGCTATAGAAAAGATTAATGATACCTGGTATGGAATTTCTGAAGTAGAAAATGATACCAGCACGTGGTTTTTTACATGTGTAACTGCATCTATCAATGATCAACAAACATTAATATCTGTTATGAACAATAGATACGGCAGCGATTCAACAAAATGGAATTCATATGATAATGCTACAGGTGGGAGTTATACGCCTCAAAAAGTTGCAGCACAGATACCTAATTTAACCACTGTGGCTATGCCTTCATCTTGTGCTATCACTGACCAACAAGCTCAAGCTATATTAAATAAAACTACATCACTGTTCACAGAGCATTGGTGGCCTATGTCACAAACTGCTCTCGAAGGGGCGATATATGGTGTGTATCTAGCTATCATAGAAGGACAAGACACACAAGATCCTTATATATTAGGTGTTCCAGCAAATATAGTAACAGGTGCTCCAGCATATCGTTTAGACAACAGTGCATTCGCTTCTTTAAGTGCTGGAACTATAACATTAAGTGAATTACAATATCTTAAAGGGTGGCTGGCTATGGAAACTCAGGTTAAACCTTTTGTTAATCGTTTGGGTGGAGATTATCTGGCATGGATGATAGCTAACTATCCTGCAGTGGATTCTGTATACAGAGACCTTAATAATGTTATTGGATGGTCATTGCTACGTCTTCATAATATTGCAGAAGCATTTCACAGGGCTGGATCTGATGGATTAGCAGCGTCGTTGGTGAAAGAATGGCAGGATGTATACGCACAATCTCCAGGCATCACCGATGCAAGCCAAGGCGTAGGAATAGATCGTGTGCGTGTAATACTGCTGAAAATGCAGGCAGCGACAGGAAAAAATTTCATAACAGGGTTAATCACTCAATCCGGCACCGGAGAGAGATATCGCTGGAATTTCCTAGGCAACACATTAACCAGAGAGTTGTGGCAATGAGGTTAGTTTATTCAATAGCCAATGTGTAATATGCTATTCCTGCATACACAATCAATCCATAATTTACCATAAATACACTCGTAAAGGAGTAAGTTGAAATGTCAGCATTGGTCTGGAATACATCATCTGGCGACATTGCCACGATAAACCCACGACAATTTTTTTCACTGCAATTAGAAGCGCAGGGGGGTGTTGGCACGTTAACCTACTCTAAGATCGCAGGTTTGTTACCTCCAGGTATTCAACTTACTGCCTCAGGACTGCTGCGAGGTGTGCCTTTCGAAACCATCACTAGATTCCTTTACACATTCACGGTGAGGGTTTCGGATGGCACCAACATCACAGATAGAACTTTTAACATACAGATATTAGGACCCAATCCTCCCATTTTCACCACACAGCCAGGGGTGCTGGATTTAAGTGATTCAACGAAACATCCTATGAAATGGGCCATGGATGGCAGCATAGTTTCCTATCAAGTGCAGGCTGTGGATCTTATCACTGCCACAGGAACACGACTAGTGTATGACATATCCTCTGGATCTTTGCCACCTGGGTTGACCATGAGTGATTCTGGATTAATATCAGGCACAGTATCTTTGGGCAACCTTGGCAACACATCTTTTTCAAGAAATTATGAGTTCACTGTGAGAGTGACAGATGGGGGTAACACCGTTGAGCAAGACAACAGTATTTTTGTTTTTTCTTCCAATTTCTGGCAAGTGGACAACAGCAATTTATTAGTCAGCGACCCAGACTATAATGATTTTCCGGTAACCATGGACATCAGTTCTTACATACAACCTGTGTTTTTATCTGATTATGATCTAGGATATGTTAAAAGTGGCAATCAATACACATTTCAATTAAAAATACAAGATGCAGATTCTTTCTTGGGCAGCTTGCAATACACGTTGGTATCGGGTTCTTTGCCTGCAGGTCTGCAATTGGACGGCAATACTGGCGTGATATATGGAGTTTTGCCCGCACAAAATATACCAGAAATAAATTATTATTTCACGATAAGGGCCTCTAGAATTCTATCTTCGGGTCTCAGTGTCTACACAGAGAAATCATTCACTCTCAAAGTTTACAGTGTTATTAATTCAGAAATAGCTTTCGTCACTAACGAAGATCTGGGCACAATTTTGCCAGATATGCCCTCGTTGTTATCAGTGGTTGCCGAATCATCGGTGCCAAACAGTGTGATAGCATACTCTTTGTCACAGGGATCTTTGCCATATGGTTTGACTCTAACCGAATTTGGACACATAATTGGACAGGTAAGTCTTCAAAATTTTATTTCAATAGATAATAATTCCACCACTTTTGATAACAACGCCACTTCTATCGATAGAGTCTATAACTTTGCTGTTACCGCCACAGATCAATCACGTAATTTTTCCGTGGAACAAAATTTTAAAATCACTGTTTCTTTGCCATACGGCCAGCAATACGGAAATTTATCAGTCAAGGGATTGGTGTCATATCTTGGTCCTAGATTTGAAGAGAATATATTCTATCAAATATCACAGGATCCAGATATCAATAATGTCAATTACATATACAGGCCAGATGATCCCAATTTTGGTTTAAAATTAAATTTGCAAATGCTCGTGGCAGCCGGCATAGAATATCAAACACTGACCACAATGCAGCAACAGATGGAAGAAAATCATTTCATTAAAAGTTTGTATTTTGGCGATGTTAAAACAGCGGTGGCCAAAGACAACACTGGAAAAATTGTATATGAAGTGGTTTACGTGGAGATGAAAGACGACCTAGTAAACAATGATGGCGTGTCTGTGTCCAAGACCGTGGACCTGCCACTCGATGCAAACATACCATTGGGTGAAGCAAACTGGATAATTTTTCCAAATTCCATAGCCAACATGAGGGCTCAGATGAAACTGTTGGGAGAAAAGGAATTTATACATCTTCCCCTTTGGATGAGAACCTCTCAAGATAATTCAGGTTTTCCTATAGGATACACCATGGCGGTGGTTTTGGCATATTGTCTTCCTGGACGAGCAGATTTAGTACGCAGAAGAATACTGGATAAAGGCATAGATTTTCAAAAAATACAATTTACTATCGATAGATATGTTGTAGGAACAGGCAAAGTAGACGCCGATGTATTGAAAGGAGATGGCAGCACCACAACTTTTCAGTTAAATGAGATTGTACACGAAGAAGAAATAGAGATCAAAGTGAACAATCAACTGCTAAGATACGTACAAAACCCTATTACTGCTGATAATCTATTACCACATTCTTATCTTACCAGCGATACTATATTGGCATCAGCAGATTATCAATCAGCATTTTTCCTAACGCACGATACTTTAAATAATAAAACAACCATAAATTTTAGCAGTCCCCCGGATTCAAACACAATAATCAGTGTGTATAGAATAGGAGATAAATATCTTGCATTTGATAGAAATTTAGGATTATAATATGGCAAGCAATATAGTACCAGGAAACATAGATGGTTCTTTTCCCATCGCAGGACAGGACAACAGTTCTCAAGGATTCAGAGATAATTTTACGGCCACCTACAACAATTTTGCTGTTGCACAATCAGAAATTACCGATTTACAAAATAACAAGGCCAGCACCAATGCTGCCAGCAATTTTAACAACAATGTGGTATCGCGAGCAAAACTTAAAAATACTTCTTTGGTGACATACGCTTTTGGTGAAGTGACGGGCACACAAATATTAGATTTCAGCAATGGACATTACCAATCTTTAACAACTAAAGCAAACAGTGGAAATAATGTAAATTTAACATTGTCAAATTTTCCATCGGCAGCAGCAGGCAGATTGCTATTAGATGTAGATTATCAAAGCACCAGCAACACTATCACATTACCGAGCGGATCAGTTAATGTTATGATTGCAAACAACGTGGATGGAAATAACAACAACACAATAACTCCTCCGGACGTTGGCAGATATCTTTACGAGATCATCTACACAGGTTCAGGCAACAATTATTTGATGCATCAGCTTGGTGCTAATTACGCTTAATTAAAAATGTATTTTCATCCTTTACAGGAAGACATCGGCGGCATGTCGGAAGAAGAGATCAATAAAAGAGTGAGGGATCTTACCAAAAAACTGGGCACTGCTAGAAGACTAAAAAACCCTGATATGATCGCACAATTAAACAAAGCATTGTTCACATATCAAGACGAATTAAAAAGAAGAAGACTAAAACAAATACAGGACGAAAATAAGAAGGCTCGAGGAGAACCAGATATAGGCGAGCTGATCAACATCGAATAATAATTACAGCATGAAGAGTAAAAGTTTCAGTTGGAAAACCGATTTTCGAGCAATAATTATAGTAGGCGATGAGCTCTTCCACAATGAATACAATGTAATATTACACATAACTCCTATCACTTCTGACCTAGAAGAACAAAACAACTATTTTGAAAAACTAAAAAATCTTTATCAGCTGGTATTTTCCAACACTGTAATCACCTATAGAGAAGAAGAACTCTATCAATTACTAAAAATTAACAGCGATAATAGATTTATAGAATTACCAAAACCACCCTATGATCAAGTCATGGCTGCTGTGTGTTTCTCCAAAAGCAATGCCATTCTAGAAGGAAAAATACTGGTAACCAAAATTGAATTATCCAGTTTTCAAGGAGATGGCATCATCTACACTGTGGAAAAAGACGGACCGGAATTGGAGTTATTAGATGTTGACAATTGGTTTTCTGCCAAGTACAATAAGTTTGATCCATGGTGGTTGAGAAATGACACAGCAACATATGACGAGGAATTGGAGAAAGGCATCTATACAGGACATTTCAGCTGGGATAAAGGAGTTTCAGTGGTTGACCCTGTACATGTGGAACATGCTAAAATATTCGAATTTAATCCAAAGATTATAGATGGCGGAAAAGGTAAGAAGAAATGATTGGGGTGATTGCATTTATAATGAACAAACCATCATTGACGAAATCTATCAAAACCCAGATCTAGATATCAGTAAATTATACATAGAATCTCCAACACAGTATCTGTCGGCACTCAAAGAATTAGATATAGATTTGCCAAATATACAAGCAGAACCCATACGCACAGACTCAATAAAAGAGTTTGATAAAAAATTGCAAGAGCGATGGCACATGCCGGAGCAATATCGCAACATTGATGTATTAAGATATCTATTAGATAGATGTCAGAACGACAGTGAACAAGAAAGAGTAAACAAGGAATATGAATTATTTGAAAAAAAAGGATTCATAAAAGTTTTACAATTTTTAATTTATTTTATTGATACTTTGAGAGAGAAGAACATAGTGTGGGGAGTGGGCAGAGGCAGCTCTGTATCCAGTTTTTGTTTATTTCTTATAGGTGTACACAAGATTAACCCATTATTATACAATCTGGATTATCGAGAATTCCTACGATAATTTTTACCAAAATACAAGCAAAAATATACAAAATTCAAACATTTATTATCATATTTTTTAGATGATAAGTAAAAGCATACAAAAGGAGTTTTAGATTATGGCAATGAAAAACACACCAAAGAAATTATATAAAACTATGCAAGGACGTCTTGTTGACATAGATAGACTGAGAGCGGCTAACGAAATGGTACCAGCAATTGGTAATATGAGAGTGAACGCTAGAGGTGATGTTTTAGGAAATGGTGGAAAAGTGGTCAAAACCAAGGAACAAAAAATGCAAGAATACTATCAAACTCCAGCAGGACAAGTCAGTGATGTGAAACATCGTGTACAGCCTGCTCAGGATAATACACCAAAAGCACTGTCACAACAACAATTATCCAACGCTAATAATGTGGCTCAACAGGCTCCACAAGGAAAAAAGATCGATTTGTTCAAACCTAAAAAAGGTATCGATGCTGCTCTTGACGGTATAGAATAATTCCAATATAATAACGATATATGGATATCGTAGAATCACAGAAAAAAGGTTTTGGCAGTCATGGCGGATTGCAACACACTGTCGAGGATGTGGAAATACAACCCATCGGTAAAAGAGTTTTGGTTACTAATATGCAGTTTGGAGATATTAAAACCAAAGGTGGATTAATACTACTGGACAACGATGGCAGAGATACGGGCATACACCCTAGATGGGGGCAAGTTTATGCTATCGGAGAAAAACAAGAAGATGTTAAAATAGGACAATGGATATTAGTAGCTCATGGCAGATGGACCAGAGCTATCAAAGTTATAAAAGATTCAGAGACATATGAAGTAAGAATGGTTGATGAGAAAGACATATTATTGGTGTCTGATACTGAGCCATCTCGAGAAGTTGCCAAAAAAGCAGGATACGTCAACACGGGTGGTTTCCAACAAATGACATCCTTGCCGGGCAATGACTAACGATCTTAAAGAACGAGTACAGGCCATAAAAAATTGGTGCAGTCTCAACAAAATATTCTATTTAAAAGCAGATATACTGTTGCCGGCAGCAGTTATAGAAGAAGCAAAAGCCATATACGATAATAATTTTTTTGTTCCACATAGAGATAGTCACGGCAAAGGTTGGGAATCCTGCACATTGCATGGAGAAGAATGGAATGTCACTACCTATAATCAAGACAACAAAGATTATAAATGGACCAAATTAACCGAATATGCACCTGCAATGACTAATTGGCTTAAAAATGTTTTTCCAAATAACGGAAACTATTCTCGTTGCCGATTTATGTTATTGCAACCAGGTGGTTATATCCGACCGCACACAGACACGCATCAGTGGCGAGAAGGAGATCCTCTTAAAGATGATGTAATGTAAGCAATAAACATAGCGATAACACAGCCAGAAGACTGTTATCTACGCAGAGTGGAAGATCAAAAAGAAGTACCATTTAAACCCGGAGAAGTTTATTGGTTTAATAATGGTCCTTTTCACGAAGCAGCAAATTTTTCAAAGGAACCTAGGATACATTTTATATTACATGGCGGCGTAAATGATGAAAGATTAAAATTGTTTATTCGATCGTTTGAAAGGGAGTTTCCTGATGCGATCCTTTAATGAATTTGCTGAATTTGTTCTAAAGAATTCAAAACATAACACACAAAAAGATACACGTCGAGTACACATTATATTAGATTATCCTGAATTAGAATGGGGAGATTATTATCAATATCTAATGACACTGACTTGGTTCACGGGCATAGGTGCTTCCAATGAGGGTTCTAAATCTTGTAATTTAATATTTGCTAAGAATCTAGACGAAGCTGTTGCACAAGCAGATGAATATGATCATGCATTAGTATCCTACGTAGGAACTTTTTATAATGCTCCACATATGAATGCTATAAAAACCATACATAATTATTTTGAAGAATTTTGTTCTTCCGGGTTACCTTGTCAAGGACACATATTGTGGCATCCTAATAAACAGTATGGCAAACTGCATCTGCAATCCATGTTCTTAAATTTAAAACATTGGAGAACGATAGGACGTCCGACATTTGGTGTATATACAGGTCGAGTCATGCTTCCTGAAATCAGTCGATTAAATGTACACGACGATTATACTCCATTGTGGCTCAAACCTTCTAACAAATTTGTAAATGTTGAAAAAGCCGAAATGGCCGAATATATTTCTAGAGTGTTGGAGGATAACAAAAATATATTAAATTTTGATCAGCAAAGGAATACTAAATTTTTTACATATCCCAAACGAAATATGAAATGTGAACCACTAGAATTTGAAAGAAACAAAAACTCCAATATAATATATGCTAGAAATAATACTATTTTTAGATTGTACAAAGAAAAGTTACCTAAATTTAAAAATAAATTTGATGTCATCTATGCACCCGCGGCAGGATATATAGCTGAATTTTTATATCAAGAATTAGGACATAAAGATACCGAGTTGGTCATTTATGATAATAATAAACCTTCATTGTTATGGAAAGAAAGAATTTATCAGCTGGCTGAAAATAGTGATGACATTAATAAAATTAACAAATACTTTGCAAAAACATACAATTCTGTCATTGATCAGTGTGAGTACAAACCTAAATTAAATGAAGAAAATGAAAAAATATTTTCAACGCAACAATGGTTAGATACTATTAAAAAAATAAAAAATCATGAATTCATACAACACGATATAGTGCGTGATGAATTATTCAATGTAGATGCAAACAAAAAAAATTACATACATCTTTCTAACATATTTTCTTACATGTTCCTAATCCACAACATGAAAATAGAGGATATTCATGCCCAATTTCAAAAATATTGCCAATTACCTAGTTCGGTTATACAAGGTAAAAACGTTTTTAAAGATAACATATTAGTTGACAACACACATTAATCAACCTATTATTAAAGTTTAATGAAGGAAATTTGGACAGAAAAATATAGACCTATAACTCTCAAAGATTATGTGGTGCGTGATCAGCGTCAGCGAGAGCAGATAGAGTCATGGATCAAGAATGGTGCCATACCTCATCTGTTGTTTTCAGGTGCTCCGGGCGTGGGCAAGACCACACTGGCCAAAATACTATTCCACGAATTAAATGTAGATCCATATGATATTCTAGAGATCAACGCATCTAGAGAAAACTCTGTGGACACAGTGAGAGATAAGATTATAAATTTTGTACAAATAATGCCATTTGGTGCTTTTAAATATGTGCTACTGGATGAAGCTGATTATATCACTCCCAATGGACAGGCAGCACTACGTGGTGTAATGGAAACCTATCATACATCAGCAAGATTCATATTAACTTGCAACTATCCTAACAGAGTTATTCCAGCTCTGCACAGCAGATGTCAAGGATTCCATATTGAGACCATAGACAAGAATGAGTTTACAGCAAGAGTGGCACAGATAATGATCGATGAGAAAATAGAACCAGAGTTAGATATACTGGACACTTATGTTAAAGCCACGTATCCAGATCTAAGAAAATGTATCAATATGGTGCAGCAGAACTGTCGAGATGGTCGATTATATGCCCCGGATAAAGCAGACAAAGGTCAACAAGACTATAGATTAGAGATGGTGGATCTATTTAAACGAGGCAAAATACTAGATGCAAGAAAATTAATTTGCAGCCAAGCAAGACCTGAGGAAGTGGAAGATATATTTCGTTGGTTGTATGATAATTTAGATCTTATTAGCAAAGATGAAGAGCAACAGGACAAGGCCATACTGGCAATCAAACAAGGTTTAGTGGATCATTCTTTTGTGGCGGATCCAGAGATCAATCTTGCAGCAACAATGATACGATTAGCAAGGATACACGATGGGAAGTAAACACGATAAAAGAAGATATTTTATAGTAAAATATAATATAAGACCAGATGGCAAGTTTGATGAGCTTGTGGAGCTCAGCAAGAAAAAATTAGGAGCAGGTAAAATAACTGAAGCAAGAGTGGTGCTAGATTTATTAGAACAAAAAGTAATCAAGGTAGATCTACCAAATGTTCCCTCAGATGCCCCATATGATCTTGTATATAACCATTATAGAAAATGGTACACAGATGCCATTGATGCTTTCTTAAAAAATTAATCCCCGTATATATCTAATACTTCTGTAACGGCCGGGTGCCTTTGAATATCCAGCTTTGTAAGTTCTATAAATTTTATATATTGGCTGTTGCTGTAATTATTGTAAATCCTTCGAAAATCAGTCAATCCATTATGTACCAATCTATCCGATTGCTTGATGTCTCCAGTTATAACCATCTGGCTGCCTCTGCCCAATCTAGTTAATAACATTTTCATTTGATTTGGTGTGCTGTTCTGCATCTCATCACCTATTACAAATGCATCTTTAAATGTTCTCCCCCTCATGAATGCTAGAGGCGCTATTTCCACAGTATTTCTTTTGATCATTTCATCGATCTGTTGGGGCATATAATGCGATTCAAATACATCTAATATAGGTCTCATCCATGGTTCCATTTTATCCTCCAAATGTCCAGGAAGAAATCCTATCTCTTCGTCCACACTGCTGGCGGGTCTGGTTATCACTATCTTTTCAATTTCGTTATTTTGTAATCTTTGTATTGCACGCTCTGTGGCCAGCATGGTTTTACCTGTTCCCGCAGGTCCCAATGCTACCACAATTTTATACTGGTAATTGCTTAATAGATTTAGGTATTCCTGTTGTCCGGGGGTTTTAGCAACCGGTTTAGCGGTTTGTATTTTTTCTGTAAGATAGTTTGTAAAACTTATTAAATTGGACTGTTGTTTTTGTCGCCTGTGTTTACGAGACATCGTCTAAAAGTATTTAACATCTGCCAATAAAAGATATATGAGCATAAATCACTGCCCTGCAAATACGGCTAAATACACAATCATGCATGACGTACTAGACATAATCCGCAATGTACAAAACCTATACGCATTAACACCTTCTTTGGGCATACTCAAAGATTTTGAGCGTGTCATAGATGAATTAGATGTCTATGTGTTTAAAAATTGGGAAGATGGTGAATTATTATCTGGTCCCAATGATCACAGGCACTGGGTTGAATGTTCTTTTATTTGGCCGAAAGATAAGATGCCTGATCCGCAAGGTGGAAAAAGATTATTAGATCATGGCTGCAAAGTCACATACAAAAAAGATCTATTACTTAAACCAAGAGCAATCAAAAGCCCAGCAGATTACAGGCCCGGCACAACCAAAGGCAGGATTGATGCACATCCTATTTGGGTGGTCAACATTAAAATGCCAAAAGAATTAATAGGGAATTTTAAAAACGGCCAGGATATAGAATCCACAGACGAATTCTATACAACACAATCAGGAATAGACAATGAGCCAATCGCAAGTTAATGAAGGTTTGAAAGCCGGCGACCTAGAAGGCATCGTAGAAAAAAAATTCTCTGTAGATCAATACAAGAGCAAGATGGGCGATGACAAGGACATCTGTGTATTGGCTTTTACATGTTCCAGTGGTCCAGGCGCCAAAGATTTAGAAAAATTTGCTGAAAAGGGATATAAGAAAGTATTAGATGCAGATGCCACTCCAGGCACAATGGAAGATGGCAAATATAGAGTATTCATAGAATTTCCAAGAGAAGAAAAATTGGACCAATACATTGCAGAGTTTTTAGATGATCTTAAAAAATTAACTAACATCAAAAACTTTGAGTTTACATATCATAAAAGAACAGTGCCATTTGAAGCTAACAGAAAAAACCTAGCAGATGTATTGCCTAGGACCCCAGAAGCATACAATCAAAAAATACATTCATTAAAATTGGGAGAAATACATAGTTTCTTTGACAAATTCCAATTATTAGAATTTAAATTAGACAATAATATCATTACTGTGGGGAAAACAGGAACCAAAGAAGAACTAAGATTTGAATTACACTCGTTCGGCGATACACAGCAAGTGTTAAAAGAAACTCGAGCATTTAAAATTGATACACAGAGTATGTCTGAATGCTTGTTTTTAACAAAATATTTTGGCCCTTACAACATCACCAAAACACACGAAGACAAGTTCATTTTCAGCAAGGGCGGAGAATCTGCTCTGGTAAGTAAATATAAGTGGTAATATAATATGTTTGGATTATTCGGTCAAGTAAAGATGGTCTTTACGATCATTATCTTTTTAGGACTCTCAGGAGCGGGCGTCTATGTGATAAAATTGCGAGCGGACAACGAAGTCCTGAAAGCCAATCAGCAAAAATTAGAGAGTGCTTTGGGTGAACAACAAAAAGTTATTGCACAACAAAAGCAAGATTTTGATGACATATTAAAAGCCAATCAACAAGTGAATAAACTGGTTAATAATCTACAAAAAGACATCGGTGAGTTGGATAAAAGATTCAACAAAGGTGGCAGGGATCTAGGCAAAATGGCAGTGGAGAGACCCGGCGCCATTGAAGTGGTAGTGAACAAGGCATCGGACAAGGCCCTGAGATGTGTGGAGATAGCGGGTGGATCACCATTGACAGAACAAGAGAAGAATGCCACTAAGAAAAGTGAAATCAATTCCGAGTGTCCAGCAATAGCCAACCCAAAATTTAGACCATACAATGAGTAAAATATTAATAACATTGATCCTGTGCCTATCACTAAACGGTTGTGGTATGTTCAGCGGAGAAAAATCATTGAGCATATTCTCTATGGAGAAGTCCAGAGAACATTTAAATTTAAAAACTCCCACCATAGAAGAGATGGAAAAAGTTCGTTGGATAGTGATCACAAGCAAGAATGCTGAAGAAGTGTTTGCAAGATTAAAGAAAGAAGGATTAGATCCTGTGTTGTTTGGATTGACTGACAAGGATTATGAATATCTAGCCAAGAACTTCGCACAGATAAGAACCACGTTGAGAGAAACTCAAGACATTCTTGAGAGATACAAGGATTATTATGAAAGAACAGGCAAAAAAGATACTCAGCCTACTGCTACAGGCAAGTAAGACTGTTTGGGAGAAGTCCAAGAACACATCGCTGTTGTTGTGGTCTAAAATAAAACCTGCTCCAAAGATAGAATCTGTAGAATTAAAAACTTCCATATGGTTAACACTGAGACTTCATTTGGGGAGATACGTTGCTGTATTGATTAAAATTGTGGATAATTTTTTTGCCAAATCAAAATTTGCCACAATCAAAACAGGGCACGGTTTAAAATTCACGATAAAAATAATATTAAAAATACTGCATGGCATTTGGATCGCTGTCAAATGGATCTATCATCATATCGCTGATCTATTTCGCAAGATACCGTCTGAATTGACCTATTGGCATGATGGAGAAATGTTCACTGTGCATGTGGATGATTTTGTAGAGCTAGCACCCAATCTTATACAATACAGAGACAATGATTCTAAAAAAAGAGTCAAGGTAAAAGCCGAATACCCTATCAAATATATACTTAAAGAGAAATAAATACATATAATGGCAAACTATACAGATACATCGCAGAGTTCAGACAAAGAAAATCAATTTGAAATGGGTGCTATTCAATTGGATGGCAGCAACAAAGAAGATTGGATGAGCAAGAAATGGCGTCCCATGATGGGATGGGTCTATATGGCCACTTGTAGTTTTGATTTCGTTATTGCTCCCATACTTTGGAGTCTATTACAAGCAGCGGGTAATCATGGTCAGGTAACCAGCCAATGGATGCCTCTTACTTTACAAGGTGCTGGACTGTATCACGTGGCAATGGGTGCTGTGTTAGGATTAACTGCATTAGGTAGAACACAAGAAAAGATCGCAGGTGCTACTCAGATGTCCACAAACACTAACAGACCGTTTAATACCAATAGACCGTCTTCTCCCACAGATTCGGTTCTATAATTACCAAAGTATTGACAGATACTAAATCTATAGTAAACTTATATAAATGAAGAATTTTTACGATACCTTAGGCGTGTCCGAAACAGCCTCTGAGAAAGAAATTAAAGACGCTTTTAAAAGTCTTGCTAAAAAATACCACCCTGTTAGAGGTGGCGATGAAAAAAAATTCAAAGAGATCAACGAGGCCTATGATACTCTAAAAAATTCAGAGAAAAGACAGGAATATGATACTTTAAGAAAATATGGCAATAGGAACATGGGTGCTGGCCAAGGATTTAATTTTAATACTGGTGATTTTTTTAATGAAGATGTATTTCAAGATTTCTTTTCAGGTTTTGGTTTTGGTCCTGGCAGGGGACAAACCAGGACCTATAGACACAAACCTAGGACCAATAGTTCAATAAACATCAGAATAGCATTATCAATCAAAGAAATTTATAACGCCACTGAAAAAACAGTGAGCGTCAAATTACCTTCTGGGCGTGATGAGATAGTACATCTCAAGATACCGGCCGGAGTACAGAATGGCGTGGTGTTTAAATATCGAGGATTAGGCGATGACACAGATAAAAATCTTGAACGAGGAGATTTGTTATGCACTGTAACTGTGTTAGACAGTGATGGCTATACACGCAAAGGCAACGATCTGTATACTGATAAAACCATAAGTTGTTTTGAAGCAATTAGGGGCACAGAATTTAAGTTAAAGACATTGGATGACAGAATATTAAATGTTAAAATACCTGCTGGAACACAGCCCGGAGGTATGATTGTGGTCAAAGGGCATGGCATGCCTGTACAAGACACATTAAATATCAAAGGAAACATCTATGTTAAAATACACATTTTAATTCCTCAGCTGAGTGCAAAGGACTTAGAAAAAATTAAGGATTTGTAAAATGAATTTGAGTATAATGATAAGCCCTTATCATACATTGTATGAAAAAAGTGCAGAGTTTGATTTTGAGAATCCACCATTGAGATATAGAGACCTAGAATCTTTTGAAAAAGATATTATACATTTAATGATTCACAGCAAGGGTATGGGTTTAGCAGCTAACCAGCTAGGAATTACCAAAAAATTCTTTGCAATAGGCAATGAGTCATTTGACGTATTTAAAAAGACTGCTATAATTTATAATCCAGTGCTAGTTAATGCCGATGAAGAGCAAGAATTAGGATTGGAAGGATGTTTGAGTTTTCCTGATATATGGGTACAAATAAGTAGACCCAAAGCAGTAATGGTCAAATATCAAAATAATAAAGGAGAATATTTGTTGTCAAGATTCAAAGGACTAGAAGCTAGGTGTGTACAGCACGAGATGGATCATCTGGATGGAATTACTTTCAATCAACGAGTTTCAAAATTAAAATGGGATATGGCAAAAAAGAAAGCGAATAGATAATGTTAGAAGCAAACGAATCACTGGAAGGTATTTTTGAGAACGCAGTCAAAGAAGCTGAGAAACGTAAACACGAATACGTAACTATAGAACATTTATTATTGGCCTTGGCGTCAGACCAAGAGGTAGGCACGGTATTATCTGACTTAAAAGTAAATGTCTCTCTAATGATCAGAGATATAGAAGATTATCTAGATACCAAATGTGCTGATATAGTAAGCAAGTCAGTGAATCCGGTCGCTCCTAGAAAAACTGCCAGCCTAGAAAGATTAATGAACCGAGCATTCACGCAGGCACTGTTCCAAGGCAGGCAAAATGTCACGGCAATAGATGTATTATTGAGTATATTTGCAGAGAAGAAGAGTTACGGTGCATTCTTTTTAAAAGCACACAATGTGAACAAAGACGATTTGCAAGACATGATATCTGCAGAGAATATATTGGAAGACACAGGATTGGGCGGACAACCAAATCCAGAACAAAAATTAAGACCAAATCAAGCCGATAAAGTGTTAAAGAATTATTGTGAGAACTTAAATCAAAAATATTTTGAGAAAAAAATAGATCCTGTTATAGGACGAGAAGAAGACATGGAAGTTCTTAAACAAATATTAGCCAGAAGAAACAAGAACAATGTGTTAATAGTGGGCGATCCAGGAGTAGGTAAAACTGCTATCGTTGAAGGATTAGCTCGAAGGATAGCTAAAAATAAAGGAGACGTTCCTGAATATCTTAAAAATAATATCATTTACAGCCTGGATGTTTCTAGTATGATTGCTGGTAGCAAATTCCGAGGAGATTTTGAAGAAAGATTAAAATTAGTATTAAATGCATTGGATCAAAAAGGCAATGCTATATTGTTCATAGACGAGGCACACATGATGGTAGGTGCAGGCAGCACAGGACAAGGTGGTATGGATTTGGCCAACATGATGAAGCCAGTGTTAACCAAAGTCAATATTAAAGTGATTGCTTCCACGACATGGGAAGAATATAGAAAATTCTTTGAAAAAGATAGAGCATTAATGAGAAGATTTCAAAGATTACAGATTGGTGAGCCCACACAAGAGGTTTGTGTTAAGATATTAAAAGGAGTCAAACAATACTATGAAAAATTCCACGGTTGTACTATAACCGACGAAGCATGTGAGGATGCCGTAGAATATTCCAGCAAATTTATTGCTGACAAAAAACTACCAGACAAAGCCATTGATGTGTTGGACAGTGCTTGTGCCCGTTTAAGATTAAAAGGCATCAAAGAAGGCAAAATTGATCATGATGAAATTATACATGAAATCAGTAAAATGACAGGGATCAGCATAGAACAATTATCACAAAAACAAACAACCAATCTGGTTACACTAGAAGAGAAAATGAAACTATCAGTGTTTGGCCAGGATGAAGCTCTAAACAAAGTAATAGATAAGATATTGGTCAGCAGAGCGGGTTTAAAAAGTTTAAACAAACCCGTGGGATCGTTCCTGTTCATAGGACCAACAGGTTGCGGTAAGACCGAAACAGCAAGACAGTTGGCCACTACCCTGGGCACTCAGATGATAAGATTTGACATGAGCGAATATCAAGAAAAACACAGCATCAGCAAATTGATCGGATCACCCCCAGGTTATGTGGGCTACGAAGATTCGCACATGGGCGGTGGACTTTTTATCAATGAAGTGGAAAAACATCCACATGCGGTAGTGTTGTTTGATGAGATAGAAAAAGCACATCAAGATGTCAGCAATATGTTATTGCAGGTCATGGATTACGGCACAGTTACAGGTAGCAACGGCAAGAAAGCGGACTGTCGCAACATCATATTAATATTAACTTCTAATTTGGGTGCCGAAGAAATGGAAAAAAATGCCCTAGGATTTGGATCACATGAGAAATCAGGCGAAGACGATGATGCTGTTAAAAGATTTTTTGCTCCGGAATTCCGAAATAGATTAGATGCCATTGTTAAATTTAACAAATTGGAAAAAGAAACCATGAAGAAAATAGTTAAAAAATTCTTGTTAGAATTAAACACAATGACTCTAGAGAAAAGAGTAGAAGTAAATGCCAGCGAAGAAGCAATAGAATATCTAGTAGAAAAAGGATTCAATGACAAATTGGGTGCGAGGCCATTATCCAGGATCATAGACAATGAGATTAAAAAACCACTGTCTAGAATGATACTGTTTGGTGATCTAACAGATGGCGGCAGAGTTGAAGTTACTATCGTGGATGGAAAATTAACTCTAGATTATAAAAAATCTGTGATTGAAACCAATGCGTAAACATCATAACAAATTATATTTTGGCAAATATACCAACAAAGTGGTGTTTGATATGCCATGGGCTTGTTATCTATGGCCCACCGACGATAAGCATCTGCAAGGAATAGTGGATCAGGACATGGATGAGTTTAAATCAGAGACAGCCATAAGAGATGGCAAGTTTGTACGTTTTACAAAACACAGTGAAAAATTGAAAAAAATAGCTCGTTTCATTTTAAACAATAAGAAAAAAATTAAATTTCGCATACAGCACATAGATTTCGTGCTGTATGGCAATGAAGAAATTTGCAAAGAATTTGTGTCCATGTTTTGGGACGAATGGAAGAATGCTACCGAGGTGGAAAAATCACATCTTCTAGACAACAACACCGTAATTTGTAAAAAACTACCGCTGGGCAAATATCAGTACCAAATTCATTTCAAAAAGAACATACACAAGATATTGAAGCAGCACCAAAGAGAAGATCTATATAGATACATATCTAACAATAAGGACAACTGTGCAATTACTAATCAATACATAAAAGAATATCTAACAGGACAAAACAACTATGGTTGGCAAGGATATTTTTATGTTACAGAAGAAAAATTCCTCACTCCTATATACATGATGGCGCAGGAAGCCATAGAAAAAGTTATCAAATTCATAAAGGTGGAACGATGATGGACATAATACTAAAACTCAAAGAGAAGAGGATATTAAAAGAAGGTACCATGATCGATGCCATAATAGATAAAAATCATATGGGATCACCTATACAAATTCGGTCAACTTTAAGAATTAAGGAAATACACAACGATTATTGCATTGCAGACGAGGAGTTTGATTATGCCGCTGAGGTACCCTATAGAAAAATACAGTATCAAGATATTATAACCATAGATGGCATGCGACCTCGCGATCTTGCAGCCGTTTATAACCTTGCACCAAAAACAGCAAGATTTAAGAAGGAAAAACGCCATAAATAACATCGATGGCACAGACAAGCACCAACATACAGAGCGCCTACAATTATAAAACGGTACAAACAGGAACCGTAATAAGTTTCAGCGCCGCGGGCAATAAAATTATAAGTTCTGACACACAAGCTGTAACTTTTTCAGCATGGTCAGCATTTGACTTGATTCGGGTAACAGGCAGCAATTTAAACAATAAAATTTTTACTGTTAGATCTGTGGCACACAATGGCAGTTATCTTGTTGTGGAAGAATCTGTGACAGATGAAAATTCTATATCAAATTTAATTACATTAACTCCGTACGGAGTGATCACCGACAAATACGAAGGTGATGGATTTTATTCGCAGGTGGATGGCATGCACACTGTGGCATATTACGTCACTCCTACTTTTGCCGGATCTATTAAAATGCAAGCAACTTTAGAATTTCAACCAACAGAAAATGATTGGTTTGATGTTGCTGACACAAACTTTGTTGGAGACCAATCAACCACCGCTCGTAGTTTTAATTTCATTGGAAATTTTGTTTGGGTTAGAGCCAAATGCTATAATCATTCTGCAGGTGGCATTACCAAAATATTATATAATCACTAAGTCATTGAAATAGAACACTTTTATCCTAGATCAACTCATTGACCTTTACCATATTTGCTGTATAATTGTAATATGGATGATAAAGATATAGAACAAATAGAATATGTGAATGTAAAAGTGACTCCCGAAACTATGGATGTTCATGTTCATGTGTTAAAAGAAAACGGTTATTCGATTCAAAAAAAAGCCTATGTGTTTACCACTTGCCTGATGTGTTTCTTGACAGGCATGTATCTGATGGGTTTGATTCGATGAATAACAAAAATCTAAAGATATAAGAAAAAATGAATAATCTTTTATACATTATTTTTATCTTTTTATTTTTGAATGCTTGCTCTACCACAGTAGCAGTGGTAGATGTTGCAGGATCGACGGTGGTGTATGCTGGCAAGACAGTGGTCAATACTGTGGATATGCTAACGCCAGACATAATCAATAGGAAATAAATGGAACAGATAGAACTGATTTGCATAGATAACGGCAAAACCAAAACTGCAGAAGTTTTGAGCCGCACAGACAAATATATGAAAGTAGTGTTGGAAGGAACCACAATGACCATAGAGCTACGTCGAACAGATTTAAATAAACCATACGTAGGTACCAAAGCAGGATTGGAGTTCAAATATGGCAACTGAAAAATTAAAATTTGTAATAGAATTATGGGCAACCTATTGGGACAAAAAACCCATAGCAGAAATATTAATCAATGATAAAAGTTACATCAAACAAGAGATCGATGGAACGCAAGATGACCCAACTATTATTGAATTCGAACATGAACTCACCGAGGGAGAAAGTTACAATTTAATAATCAACAGGTCCAATAAAGATAACACACAGACCATGGTAGAATCAGGAAAGATTGTTAAGGATCAAATGTTGTATATAAAATCTGTGCAAATAGATGAGATAGACATAGGTGCCTTGATCTATGAAGGTGTTTATAGACCAGAATATCCAGAACCATGGGCCTCTCAGCAGAAACAACAAGGTGTACAATTGCCTGAAACTGTTAAAAATTGCGATTCCATGGGACATAACGGCACTTGGACCTTTAAGTTTGATTCACCTTTTTACATGTGGCTTTTAGAGAACCTGTATTAATAAATACAGCATGGGCCATTTAGAATCCATTAAAATACTACTTACTAGGCTGGATAGCATAGCCTCCACACCACAATATCAGCCGATGCCTGAATCCGAAGAAATCACAGTGGAAGACAATCAAGATTTCCATGAGATGTTTGGATATCTAGGTTTTCCAGAAAATGGTATCTGGGAGGCAGAATACAGGGGAAGAAAAGTAGCATTGGGCAAGCCCATGAAAGGTGATGTTAAAAAATTTAAAGTTTATGTAAAAGATCCTAAGACGGGCAATGTAAAAAAAGTCAATTTTGGAGATCCCAACATGCGAATTAAAAAATATATACCTGCAAGAAGAAAATCTTTCAGAGCAAGACATCACTGCGAAAATCCCGGGCCAAGAACCAAGGCTAGATATTGGAGTTGCAGAAAATGGTAAGAGCACATCAATTTTTAAACGAGTCTGCAGATTCAGTGAACGAATTAGATCTTTATATCATGCACAATGAAGACATCTACAGAAAAAAATTTCTACCATTGGTGCATTGGTTAAATGTAGCACGCAAAGAAAAACATTATAATCATGACTCTGCTCTAAAAAAATGGCAACTTTTAGTGAACGATGCTGCTAGAGAGTGGATCAAAAAACACGGACGTCCACACGAAGATGTAGCAGATATATTCCCTAAAGAGAGCAGAGAAAGGTTAGCACAGGTATTGGCTGACAGAGAATTAAAAAATATGGAAGCGGGCGAATACGATGTGGTTA
>Ga0114963_10000777_pt1 | contig 21715 bp, 36 predicted proteins | sample C_131016_EF_Meta_FD_87019 | JGI IMG/M metagenome (GOLD analysis project Ga0114963, IMG submission 87019) | Freshwater microbial communities from Lake Croche, Canada to study carbon cycling - C_131016_EF_MetaG | ecosystem: Environmental > Aquatic > Freshwater > Lake | place: Lake Croche, Canada...
ATCAGTTATCCTCCCTCACCAATGCTTCCCAGCGGGTGCCGGGTTGCCAGTTATATGCGACGTGCATTGCGTCCTCGTAATGCCAGCCCATGTGACACAGTGCAGCCACCAGTTTCGCTGCCGCCGCTGCTGTCATGGCGGCAGTGTACGACATGGAATTCGATACGCGGGTTCCCCCGGCCCGCTCGTCCCATGTATGCACCGTGTAGTCACGCCCGAACCGGCACACGCTGACCTCACGCCGGGCTTTGCTGATGGCGGCGGTTTTGCTCACGTTCATTTGTTCTCTCCTATTGTTGTGGGTAGTCACTCTGCATCACACCGTTGTCTATGAACAGAATATAAAACTTTTTGGCTATCAGGTCAAGCACCAATTTTCACTTTTTATCATATAAATATGGAACATCCCATATTCAGTAAGGCGAAAAAATGACTGCCATAGACATTGCTCCAAAAAATTTTCTTTCCCCTATAAATTTCAAATTCAAGTTAAGTAGAGCACCAAATCTGAATTTTTTTATTCAAAGAATCACAGTTCCCGACTTGACTTTACCTGATGTTCCTATGTCAAATCCACTTATCACGTATCCATTTCCTGGCGACCATCTTACCTATGGTGATCTTACAATGACTTTCAAGGTCGATGAGAACCTTCAGAATTATATGGAGATACAGAACTGGATGCGGGGCCTTGGAAAGCCTTCAGGCGCCGAATATGCGGCTCTGGCAGCACAACCATCATACCTTGGCATGGGGCTTCGCTCCGATATATCTCTCACCATTTTGACTAGCAACAAAAATCCAAATTATGAGATTGTATTCAAAGATGCATTTCCAACTCAATTATCTGGCATGGAATTCCTCACCACTGCTACAGACGTTGATTACCTCGAAGCCAGTGCCACATTCAAATACCTAATCTACGATATCTCAAAAATAATCTAATTCTCGTGTCGATTTTGCTTGACAGGTGCTTTTAACCTGTGTATAATCACCAATGTGAAAATGATATAAAGGTAATAGATTATGAATTTTGAAGATATCTTCGAAGCATGGGAAAAAGATACAGATATTGATACAACTGAGCTTGGAGCAGAAAGTTTAAAGACTGCAAAATTGCATCATAAATACTACGTTATATACGCTCAGGAAAAGTTAAAACTAAAAAAACTTGAGAGCGAAATGAAACATCTGAAGTTTCAAAAAGCAGAATTTTATTTACAGGGTCCGTCAGAAGAAACTAAAGAAAATGGATGGAAATTCCCTAGCCGTGGAATGATTTTAAAATCCGATCTTCCAATGTACATGGATGGAGACAGTGATCTTATTGCACTGTCTTTGAAAATCGGCGTTCAGCAAGAAAAAATTGAGCTATTGGAATCAATTATCAAAATGATCATTAATCGCAGTTATATTATTAAAAACTGCATAGAATTTGAGAAATTTAGACAAGGTGGATAGATTATATGGTGGAAGTGAGATTATGTTATTATGATAATGTATATTTAAAAATAAAAACAGAGCCAGGACTTGTGAGAGAAATGGCGGAAGCTTTTACATTTGATGTACCGGGAGCAAAATTTACCCCAGCATATAAAAGAGGATGGGATGGTAAAATAAGACTTCTCAATCCTCTAACATGTCTCATATACACCGGCCTTCTAAATAATATAATAGATTTTTGTGAATCCCGCAATCTCACTCATGAGTTGGATAGCGAATTTGATGATGTTGAATTCTCTACCAAAAATGCAGTAGAATTCATCAATGCTTTATCACCAAAATACCCGCCAAGAGAATACCAGATAGATGCTTTTATTCATGGAGTGAATAAAAAAAGAGCATTATTCCTTTCTCCTACTGGTTCAGGAAAATCCCTTTTAATTTACATGCTGATGAGATTTTACAGCATGAAAACTCTTATTATCGTACCTACGGTTTCTTTGGTCCACCAGTTATGTTCTGACTTTGAAGAGTATGGATTATCTGAAAAATATATCCATAAAATTTCCTCTGGTGCAGATAGAAATACAGACAAAAATTTTGTGATATCTACATGGCAATCTGTCTATACTTTAAACCCAGAATGGCTCAAGCAGTTTGATGTTATTATTGGCGACGAAGCGCATGGGTTCAAATCCAAAGAGCTAGTCAAGATAATGAGTAATGCCGTAAATTGCAAATACAGATTTGGGCTGACAGGGACTCTAGATGGGTCATTTACTAATGAACTTGTTCTACAAGGTTTATTTGGAAAAATTTATAAAACTACCACAACTTTTGATTTAATTGAACAAAAATTTCTTGCAAATTTGAAAATATCTGCTATACTACTCCAATATAGTCCAAGTATTCGTAAAGCTTTAAAAGGCGCAGATTATCCGACTGAAATGAATTTTCTTATTACGTGTAAAAAAAGAAATAAATTTATTTCGAATTTAGCACTTTCACTTAAAGGAAACACATTTCTTTTATACAGAAATATTGATCATGGCAACGAAATTTATGATACAATCAAAATTACTATGCAAAAAGCCGGTATTACTGATCGTAATGTTTATATCGTAAATGGGACCATAGATGGAGAAGAACGTGAAAAAATTAGAAAACTTATTGAGACAGAAAAAGACGCTATTGTGGTTGCTAGCTATGGAACTAGCTCCACAGGCATTAACATTCGGAATTTGCATAACATTATATTTGCTAGTCCTTCGAAGTCCAGGGTAAGAAATCTACAATCAATCGGGCGCGTACTTCGTACTTCTGAAAATAAAGAAATTACGACAGTTTATGATATCGCAGATGATCTGTCAATTAAAAAATCAAAAAATTTTACACTCCTTCATTTTTTTGAAAGAGTCAAGATTTATAACGAAGAAAAATTTGACTATAAAGTTTTCAATGAAGATTTATTATTTGAAATATGAGTAGGATTACATTATGATACCAAAAGCTCCTAGAGCAAAAAAACACTATGTCAATAACGCAGATTTTGTTGAAGCCCTCAATCAATACAGAACAAAATTAGAAATAAATCCAAATACAAAAATTCCAGATTATATTGGCATTTGTATTATGAAAATTTGTGAGAAAATGTCAACAAGACCGAATTTCATCATGTACACTTTTCGTGATGAAATGGTCGATTATGCTGTTGAAAATTGTATTATGGCGATTAAGAATTTTGATCCTGTGAAATCAGTTGCCCGTTCTAGAAGCAAAACTGTAAACGCTTTCGGATATTTTAGCTGGATTGCATGGAATGCATTTCTTCGTAAAATTGCCGAGGAACAGAAAGAGCAATATATCAAGCATAAAAATATGCAAAATATGATGATGGAATACGAAGATATGGTGGGAGGTGATAACTTCCAAATTTATTCAAAGTCAAATGATCTTTCTGATACCATAATTAGAAATTTTGAAGAAAAGAAAACTAAAACTAAAAAGCCTGCTGTTAAATCTGTTGCAGGCATAGAGAAATTTTTTGAAGAAGAAGAAGGAAAAGAAAATGTCCCAATCCCAGATGATTCATTTGATACCGCCAGCGGTGAAAGATTGCGTAGAGGCGATGTTGAGTGATAAAGTGCAGATCGATGCCAGAAATAATTATGAGCAGCGTGTTGAGGCGATTAGAAGTTATTGTGAGGAAGCTTTAAAGAAATTCCATAATAATAGAAAATTTGATAAGAGATATGCATTAAAATAAATCAAAGGACTAAATTATGAAAGTTGCTATTATTACCGACACTCATTATGGAATTCGCAATGATAATGTGGTTTTCTTGGATATGACCAAGAATTTTCTTGACAATGTATTTTTTCCTGAAATTCAAAGACAAAAAATCAAACACATTATACATCTAGGCGATTTAGTTGACAAAAGAAAAGGTATCAATTTCCAAACAGCTAAAAGATTGAGGGACGATTTTATTCAGCCTATCATCGATTCTGGAATTGAATATCATCAGCTTCTAGGCAACCATGATGTGTATTATAAAAATACCAATTCTGTAAATGCAATACAAGAACTTTATAATGTCAATTTTCCTTGGTATCATACTGCTACTGAAATAAATATACGTGGATATCAGGTTCTTTTTGTTCCTTGGATTTGTCCAGAAAACAGAGAGCATACGATGGAAATGATCAAAAAATCTACTTCTCCCATTTGTATGGGACACTTAGAGTTGACAGGCTTTCAGATGGATAAAGGAAACGTAAGCACACATGGAGATGATCGTAAAATATTTGACAAATTTGAGCTTACGTTGTCTGGACATTATCATCATCGCAGCAGTGATGGTTCTGTATTTTATCTTGGCTCTCATGGTGAGTTTAATTGGGGCGATTGTGATGATCCTCGCGGTTTTCATATCCTTGACCTCAAAAAAAGACACTTGACATTTATAGAAAATCCGTATAAACTATACACCAAGTTTTTTTATGATGATACAGATGAAAGTCTGCTAGCAAACTATGATTACGAACAACACGCCAACACTATGGTTAAAATTATAGTTGTTAATAAAACAAATCCACATTTTTTAGAAATGGTTCATTCTAAAATTATGGCTGTTGGTGTTCATGATGTTCAAATTGTTGAGGATACAAATTTAGTATTAAAAGAAACCAATTCTGCGGTTGAGCAAACCACACCAGAAACCACTCTAGAAATTTTCAACAAGTACATTCAAAAAATTGATTCTTCAAATTTAAATTTAGATAAATTACAGACCGTAATGAGCAACCTTTACTCAAGGGCTTCGTCGTCAGAATAAATTGATAGGGATTATATAATGATTGCGTTTCAAAAATTGCGCTGGAAAAATTTATTATCGACAGGCAACATTTTTACTGAAATTGATCTAGCTCTTTGTGGTAGCACTCTTATTGTTGGCAGCAACGGTGCAGGCAAATCAACAATTTTAGATGCAATTACTTTCTCTCTTTATGGGAAACCATTTCGGAATATCAACAAAAATCAATTGATAAATTCCATTACCAAAAAAGAACTTGTTGTCGAGATTGAATTCAATACAGAAACTTCCGAATATAAAATAATTCGTGGGATAAAACCAGCAGTCTTCGAAATTTATTGCAATGGCGTGTTGATGAATCAGCTAGCAGACCAGCGAGACTATCAGGAAATGCTGGAAAAAACAATCATTAAAAAGAACTATAAATCATTTTGTCAGACGGATATTCTCGGAAGTGCATCATGGACTCCGTTCATGCAATTGCCTGCCGCACAGCGCAGAGTCTTTATTGAAGACCTTCTAGACCTTAATGTATTCAGTACGATGAATGTTTTGCTGAAGGAAGATATCCAGAAAAACAACGAAGCCATCAGAGACAACGAACATCAGCGTCAGATGACGCAAAGTAATATCAAACTCATCAAAAATCATTATGAAGAAATTCGTAGTAAAAATGATGATTATATTATTAACAAGAAAAAAATCATAGTTAATTTAATGGAACGCACTGGTGGTATGGATAATACCAGACAAGAACTGTCAAGAAAATTAAATGTACTAAAGGACAAAATTGCAAATGCTGATATTATAAATGAAAAATTTAATGAGATTTATAATATCAGACAAAATATGAAATCAAAACAAGAATCACTCAAGGATGAAATGTATTTTTTTGATTGCCATAACGAATGTCCTACTTGCAAGCAGGAAATATCTCAAGAATATAAAACAAAAATACTTGACAAATATAGTGAGTCTATTAATGAGATAGAATCTGAATTTGAAAATGTAGTGTCGGCATATGTAAAAATTTGTAAAAAAGTAGAATACGTAGATCAAATTACACAAGAAATATCTGATGTTATGGCAGAAAAAAATCAATTGAGTATTATGATTAATTCGCTATATGACCAAATGACGGAAATCGAAAAAGATATTGCTAGAGTGAGAGACGACTCAAGTAAAATGTCCAATGATAAAATAATTGATATGGAACAAAATTTAATATCACTCAATGCTCAATACAATACTTTTATGGAGGACAAACAAGTATTTCTAGCAGCAGCAAATCTGCTTAAGGATAGCGGTATCAAAACAGAAATCATAGAGAGATATATTCCTATTATAAATTCTTTAATTTCAAAATATTTGGCTGAAATGGAATTGTTTGTTGACTTCCAATTGAATAATCAGTTTGAAGAGACGATCAAATCCCGCTATCGTGATGAGTTTACCTATGCGTCATTTTCGGAAGGAGAAAAATTTCGTATCAATTTGGCTTTGTTATTCACATGGAGAGAAATCTCTAAAATGCGTAACGGAACAAATACAAATCTTCTTATCATGGATGAAGTAATGGATTCCTCTCTTGACGATTCTGGTAACGCGGAATTCAGTAAGGTGATTATGTCCTTGACAAAGGATACAAATACGTTTATTATTAGTCATAGGACTGATCAAATCAGTGAAAAATTTGATCGTATTTTAAATTTTGAAAAACACAACAACTTTTCAAAGATTATATCATGAAACTCATCATAGCCGGTTCTAGAGATATCACAGATTATAACATTCTTATTAATACAATAATTGAAGCACAAGATTCTGATTTTTTAGACAAATACATAAAAATCACTGAAATTGTGAGTGGGAATGCTAGAGGTCCAGATATGCTAGGAGAAGAATTTGCAGAAAAATGTTCAATTCCTGTCAAAAAATTTATCCCCGATTGGGATGGACAAGGCAAGTCTGCTGGAATGCAAAGAAATACTGAAATGGGAAAATATGCTGATGCTGCTGTCGTTCTATGGGATGGTAAATCTCGTGGAACCAAACATATGATTGATGTTATGCGTAGACTCAAGAAACCATGCTATGTAAGGATTGTCCATAATGAAGCTAGTTGATTATCGTGATCCTATTCTGAAACAAATTAGTGAACCATTTGATTTTACAAATCCTCCATTTGATCCAATCGAGATTGCCCAAGATTTAGTCAAGACAATGTATGAAAATGGTGGTATTTGTTTAGCAGGAATACAAGTAGGAATTCCTTATCGTGTGTTTGCCATGCGAGGGTCACCAGAAAATTATGTAATTTTTAATCCACGGATGGTGATGCCTTCTGTAGAACAAATTCGTCTGGAAGAAACCAGCTTGACATACCCAGGTCTTTCTGTTAAAGTGAAACGTCCGCAACATTGTAAAGTGCGTTTTGCTGTTCCAAATAGCGAAGTCCGTACCGAAACATATACTGGAATCACCGCCAGAGTATTTCAACAATGTATGGATTTTCTGGATGGCAAATTATTTTATTCAAATGCAAATCCAATTCATCGTGATCAAGCACTTAGGAAATGGAGGTAAAAATTAATATTTTTTATGTAGATTCTGATCCAGCAATTGCTGCCCGCTCTCTCGTAGATCGTCATTGCATAAAAATGATTTTGGAGTCCGCACAGCTTTTGTCTACAGCGCACCGTGTTCTTGATGGTAGAGAAACTGCTGGTAAATCAAAGTCTGGCCGCAACGCCAAGCGTTGGGTTTTGGATGATGCTCGTGATAATGTAATTTATACAGCAACACACGTTAATCATCCTTCAGCCATTTGGTGCCGTCAGTCTATCGAAAATTATACATGGCTTGTTGACCACATGTATGCACTCATGGATGAGTATACACATCGTTATCAAAAAACTCATAAGTGCTATGGTGAAATTGCATACATGCTTTCTTCTCCACCAAAAAATCTAGAATCTTATGACTGGACTCCAATGCCTTCTTGTATGGATGCTCAATACATTATCAGCAATGATCCAATTGTGAATTATCGCAACTACTACAAGCATGGTAAATCTTTTTTGCATGCCTGGAAAAATCGCAACCCGCCAGAATGGATTAAAACATGAACAAATATGCACTAACACTATCTGATATTTCAGCACTAGAAACTATTCAAAATAAATTGCATGAGCAATCTGTTGCCATGGGTTGGCATGATAAGCCACGAGAGATTGGTACAATGATTGCCCTATGCCATAGCGAGCTTTCAGAGGCGCTAGAGGGTGCTAGAAAGAACCTGATGGATGACCACCTACCCAACCGCAAGATGCTAGAGGTTGAGCTTGCGGACGCGATTATTCGCATCCTAGATTTGGCTGGCAGAGAAAAACTTGATGTTGCCGGTGCTATCGCAGAAAAGCATACCTATAATGCAAACCGAGCAGACCACCAACTAGCCGCTCGAAATGCCGAAAACGGAAAGCAATTTTAATGTCGGATAAATTGTCAGAGAAACTGAATATTGACTATAAATACAACGAAGATCAAATTATTGCCGAATTTAAGTCTTACATAGACAAAACTTATGGCGAGCATTACAAGAAGAAAAAAATGGAATGCTTTGATGCCTGGATTGCCAGAGGTACATTGAGTTCTACTGCAATCGATACTGCCGAGAAATATCTATGGAGATATGGCGCCAAACAAGGTAAAAATAAAGCTGATCTTCTGAAAGCCATGCATTATATACTTTTGGTGATATATGCAGATCATTATAATAACAAAAAAGATTAATTTTATCAGCTTACGTTCTTTTTTACAATTTCAAAATGAGGAAAAAAAGAAACGACATCTTGCTGGATGTCTTCGAAGTGATGGAAACCATGCAAACAAAATTTGGATAAATAATGGTATGGTTAACAAAAGAATTTTACCTCAAGATTTAATATATTTTGATTTTCTATGGGTTCGTGGGAGAAATATCCCTAAAGAAACTATTTCAAAAATGATCAGTAATAGAAAGCAAATTAAAGACCCAATAACGGGTAAATTTATAAAGGAGAATAATATATAATGGAAATAAACATTGAAATCGAACAGCTTCGTAAAAGAAAACTATTCCTTGCCGTTCCAATGTATGGTATTTTTGCCTCGTAAATTAGTAATATTTTACGATATTTGAGAGAATTGCTGGAAACTCCTTAGAGCCAATAATCTACACAATAAATTGAAAACTTTATTGAACAGATTAAAAAATATTGGATTGGACAATCAGCAGCCGAGCGCCTAAGTTTAAATGATATGGCGAAGGTTCAACGACTATCCCGACAGGGAGTAGAGAATAAGCCTACGATTCTCGAAGCACTCAACTCCTAGAAATAGGATGAAGATATAGTCTAATCTTTATAGAAATATAAAGCAGCCACAAAGGCGATATGATATTTGCGCTATCATATGAATATAAATGGGAAATTGTGTGGGAATGTTTGCCAAATCCGTAGCCGATCTTTCAGCTATTTGTGCGGCAAACGGAATCGAGCTTCGTTCATACTTTTTATTCAATGAGTCTCTTATCACCCGAGCACGAAATTATTGCGTAGATGAATTTATGCGCTCTGATTGTACACACATGATGTTCATCGACTCCGATATTGGTTTTGATCCTCGTGATGTTTTGGCCATGCTAGCTCTACAGTCTGATGAATCCGAATATGATGTTCTTGCTGGGCCTTATCCAAAGAAGTGTATTTCATGGGAAAAGATCAAGTTGGCTGTTGACAAGGGTATGGCTGATGAAGACCCATCTGTTCTAGAAAAGTACGTTGGCGATTATGTGTTCAATCCAAAGGGCGGTGGCGGTAATATTCGCATCGACCAGCCAGTTGAAGTTTCTGAGGTCGGAACGGGTTTCATGATGGTCCGCAAATCCACATTCCAAAAGTTTGCTGATGCGTATCCACAATACAGCTATAAGCCAGACCATGTACGTACAGAACATTTTGATGGTAGCCGTGAAATCACCATGTATTTCCAGGCTGAAATTGAACCAGAGCAAAAGAGATATTTGTCCGAAGACTATTGGTTTTGTCACAAACTTCAACAGATTGGCGCTAAGATTTTCTATTGCCCATGGATGAAGCTTCAACATGTTGGTTCTTATATTTTCGGTGGTTCTCTCATTGATCTTGCATCAATCGGAGCAGCCGCAACGGCAGACCCAACTGCTTTAAAAAAGAAGCGTTAATTTTGATAAAGGGTACTTGACTTTAATAGCAAAGTTTGGTACCCTTCTTTTTTGTATATTATGGAGATATCATGAAACTTAGTCCAAAGACACTTCAAATTTTAAAGAATTTTTCTTCAATTAATCCAGGCATCGTGATCAAACCTGGGAATATTTTGCAGACAATCGCGCCAATTTCAAAGTCAATTTTAGCTAGGGCTGTGGTTGCAGAAGAGTTTACTGGAACATATGGTATCTATGATTTGTCTAGATTTGTTCGTAGTGCAACATCAATTATGAGCGATCCAGATTTTGAGTTTGGGGAAACCTCCGTAAAGATTTACGACGATAGCCATTCTATTCTTTATCATTATTCTGATCCTATGGTGATTGTACAGCCTCCTGATAAGAAAATCAATATGAGTTCGTTTCTTCTAGAATTTATTTTAACTCACAAAGATTTAAAGGACGCAACAACTGCATTGGGCATTTTGGGTCTTCCTGAGATTGCTGCTGTTGGCGACGGCAAGAATATCAGCCTTTGTGCTATTGATTGCTCTAAGAAAAATAACGATAGATATAATATTATTATTGGTGAAACTGATCTTACATTTCGTGCAGTATTCAAGCCAGAAAATCTAAAGATCATTGATGGTGATTATAATGTGAAAATCTCATCAAAAGGCTTTACACAATTCACTGGTGATGATATCATGTATTGGATTTCTGCTGAAGCTAATAGCGAATTCTGATTTAGGAGATTTATATTATGTTGGATGAGGTTCTATGGGTCGAGAAATATCGACCTCGCTCTATCGATGAAACGATTCTACCAAAAGCTTTGAAGGAAAACCTTCAGGCTTTTGTTGATAGGCGCGAAATTCCAAACTTGCTCCTATCGGGTCCAGCGGGTATCGGTAAGACCACTGTGGCCAGGGCAATGCTTGAAGAAATCGAAGCAGATTATATCGTCATCAACGGATCGATGAACGGCAACATCGACACTCTTCGAAATGAAATTATGAATTTCGCAACTTCAATGTCGTTTACTGGACAGCGGAAATTTGTTATTCTAGATGAAGCAGATTACTTGAATTGTCTTGAAGAAAACGAAAAAATCCTAACGGTAAATAATGAAACGATTTCATTGAAAAATATGGAGGATAATAAAATTTATCAAGTTTTATCATTTAATACTGAAACTGCGCTTTTTGAGAAAGACACCGCTCAAGTCGTGAATAGGACAACCAAAATGGTTTATGACGTTGAACTTGAAAATGGTGTTATCTGTAGGATGACCGACGATCATCCAATCATCTGTAAAGATTTCAATGGTAACATTGTACAGAGAACAATTAAACAAGGTTTGGATGGTTATGAGGTGCTTGTTCATGAAAATTTGAACAATTTGTAAATAATTATTGAACATAGATTAAAATGATCGGCCTCATTTGTATAAATAAAATTTAGAAAATATAACCAAATGAGGTCGAATTATGATACATAAACCATATACTTATGCTATTGGTTGGAAAAAGTATGGGATTTGGTATTATGGAGTCAGGTACTCTAAAAAATCCTATGTTGGTGATATAGGAGTTACTTACTTCACATCTTCTTCTATCGTTAAATCGTTTATCAAAAACAATGGTCAACCAGATGTTATAAAAATAACAAAAGTATTTGAAACTAAAGAAGAAGCGTGCGCTCACGAATCAAAATTTTTATCGCGTGTGAAGGCTAATACTAATAGAAAAATGTTAAACGCTCATTGCGCCCCTGCCTTTCCTTTTCAGAAATATGAAAAAAACGCTATGGCATCAATTAAGGTACGTGAGAAAATGAGTTTTACGAAAAAAAAGCAAAGCTTAATTAAATTCGTTAGAAATAAAAATTTTTCGCCAAACAAATCAAAAACGCTTCTTAAAAGGATCATGGAATATATCGAGTTAGTCGATCAATATACTAGAAAAAAAGATAAAATTTTTTCATTATTAAAATATCGTTTGGCATTATGCGAGGCGTTTGTTAAACGCGATTATCCCCAAAAAAGAAAATCTCCAAAAAGAGGACGTACCACAAAAATATCCGAAAGCAAGAGAGGTAAAAAATGTTATCATGACCCAAACACAAAAGAATGTAGAATGTTTTCTGCAACAGATATTATTCCAAACGGTTGGGTGAGTGGATTGATTAAAAAAACGCCAAATACTAATACAGATGAAGTCCGAAGAAAAATTTCAGTTAGTGTGCATCGTTCGCGTTTGATGGAAACCGATTTTCAAAAAACAAACCGAATTAAAAGATTCAAAGATAGTATTTCGTTCAAAAGGAACCTGTATGATAATGTTAAATAGCAGTAAAGTGAAGACCGTTACTCCTGTTGGAGTGAAAAATGTAGTGGATATCACAGTACATAGAAATCATACTTTCGTTACAAGTAAAGGTATGGTGGTGCATAACTGCAATTCCACTCAGCCGGCACTTCGTAATTTTATGGAGGAATATAGTCGCAATTGCGGGTTTATTTTGACTTGCAATTATGCGAGCAGGATCATTGCCCCTTTACATTCTAGGTGCGCCGAAATTGTATTTAACATTCCTTCAGAAGAAGCCACTTCATTGGCAAGGCAGTTTCTAAAACGTGCCCAAGCAATTTTGACTGCTTCACAGGTTACATTTGATAAAGCTGTTCTGGTTCAGGTAATCCAAAAGTTTTTCCCAGATTGGCGCCGTGTTCTAAATGAGCTTCAGCGTTATTCTGCTACAGGGTCAATTGATAGTGGTATCCTCACTGATTTTGAGGAAGCTGACCTTGAAAAGTTGCTGGAATTTATGCGAGGCAAGGATTACACTTCTGTCCGTAATTGGGTTGCTAACCTAGGCAACAATGACCACACTGCGGTCTATCGCAAAATTTATGATACGTGCTCAGAATATTTTTCTAAAAATACAGTCCCCGCCGCCGTATTGATTCTGGCAAAGTACCAATATCAATCCGCATTTGCAGCAGACCAAGAAATCAATCTCTCTGCATGTATTGCTGAACTTCTTATTGAATGTGAGTGGGTATGAATCCCTTTGATGTAGTAACTGATGTTGGGTATTCCAAAAAAGGAATCATCAGCAAAGACAACGAAAAGGATTATGCCCCCTTTCTTGTCAATAGATCAATGTCTTATTTTATTGATACTTTGTACTATGCCCAGGAAATGAATATCAATCCTGGGATTGATAACCTCTTGCAATATGATTATTATTTTAATTCTGTGCCTAAGAAAAAACGTTTTTCAAAATGGACCAAGAAAGTGGTTGACGAGGATGTTGAATTTGTAGCAGAATATTATAATTATGGATATAAACGAGCAGAAGAGGCGTGTAAAATTTTATCAAAAGAACACATCGCTCGCATCAAAGATTGCTTAACGAGAGGTAGAAAATGAAAATTGATAACTTTTTTCCAGAACACATATACGATGCGTTAGTCAAGACTTATCAAAATCCATACCTCACATATGGATGGAAAGCCCATAAGACAAACGACGCACATGGTCACTGGAATCAAGATTTTGGTGGTTCGCATGCCGACAATCTTGCTGATATTTCTCATCGCCTTTCTGGTCCAACATTATTGGCATGGGAATGGATGAAAGAAGAAATTATACATTTTGATAAATTGATTCGCTGTTATATTAATGGGCACACATATGGTGTCGAGGGATATTTTCACAAAGACAGTGAACGACTAGATGAAACTACCATCGTCGTTTATCTCGTTGATGAATGGAATCCGGATTGGGCAGGAGAAACAGTGCTGCTTGGCCAGGACGGGAATATTGAAGAATCATATCTACCTAAGAAAAATAGAGCGTTGCTATTCTCAGGAAATAGGCTTCATTGTGCCAGGGGAGTCTCTAGATCATTCACCGGCCTACGTAAAACTTTGATGTTTAAATGTCGAGCAACCAGAAGTGATAATTTTGAGAAACTTAGTGAATACCTTGTTAAAAAAGGTGCTCTTGGGTTTGGCCACCAAAAAGGTACTCTACATGATCATCTTGTTAGAGTTTATCAAATTTTAGAAACTGCCGGATTTTCAAAAGACATTTGTTTTGGTGGTGGGCTTCATTCTGTTTTTGGAACCAATGTTTACAATAATAGCCTAATCAAACCTGATGACATAAATGCTCTTGGCGAGCATTTTTCAGATAGAGCAGCCGCTCTTGCTATCATGTTTCATTCCATAGACAGACCATCAACTCTAGAAACGCCTTTACAATTGGACGAATCCAGTGCCCTAATTAGAACAAGAGGTAATGAGTTGATGATGGTGCCTCTAGATGCATTTGATGCATTGAGAGCAGTTGAATGTGCGAATCTATTAGATCAAAACTTACTCAGCGAAGAATTGTATCCAAATTTACATAATTTCTGGAAAAGGGAAAATAATAAATAATGAGAATATTCAATGGAGTGAGTTATGACAATTATAGATTCGTTTTTAGAAGTAGGTCTTACTGACGACGAAAATTTTCTAAAAGTAAAAGAAACTCTTACTCGCATTGGCGTGGCATCGAGAAAAGAAAAAAGACTTTATCAATCATGCCATATTTTACATAAACGCGGAAAATATTACATTGTGCATTTTAAAGAGCTTTTTGTTTTAGATGGTAAAAATGCAGATTTCAGTCTTGACGATATCGCCAGAAGAAATACTATTGCTGGACTTCTAGAGGAATGGGGTTTGTTTAATATCATTAACAAAGATCAATTTCAAGACCCAAAAGCCCCATTAAATCAGATTAAAATTTTATCATACAAAGAAAAACCAGAATGGATTTTGGAATCAAAATATAGCGTAGGAAAGAAAAAATAAACATGCTCAACTGGCTGAAGCCAAAAAAACCAATTATCATGAGAGAAAGAGAGCTTCAGCAAGTTGTTGATATTTTGTTCCCTCCGCTAGAAACACAATCAGATCATGAAGGTAATGTTTTTCAAATTGATTATTCTGCTGATACTAATTTGGATGCCGCTCTTTTAGATTTAATGGACGGCAACAATGATGAAGTGACTCAGAAAACAATACGCAAAGTTATTGAACGCCTAAACAAAGTTAGGCGCGTTCTCCAAGCCTACAGTCAGCTTGATGAACGCGCCAAATATTTGATTGTCGATGATTTTGAAGATAAGGAAATTAAACCAGTTGAGGATTAGAGTTTAGAATATCCACCCTCATCATTGCTATAAATGACATTCTTGATGCCGAAAGTTGAAATAGCCTTTTGGCAACCAGAACAAGGCTTCGACAGCCCCCAGCAATCTTTCTTGCTGATTTTTTTGATGCGACAAATATAAAGAGTGCTCTTCTTCAAATCATCAACATCAACATCAACATAACGCAAAGCATTCTTGATAGCATCCGTCTCTGCATGGAGATAGATGCTATCGCTGTTTTTACTGAATTTTTGTTGGAAAGGGTGGCTCTTCAGTCGATTAAGGCCGAAAGATATCACCCGATTTTTATATACCACACAGGCAGCCATACGAGTCCCGGTAACGCCTTCCGAACCAATTGCCAGCTTGGTAATTAGACTCATAAAATGGTCGTGCATATTAATTGTTAAATCCTATTGCGAGAAATAATACCAATCTCGGTCGTCCATACTCAGGTAGTCCAACTCCGTGTGACCTAGGCGATCAACACCAGCACCGGGACCAACGTACTCGCCGTTGATATCGAACGCGCTGTACCCGTATCTGTCAAATCCCTCGTCATCATAGTTGTCGAAATGAATCCTTTGGTCATACACATCGATAGTATGATCATAAGGTTCTGGGATTTTTCCGTAGCATGTGTATTTGTACTCGTAGTTGTCATCACGAGCATGCGGGGTGCGGGGAGAATATTTTCCACGGCTCATTTTCATTATTCCTTTGGGACTATGGTAAACTTAGGCTTATTGACCACTGGCTGCGCCACAATAGCACCACGATTGATTTCATCAACCTGTGCCATATGCTGGCATGCCAAATCATAGCCAAACCGCAAAATCGCCTCTACAAAACTAACACGAACAACATCAGTCATTATAAGAATCCTTCTTCTTGCGGTTATACACCTTCTTGCTCTTAACCGTGCGCTGACGAAAAACCATATTGGCCAATTCCTTGGCAACCGGATTGCGATGCGTAATATCGCTCGGGTCAATCTTGATAGTGATGGCACGCATGTCCTGTCTCCTTGTTGAAGAGACTATATAGGCAGCTACTCCCCAGGTCAACGATAAAAAATATAAAAATTAGAAAAAAAGTTGTTGACCTATGTTCCCTAATTCGCTATATTGTTGTTATCAGGAACAGACACACACACACAGAGGTTTTTATAACATGGCTTACGTTTCTTCTTGGCTTGGTCACATGTTCACTCGCCTGGACGGTCCTGCTGCTGGTGAAGATGTTGATCTTATCATCGAATTTGATGGCGAATTTTATGATAATGGTGACTATCACAACGAATTTAATGTCGTTGGCGTGACGTTTGATCTCCCTAAGTTTATTGTGCTGGATGATGAAACGATTGCCGATCTTGGTGGTCCTTTGACTGTAAATGAACTTGCCATGATTGAGCGTTGGTTTGAAGAAAATATTCATCTGGCTGAAGAGAAGGTCAATTATGAATTTGATGATGAACTTGATAAGGAATATGATCGCGACGATTAATTTTAGTTTTTTTGAAAAAAGTTCTTGACCACCACCACGAATATCGTTATATTGTTTTCATCGAGACAGACACAAAGAGGACTTTGAAAATGGCTTTCGTTATCGTGAACACCGCCACTCATTCCTGCATTCGCCACCCCAAGACTTGGAACGAAGTTTACCCCACCGAGCGTGGCGCTAAGATTTCGATGGCTTCTCTGAAGAAGATGGATCGATTTGATGGCGTTGATATGGTCGTCATGGATACCGTGACGTATCGTGATCAGGTTCCGATGATTAAGGTCATCAATATGATGAGTGGCATTGAGATTGAAATTGCTGCTGACACTCCCGCTTGCTGTGATCTTTCTCGTGAAAGTTATTGGAGCATGTAAAAAGTTCTTGACGACAAAGCAGAAACCCAGTATATTCTTTTCATAGACAGAGGAACAGAAAATGACTGATACTCAGGCTTATATCGGTGCCCTGAAGTTTCATCTTGGCAATCTGATGCACGGCTATAATGGCGGAATTGGCAATATTCCCATGAAGATTATTCGCCTGTATTATCAGATTGCTAAGGATCGGGCTGTCGCCTATATTGCTTCTGGTAAGCATCACGGTCCTGTGTATATGATTGTTCAGGGAGGCAACCGCCGTGCATAAAGTTTTTAACATTCTGAGTGATATTTTCTCGGCCGTTATTTTAGCGGCATTCATCTACACTCTTATCATGTTCACCTAAAAAGGAAATTGTTATGTTTGAAGTTGTTGTCCGTAAGAACGGCAAGTTTGTTAAGCGCGAAAAGTTTCGTAGTGAAGATGCCGCATGGGATTATGTTGCGGGTCTTGATGATATGTTTGATTGTGAAGTTAACGAACGATAAAAACCGTTTGACAGTCTTGCCGAATAGTCCTATAATCCTCCCATAGACAAAGGATAAAGATCATGGATGATTTGGAAAGAAACTTTGAAGAGTATATGAAGGCAATCAGCGGTTAATTTTGAAAGGAATTTTTAATATGTCCGAACTTAATAAGTTTAAGGTTGGTAATCGCGTCAAGGTCGTGTCTCGTCCTGAAGATGAATTTGCCGGTCTTATTGGAACCGTCATTGGAATTACGTGTTTTTATGTAGTCAAGCTTGATGATCGTCATGATGATGGTATGCCTTTTGACGCAAATGAACTGGAACTTTTGGTTGAACCTAAGCCAGAACCAGAGGATGATATGAACAAGAAGATTTTTACGCAGCGCGAGCATCTTGAAAGTCTTATCAAGGCTACTGCGAATACCTATATGCAATCCACCGATCCCGCACATTTTGTAGTTGCTGGAATGTTTGAGGCATGCTTGACTCGTTTTGATTTTCTTTATAGTGAGATTGATCGCCTCAATAAGAAGTTGAAAGAAAAGGTTTAAGCAATGGAGGTATAATACTTTTATAGAACGAAAGAATGATGACAATGACTCTCGGTTATAAGTTTCCGTTTATTTACAAATTCGACCAAATCAAACATATTTTTGAGGGTAATGAGAATTACATCATTGCCTATAAGGATGGCTACACGGTTATTAATTATGTGCGCGCTGGCAAGGATACGCATCCTATCGTTGAAAATGACGAGCATGCTATTCTGCGCGAGGCTCGTGGCCTGATTTTTGATTCTGTGACTGGCCGGGTTATTGCTCGTCGTTTTCATAAGTTTTTCAATCTTGGTGAACGTGAAGATGTGATGGAGATTGATCTTTCCAAGCCACATGTTATTATGGATAAGCTTGATGGTTCCATGATTACTCCCGTTCCCATGCAGGATGGTAGCATTCGCTGGGGTACCAAGATGGGCGTCACTGATGTTGCTATGCAGGCAGAAGTGTTTGTGGCGAAGAATTCAAATTATGTTGAATTTGCAGCAAAGTGTATTGAACGAGAAATTACTCCCATCTTTGAATGGGTTTCTCGCCAGCAGCGTATTGTTGTCGATTACGAACAGGATAATCTAGTTCTGTTGGCTATTCGTGACAACTATACTGGTGAATATTTTTCGCGCCTTGAATTAGAATGCTTGTCTGGAGCTTGGAATATTCCTTTGGTGGGCGTCTATAATGACAATTGGCGTAAGGATCAAGCAAGTCTGATTGAATTCGTCCGTGGCATGACTGGCATTGAAGGTTTCATCATTCAGTTTGAGGATGGTCATATGGTGAAGCTGAAGACGGATGAATACGTCTCTCTTCATCGCGCCAAGTCTCTATTGGATAATGAGCGTGATGTTGTTGGTCTTATTTTGAATGAAAAGGTGGATGACCTCTTGCCTTTGCTTCCTGTCAATGATAAAGTTCGACTTGAGAAGTTTGCTGAAGCCGTGTGGCATGACATTTTCATGTGTTACATGGAAGTCAATCGTCACCTGATGGGGTATCAGAATGTCAGTATGACTCGCAAGGATTTTGCTCTCAATGAAGCGAGCAAAGTTAATCATATCATTCGCTCACTGATTTTTGCGAATTTTGATAAATGTGCGATGACCAATGATGTGATCCAATACGTTCGTAAGCATCTTGGTTCTAAGTCTCAATTTGAAAAGTGTGACGAAATTTTCGTCACGGCAAAATGGAAAGGTGTGAGCAATGACTAAAGAAGTTTTAGCGCATTTTAAACCAGACAGCCTTCCTGTTTTGGCATGCGCTAAGACATGGCCCAATATTTTAATGTGTCATCGTGATGATAATAATGCCATTTATTTTGAAATGATGGTTGACGGTGAGCCATATATAGTATATCCTGCTTTTCAACAGGTAGTCAATTTTCATCGAGAATTGGGAGAATGGATAAATGAATATGAAGCTAACACTTGATACTCCGGTAAAGTTTCTTTGTGACAATCTGGCTGCTCCTATTGGAGCAGGTAGCTGGATCGTTGGTGATTGGATGGTGCCAATTGATGGTGATTTGGTTCCTTGCCAGAATGGCTATCATTATACGACCATTGAACACTGGCAACAACATCTATCTGATCGAATGTTTTTGATTACTCCTGGCGATGAAGTAATTGCTGACGACACCAAGTGGGTCTGCCGTACAGCGAAGCTGACTGCCGAAGTCACGAATTGGAACCAGCGCAATCTGTCTTTGTTCGCTGCTGACTGTGCCGAGCGCGTAGCGCATCATAACAGCGACCCACGAGTGATGGCAACAATCGTCGCTGTTCGTGACTTCTGGGCTGGTAAAATCAGTATGGAAGAGCTACGTGCTGCTGCTTATGCTGCTGATCATGCTGCTCATGCTGCTGCTTATGCTACTGCTCGTGCTGCTTATGCTGCTGCTCGTGCTGCTGATGCTGCTTATGCTGCTGCTCGTGCTGCTGCTAATGCTGCTTATGCTGCTTATGCTGCTGTTGGTGTTTATGCTGCTGCTTATGATGCTCGTGCTGCTGCTGCTTATGCTGCTTATGCTGCTGATGCTGCTGTTGGTGCTGCTGATGCTGCTGCTGCTTATGCTGCTGCTGCTCGTGCTGCTGAACGCGAATGGCAGAACGATCGTCTACTTCAATATCTGAACGGAGAAGTTTAATGAACGACTATAATCCTGTTTATATTATGATGGTCGGCGTTCCCGCCTCTGGCAAGTCCACATTCATCAAGGAATATTTTGGTGACAATGCCTATGTGGATTATCAATATTATTCCTCTGATCATGAAGTCGAAAAATTGGCCAAGGTGATGGGCAAGACCTATAATGAAGTGTTTTTTGATCATATCGTCGCCGCCACTGATCTTTCTTTGTCTGATCTTAGGGATGCGATTGCACATAATGTTAGTGTGATTGACGACCACACCAATACCAGCGCGAAAAAGCGTAAGGCGAAGTTGGGTAATCTGCCCGATAATTATACCAAGATTGCTTTTGTTTTTAGTATTCCTGAATACGATGAGTGGCAACGTAGGCTTGATAATCGCCCCGGAAAAACCATTCCCAAGAACGTGCTCGAGAACATGGCTACGAATTTCACCAATCCATCGTATGATGAGGGATTCGATATTATCTGCCATATTCAGTGAAAGAAATAAAATGATTAAAATAAATTCCAAAAGTGACGAGTTAAAGCCCGAAATCATTCAGATGATTGAAAAAAAGTATAGCGCGAATTACATTTATGAAAGTCAACTGAAATCTAAGGATGGGTGGACTGATATTTCTGCGGCTATTTTCTATCAACCAGAACCAAAACCCGGCCATTCGCATTGGTTTGCTATTCATCGCAATTACCTTGGGCAGATGTTTGTATCAGATGCTTCAACTACCGTAGCGGTGCCTGTTACAGCCGTACAGGTGGCTGAAGATGAATACCTATATTCACACCACCGCCACCACTTTCTGGGGCGTGACGGTATTGCTATCGACGGTGGCAGAGATTATACGCGATTGGTGGGCAATATTAGCGAAGCCAAATTAGTATTACTAAAAGCTACGCCAGATGGTCTGGTCATTACAGAGGACGTAATTTAAAATGAATGCAAAAGCACTTGCTGAGAAAATTGATGCAAGGTTAAATCTTGTTTCAAACATATCCGATAAAGATATTTTTATGGCTGCTTCTTCTACAATCAAATCTCTTCTTTTGGAAATTGAAGATTTAGAAGTTGATAATCGCAGATTACAGGACGATCTTCTTTATTTGGGATGTGAACATGGTCAATGCGAATTGCAAGATTTTGATATAGATCAAATCATCGAACATGTCAGGTCTGATGGGACTGTAATTTCTGATACACTTGAATTTGTCAGAGAGTTGCGGCAGACCATCGATCAGGGAGATAAGACGCATTTAGAAATTTTGCTGGGAAGGCTTGAATATAGTCTTCTTATGTAAAAATTCTGCTTGACGCCTAAGCGAGTGTGCGGTATAATGCTTTTATAGATTGATGAGGGATTCGTGATGAAAAAGCTAACTCTTGATGCTCCGGTAAAGTTTCTTCGTGACAATCTGGCTGCTCCAATAGGAGCAGGTAGCTGGATTGTTGGTGA
>Ga0114963_10000779_pt1 | contig 21646 bp, 22 predicted proteins | sample C_131016_EF_Meta_FD_87019 | JGI IMG/M metagenome (GOLD analysis project Ga0114963, IMG submission 87019) | Freshwater microbial communities from Lake Croche, Canada to study carbon cycling - C_131016_EF_MetaG | ecosystem: Environmental > Aquatic > Freshwater > Lake | place: Lake Croche, Canada...
CCACGCGCAGATGGTCGATACCGGCATGAGCCATATCGGCTTCCGCTGCATCCGCCGTGACCTGCCATCCCACAACGAAGAAGGACCACCATGAACAACGGACAATCCCGCCGCGACATGCTGTTGGGCGGCGCGGCCGCCGCCGCCGCTGGCGTTCAACTGGCCCAGGCGCAGACCGCGCCCTCGGCGCGACAAGCGGCCCCGGCCCCGGCCACTGGCCGGCCGAATATCCTGGTGATCTTCGGCGATGATGTGGGCTGGGCCAATATCTCGGCCTATAATATGGGGATCATGGGCTATCGCACGCCCAATATTGACCGGATCGCCCGGGAAGGCGCCCTCTTCACCGATCATTACGCGGAGAATTCCTGCACCGCCGGCCGCTCGGCCTTCATCACCGGGCAGAGCCCCATGCGCACCGGGCTTTCCAAGGTGGGCCTTCCAGGCGCGGCCGAGGGGATGCGGCCGGAGGATCCGACGATCGCCGGCCTGCTGCGGCCCCTGGGCTATGCCACCGGGCAATTCGGCAAGAACCATCTGGGTGACCGCGATGAGCATCTGCCGACCATGCATGGCTTCGACGAGTTCTTCGGCAGCCTCTACCACCTCAATGCCGAGGATGAGCCGGAAAACCCCGATTACCCGCGCGATCCGGAATTCCGCCGGCAATTCGGCCCGCGCGGCGTGCTCAAGACCTGGGCGAATGCCGATGGCACCCAGCGCATTGAGAATACCGGGCCGCTGACCATGCAGCGGATGGAGACGGTGGATGAGGAATTCCTGGCCGGGGCGCTGAATTTCATCGACCGCGCGCATGCCGCCAACAAGCCGTTCTTCACCTGGTTCAATGCGACGCGGATGCATATCTGGACGCGCCTGAAGCCCGCCAGCCGTGGCGTGACGGGGCTGGGCGTTTATGCCGATGGCATGGTCGAGCATGATGGCCATGTCGGACAATTGCTCAAGAAACTGGATGATCTGGGCATCACCCAGAACACCATCGTCATCTACACCACCGATAATGGCGCCGAGGTGATGTCCTGGCCCGATGGCGGCAACACGCCCTTCCGTGGCGAGAAGGCGACGGCCTGGGAGGGGGGCTTCCGGGCGCCGGCGGTGATCCGCTGGCCCGGCCATATCCAGCCTGGCCAGGTGATGAACGACATCATCTCCTTGCAGGATTGGATGCCCACCCTGCTGGCTGCGGCCGGGGAGCCCGAGATCAAGCAGAAATTGCGCGCCGGCCACCAGGCGGGCGGCAGGACCTATAAGGTGCATCTGGATGGCTACAACCAATTGCCGCTGCTGACGGGTGCCGGCCCGGCGCCGCGGCAGGAGATGTTCTATTTCACCGATGATGGCGACCTGGCGGCCCTGCGTCATGGCAATTGGAAGGTGCATTTTCTGATCCAGGAAAATCTGGGGGTGCGGGTCTGGGAACGCAGTTTCACGCCCCTGCGCTTCCCCATGCTCTTCAACCTGCGGGCTGATCCTTATGAGCGGGCCGACGAATCCTTCGAATATGGCCGCTGGCGGGTGGAGCGGGCCTTCGCGCTGGTGCCGGCGCAGGCCTATGTCGGGCGCTTTCTGGCCACCTTCACGGAATTTCCGCCGCGCCAGCGCCCGGGCAGCTTCAGCCTCGGCCAGGCGATGGAGGCGCTGCGGCGCCGGCCGAACTGAGGGCCATGCTCGGATGGCACAGCGGCGGGCTCCATCCATACCGCGATGCAAAGCTGAGGAAGCCGAGATGAATAAAGCAGCACATCCCCTTCGCCTGGCGCTGGTGGCGCTGATACTCGCGGTGGTGCCCGCCCTGGCGCAAGATGCAGCGCCCGCCCCGGAAGCTTCCAGTGCCTGGCGGGTGGTGCTCACCCCCTATCTTTGGCTGCCGGGCATGCATGCCGAGGTGACCAGCAGGAGTGGCCGCTCCGTCCCCGAGGGCGGCGTCTCGGCCAGCGCCAGCGATATTCTGTCCCAACTGCATGGCGTGCCCTTCATCGGCGCCATGGAGATCGGCTATGGGCGGTTTACGCTGCTGGCCGATATCCTCACCATGGGCCTGCGCAGCGATGCCTCGCCGCGGCCGGGCTATCTCTTCGGCACCGCCACCCTGGACACGCGCACCACCATGGGCACCGTGGTCGGCTTTTGGCGGGTGGGGGAAAGCGCGGATCAATTCTTCGATATTGGTGCGGGCATTCGTGTCACCGCCTTGAGCACTGATCTGCGGGTGAATGGCAATAGGCTGCCGGGCTTCAGCGTGGGCAGCAATAGTTCCCATGTCGATGGGATTGTGGGCTTTCGCTATGGGCTGCGCTTCGCCCCCGCCTGGGGCCTCAGCGTTGCGGCCGATATCGGCGGCGGCGGTTCGCGCCTGAGTTGGGAGGCGCTGGGGTCGCTCGATTGGCATGTCCGCCAGGGCACGACCATCCGCCTGGGCTGGCGCCATATCGGCTTTGACCAGGAGACGCGGCGGGGTGGTACGGCCAATCTCGAATTGGGCGGGCCATTCCTGGCGGCCAGCTTCCGCTTCTGAGCCGGGTCACGAGGTGGTTTTATTCATGCGTTTTTCACCTCCCCTGCCACCGCTTGGCGCATGGGTGGTGGTGACAAGAGCATGGAACTATGGAGAGTGCCGGGAACTCGATCGGAAGGTCACGCGATGCATCATTCAGCGAGCGGGTTTGGACGTCGCCTGACGATCGCCCTGCTGGCGGGCTGGTTCGGCCTCGCCAATATTCTGATGGGCCCGGCTGGGCCCGCCCTGGCGCAGACCGTGGCAGCGGCGCCGGCTGACGCGGAGCGCCTCACCCAGCCGCCATTGGAGGCGCTGTTGGCCCCCATTGCGCTGTTCGCCGACGAATTGCTGATGCAGGTGCTGATGGCGGCCACCTATCCGCTGGAGATTGTGCAGGCCGCCCGCTGGCTGGCCCAGGGGCAGAATGCCCAGTTGCGGGCCGAGGCGCTGGTAGAGGCGCTGCAGGCGCAGCCCTGGGACCCCTCGGTGAAATCGCTTGTCCCCTTCCATGACCTGCTTCGGATGCTGAACGAACAGCTTGAATGGACCCAGAGCCTGGGCGATGCGGTGCTGGCGCAGCAGCAGGATGTGCTGAACACGGTGCAGGTGCTGCGCGGCCGGGCGCATGCCATGGAGCACCTTCAAACCAACGAAAGGCAGGTCATCACCCTCGCCCCAGCCGAGGCAAAGACGCCCTCCTCCACGCTTGTGGTGCAGCCGCCGCCGCAGATCATCACCATCGCGCCCGCGCAGCCCGATCTGGTGTTTGTGCCGGTCTATAATCCCGGCGTGGTTTTTGGGCGTTGGCCCTACCCTGCCTATCCGCCATTCTATGTTTCACCACCGCCGGCCTGGGGGCTTGGGAATGCATTGCTCACGGGCATGGCCTTTGCCGGGGGCGTGGCCGTGGTGGGTTCGCTCTGGGGCTGGGCGCGGCCGGGCTGGGGGCGGGGCAGCGTGGATGTGAACGTCAACCGCTTCAATGCCATCAATGTGAACCGGGTGCAGATCGATTCGAATGTCTGGCGGCATGATGTGACCCATCGCGGCGGCCTGGCCTATCGCAACACTGAGGTGAATAATCGCTTCCGTGGCGATGTCAGCGGCGGGCGCGCGGGCAGCCGCGATGAATTCCGCGGCCGGATGCAGCAGGCAGAACGCGGCGGGCTGGATGCCGCGCGGCAGGCGGGCGGGCGCGGCGCGGCGGGTGAGAACCGGGCCAATGGCCCTCTCAATGCGGCGAACGCTGCACGCCCCGGCCTCAGTCAGGCAGCCAGCGGGCGGCCCGAGGTTGCGAACCGCCCGGCAGCGAGCCGGCCAGCGCCGGCAGCCTTGCAGGGCGTAGGCCAGGGTGGCGACGTGCGCAGGGCCGCACAACGCGGCGCTGCAAGCCGACAGGGCCAGGAAGCGGCGCTCCAGGCAAACCAGCGGCGCGCCGCTGCGGGGCGCACGCAGGCGGCGCCGCGCTCGAACGCTGTTCGGCAAGGTGGCGGCGGTGGCGGCAGGCTCGAAGGGAGGCGCGGATGATGCCGATGCGGCCACGGATGATGATCGCGGCGCTGGGGTTTGCACTGGCCGCCCCGGCCGCCCTGGCGCAGGGAACGGCGCCGCCCCGCGCTGCGGCCCAGGCCACGCCGCGCCCGGCCGCTGGGCCAACCCTCGCCTCGCCCGAGGATGGCCGTGCCGCCCTCGCCACCGCCTTGGCCGTGGCCCTGGGCGCCCGGGCCACGCTGGCGCAGGGAACGGCGCCGCCCCGCGCTGCGGCCCAGGCCGCCCCGCGCCCAGCCGCCGATTTGGCCTTCGCCTCGCCCGAGGATGGCTTTGTCGCCCTCGCCGCGGCCATTGCCGCGCATGACGAGGCGCGCCTGTTGCGCATCCTGGGCGCGGCTGGGCGGGAATTGGTGCTTTCAGGGGATCGCGTGGCCGATCGGGCGGCGCGTGATGCCTTCACCGCCGAATATCAGCAGCGCCATAGCATTGAGCGCATCCCGCCCAACCGCGCCATGCTGTCGCTGGGTGCTGATGCCTGGCCGCTGCCGATCCCCATGGTGGCGCGCGAGGGCGCATGGCGCTTCGATGCCCGGGCAGGGGCGCAGGAGTTGATCGACCGCCGGGTGGGCCGCAATGAGCTGAATGCCATCGCCAGCCTGCGGGCCATTGTGGCGGCGCAATTCGAATATGCCGCCACCGCCGGGCGGCAGGGGCCTTGGCGAAGCTATGCCCGGCGCTTCTTCTCCACCCCGGGCCAGCGCGATGGGCTGTATTGGGCCAGTGCCGAGGGCGAGGCGGAGAGCCCGCTGGGGCCGCTGGCCGCCCAGGCCGCGCAGGGGGGCGAGAGAAGTCGCCTGCGTGATGGCACGCCGCGCGCCTTTCATGGCTATTTCTTCCGCATGCTGGAGGCGCAGGGGGCATCGGCGCCCGGCGGGGCGCGCGATTATCTGCTTGATGGACGCCTGATCGGTGGCTTCGCGGTGCTGGCCTGGCCGGCACGGTATGGCGCCTCGGGAATTCAGAGCTTCATCGTCTCGCATTCCGGCGTGGTCTATCAGGCCGATCTGGGGCCGCGCACGGAGGAGCGTGTGGGGCGGATCACCGGCTTTGATCCGGATGAGGAGTGGAGTGTGGCAGGGCCTTAGCGGGGGCCGGGCCACAATGAGGCAGGATTACAAGTTAGGTTCAATCGGTCGTCGCAACAGCAGGATGAGCCGAGCGCAGCGCCCGGTCAAACATCTCGGCGGGCGTTCGCCACCCAAGCGTCTTCCGTGGCCTGGCATTGAGCGCAGTGGCCTCCGGAGAGCGATTTTCGGGCTTCTCCGCGTACGGCCAGTCAACAGGTCTGCCCCAAAAACCGCAGGAAACCTGCCACTCAGCGCGGCGGTCGGTCAGGCGGAGAGCATGCCTCGCATGTGAACTGGCGGGGGAGGTGCGACCGGATACGAACAGCCTCTGCTCAGAGGCCGACGGTTGCCCTCGCCAAAGGTATCTCGCAGGTGGGCTGGTTTAGGATCGACCAACAACTGGATCACGGGCTGCCATGCACCACGGCCATTGTTCCTCGACATTCGGCCCAGTCATTGGCTTTCACCCCCAAAATCACGCACATCCGACAAAGCCTTTGTCAACTATCCGAGCGAATGTCGTTGGCGCGGATCACCTGGCCCCATTTTTCGATCTCTGCCCTCAGGAATTGCCCGCACTCATCGGACGTACTGGCCACGATATCGCAGCCCTGCGCCTCAATACGGGTCTTCACCGCAGGTTCGTTGAGTACTTGAATCAGCGCCTCGTTCATTTGTCTTACCAGCGGCGCAGGTGTGCCGCTGCGCGCCAACATCGCCCACCAGGTTGGCGCTTCAAAATTGGCAAATGATTGCTGAGCAAAGCTGCGCGTCCCAGGCACATGGCGGCTTTCGCCGCTCGTCGTGACACCCAGCGGCCTCAAAAGCCCGGCACGGATATGCTGGCTGACAATCACCACATTGGTCATGAACAGCGGCACGAAGCCGCCAAGTGCGTCCTGCACCGCAGGTCCACCGCCGCGATAGGGCACATGCACCAGTCTAAAACCGCCCTGTTGTTGCAGTAGCGTGGTCGCGACATGCGCCAGGCCGCCTACCCCCGAGGTCGCGAAGTTGATCGTATCCGGCGCGCGCTTCGCCGCATCGATCACATCCTGGAAATTTTGATAGGGGGTGCTGTGATGCGCCACCATCGCCAATGGCCCGGAGGCGATCTGGCAGACAGGATCAAATGCCTCCATTGTGCGGAATGGCAACTGCATCAATGTCTCATTAGTGGCCTGCGTGTCATAAACGAAGATCCAGACACTGCCATCATTGGGTGCGCGACTTGCCTCTGCTGCACCTGTCGCACCAGATGCGCCGCCGCGATTGTCGATGACGATGGCCCGCCCCAATACCTCAGCCAGGCGGGGCTGGAACAGCCGGGCGATACTGTCCGTCGAGCCCCCGGGCGCCCAGGGAACAATCAATCTGATCGGCCGTGTCGGAAACCCAGTCCCCAGCCCCTGGGCACTCAAAACCGCCGGCTGTGCCAATCCTGCCGCGGTAAGACTCATCAAAACACGTCGGCGCATGGCGCTTCCCCTGTGTTAAGAAATTATTATGTTTCTCTTAACATTGCGCGTTCCTGGCCGCGAAATGCAAGCCCGAGATTCGCCTAGCTGTCAGCGGTGATGCCGTTGGCCCGAATGACGCGCCCCCATTTCTCGATCTCGCCCGCCAGGAATTGGCCGTATTGCGAAGGTGTGCTGGCCACAATGTCGCAACCCTGCTCCTCGATGCGGGCCTTCACCGCCGGCTCATTGAGGACCTGAACCAAGGCCTCGTTCATTTGCCGCACCAGAGGCGCGGGCGTGCCGCTGCGCGCCAGCATACCCCACCAGGTTGGCGCCTCGAAATCGGCAAAGCCTTGTTGGGCAAAACTTCGCGTTCCAGGGAGATGGCGACTTTCGAGGCGCGTCGTTACACCCAGCGGCCGCAGGAGGCCGGCACGAATAGGCTGGCTGAGGGCCACCGCAGCAGCGATGAAGAGCGGCACAGCGCCGCTGAGTATGTCCTCCATCGCAGGCACAGTGCCGCGATAGGGCTGATGCACCAGGCGGAAACCGCCCTGCTGTTGCAGCAGCACGGTCGCGACATGCGGGAGGCCGCCGGTCGACGACGATGCGAAGTTGATCGTATCCGGTGCGCGCTTCGCCGCATCGATCACATCCTGGAAGCTACGGTAGAGCGTGCTGGGATGGGTGACCATCACCAGCGGCGCGGAGGCGACGTGGCAGACCGGGACGAATGCCTCCAGCGCACGGAATGGCAACTCCATCACCGTCTCATTAGTGGCAAACGTATCGTAAACGAAAAGCCAGACGTTGCCATCATTGGGCGCGCGGTTCGCCTCGGCCACACCCATAGAACCGGCTACGCCGCCGCGATTTTCGATCATGATTGAGCGCCCCAACACCTGGGACAAACGGGACTGGAACAGCCGGGCGATTCTGTCGGCCGACCCTCCGGTTTGCCAGGCAACGATCAACCTGATCGGCCGGTTAGGAAAACCCGCCCCCAGCCCCTGGGCTCTAAGAACCGCTGGCTGCGCTAAACCCGCCGAGGCCAGGCTGATAAGAAGGCGGCGGTGCATGGCGTTACTCCCTTTTTGCCGAACCATTGATTTTTCATTAACGGTGCTTGAGCGGGAGACTACAAGGCAAGCCGAACACGGACGTGGGCCGAATTATTCACCAAGTTTAGCGGACATGGCGCAACGCCTTGATCGGCAATAACATTCGGTTGCGAGACCTCAACCCTATCGATTTCGGACGCCATGCCCGCCAAGGTTGAATCTACCCCCGCACTCCCCGGCCTGTCACCGGTCTGCGGCAAGCCCATCATCGCCCGCTTCGACGGCGGCAAGCTCTCGTCAGACGGCGGCGTCGTGGCGTTACGCGAGATCGAAGCCCGCCTCAGCATCGCCAACCGCCTCGCCGCCTGCCTGGTGAGGCGCTCGCCTAAGGACGGTCGCGCTGTATCCTCAATCCATCTGCGGCATGCGGTAGCGATCACGCGGGTCCTCCCAGCCCTTAAAGTTCGGCCTGCGCTTCTCAGCGAAAGCAGCCCGGCTCTCGATGAGGTCGCTCATCGCGCCATGCTGGTGAAGGGCGGCAGCGAGCTTCTGCTGCGCGGGTGTGGGCATCGGGCGCATCCGGCGCATCATGTGCACTGTGTTTACGCGCGCAGCGGGTGGCAGGGTCAGCAGATGCAGCGCCATGCCCATCGCCTCCTCCATCACCTTCTCCGGCTCGACGACGCGGTTAATGAAGCCCATCTGATGAAAGCGTTCGGCTGTGAAGCGGAAGCCCAGCGCCATCTCCATGGCCAGCGGGAAGGCCAGGTTCGCCATGTGGCCGTGATTGTAGCCTCCGAGCAGCCATCGCTTAGCCTCCGACACCTCGAAGATCGCCGTGCTGGCGGCGACGCGCAGATCTGTGCGCTCCACCATCATGAAGCCGCCGCCCATGGCGAAGCCGTTCACGGCGGCGATGACGGGCTTTTCCAGCGTGCCTGCGTTGAAGGGGTCCTCCATTGGCGCGGGGCGGCCGCCCGGATTTTTCTCGGCCAGCGATTCCTTCATATCCTCGCCGGCGCAGAAGGCGCGGCCGGTGCCGGTGAGGATGGCGACCTCAAGCCCGTCATCGTGACGAAACTCGGTCCAGACCCGTGCCAGTTCCACCCTAATCTCGTGGTTGAGGGCGTTGAGGCGCTCGGGGCGGTTCATTCGCACCACCAGGACCTGCCCGTGCTGCTCGGTTTCGACGACTGACATGCTATGTTCCTCTGATGTGTTTCGGGCTTCGTGATAGGCAATCGCCCGCAGCTGGCGAGATCGACCCGAGCGGGCACAGCGTTCGGAGACCTGACGTGATATTGCTCCATCGCCGGACAGGATGGCGTGCATCATGTCCCGGTGCTCGGCATTGGCCTGCAGCATGTGCGGCGACTTTTAGAAGGAACCACGGCGCAGGAGTAACAACTTGTGGGCGTGCGTGAGATAAACGGCCTGGACCGGGGCATTGCCGGCGAAGGCCTACTGGCGGGTGTGGAAGCGCAGGTTGAGTTCGAAGAAGACATCGCGTAGGCCCTCCTGCGCCGCCTCCTCAATGTTGGTCATATGGCCATCAAGCTTGAGAGCTTAGGTCGCTTTGAGGCAAGCGGCAACCGACCCGTGGCAACGCTGACCAGAAGGGCGTTGAGGCCGTAGATCGCCAGCGCCTCGTCATTCTGTAACTCACGCACAAAAGCACCGCGGTTCAGGATGACGGTGACGAGGCCCATGCGCTCCAGCGCACGTGCCGCCTCGCGCACCGGGCCCCGGCTGACGCCCAGGCGACGCGCCAGTGCCATCTCGTTGATGTGCTGCCCGGGCCCGAGTTCGCCACGGGCAATCATGGCCTCCAGTTCGGACCCGACGGAGACAGCGAGGGCGCTGCCATCGCTCTCCAGCTTCTTTGCCGACAATCTGTGCAGCATCTCGCTCGCCCGGTTCCCAATGGCGGTTACACCGCCACATCCTTTGTCACGTCACGGAACCAACTGTTGGCAATCCTGAGGCAAGCTGCCACTCTCAAATCAACGGAGGAAATACATGATCGCATTCTTGCGTGGCCACGCTCGGCTTGCTGTGGGGATGGCTGAATGAACATCCTCTCCGACCTGAAGGCCCGCAGCCGCTTCGACATGCCGATCGTCGACGCGCACCACCATCTCTGGGACCTGAACGCGGGCCGTTATCCGACCAAGCAGGATAAGTACGATCCCAATTTCTTCCTCGGCGACTACCGTAAGATCTGCAAGGATTACATGCCCGCCGATCTCGCGGCCAGTTACGATGGCTTCGACGTCATCGGCACAGTCCACATCCAGGCCGCGCGCGCCGAAGCCGAGCAAATCGATGAGACCGCCTGGCTCGAAAAGATGCATGCCCAATGGGCCTTGCCCAATGCGATCGTCGGCCATGTCATCTTCATTCAGCCCAATTGTGCCGAGGTGCTGGCGGGGCATGCGAAATACCCGCTGATGCGCGGCATCCGCTCGCGGCCCAACACCTCCAAGGGCCCCAGCCATTCCATCGCCGGCCAGCCTGGGACCATGCAGGACGACCTCTGGCGCCGGAATTTTGCCCTGCTGGAAAAGCACGGCATGTCGTGGGACATGCGCATCCCTTACTGGCACCTGGAAGAGGGCGCCGAGGTCGCACGCAGCTTCCCGGGCATCCCGATGGTGGTGAACCACACCGGCCTGCCGCTCGACCGCTCCGAGGACGGGCTGAAGATCTGGCGCAAGGGCCTGGAGGCGTTAGCCGACTGCCCGAACACCGTTATCAAGATTTCTGAACTTGGCCTGCCGCACGGAAAATGGGACGTCCCCAGCAACATCCGCGTGGTGAAGGAGGCTGCAGCCATCTTCGGTTCGGACCGTATCATCTTCGCCAGCAACCTGCCGGTGGCCAGCCTCAGCACAGATTTCGCCGGGATCGTTGATGTCATGCGCGTGGCGCTGGCCGAGCGGTCACGCGACGACCTAGAAAAATTCTTCCATCGTAACGCCATCCGCTTCTACCGCATGAACCTTCGAGGATGTCCCTATGAGTAACGGTCCCCTTTCTCGCTTCAAGGTCGTCGACCTCACGCGGGTGCGCTCCGGCCCGACCTGTGTGCGACAACTGGCCGATTGGGGCGCAGATGTGATCCAGATCGAGGCGCCGGAGGGGATGGAGGGCACCGATGGCGGCTTCGGCGGTGAGCGCCACGGCCCGGATTTCCAGAACCTGCACCGGAACAAGCGCAGCCTGACCCTCGATCTCAAATCGAAGGACGGCATCGAAATCCTGAAAAATCTGGTCGCCGATGCAGACGTCGTCGTCGAGAATTTTCGGCCCGACGTGAAGCGCCGCCTGGGCATCGACTACGAGGCACTGAGCGCGATCAACCCACGCCTAGTCTATGGCTCTATCTCGGGCTTTGGCCAGGATGGCCCCTATGCCAAGCGCCCAGGCTTCGACCAGATCGCGCAGGGGATGGGCGGTCTCATGTCGATCACGGGATTGCCGGGCCAGGGGCCGGTGCGGGTGGGAATTCCCATAGCCGACCTGACCGCCGGCATCTTCTGCGCCATGGGCATTCTGATTGCGCTGCTGGAGCGCGAGGAGAGCGGCGAGGGGCAATGGGTGCAATCGTCGCTGATTGAGGCGCAGATCGCCATGCTCGACTTCCAGGCGGCACGCTGGCTCGTCTCCGGCGAGGTGCCGAAGCAGGCCGGCAACGACCACCCGACCGGCATTCCGACCGGCGTCTTCAAGACCAGGGACGGGCTGATGAACCTCGCCGCAACCGGCAAGGCGATCTTTACCCGGTTCTGCGAGGCGACCGGCGCGTTGCACATCCTCAACAACCCAGACTACGCGACCGGCCCCTCACGCTCGGCCAACCGCGTGGCGCTTAACCGCGAGATCGGCGATGTCCTGATCACGCGCACCACCGCCGAATGGATCAAGCTGCTGAACGAAGCCGGCGTACCCTCCGGCCCGATCAACAATATCGACGAGGTTTTCGCCGATGAGCAGGTGCAGCACCTCGGCATCGCACGGCCGGTGAGCCACCCGACGGTGGGTGATATTCGTCTTGTCGGCCAGGCCGTGCGGCTCTCGCGCACGCCGAGCCAAATTCGCACGGCAGCGCGTGAAAAGGGGGAGGACAGCGCAGCAATTCTCAAGGAGCTTGGCTATGACGATGCGCATATCTCCGCGCTGCGCCAGCGGCGGGTAATCTGATCGTAACGCAGTTTCAGCGCCGCACGCTGCTTGGCGTCGCAGCCGCCGGTGCCCTTGCCATGCCCGTGCGGGCGGCCTGGCCGGAACGCTCCATTCGATTCGTCGTGCCATTTGGCGCCGGCGGCCCTCTGGACACGCTGGCCCGCCTCCTGTCGCAGTCCATGGCGGAGGAGCTTGGGCGACCGGTTGTTGTGGACAACAGGACCGGTGCCGGCGGCGCGATAGGCACCGCCGAGGTCGCGCGCTCCGCACCCGATGGATACACCGCACTGATGGCCGGCGTGAACATGCCGGTGATCCCGATTATGCAGCACAACCCACCTTACCGCATGGAGGAGTTCGCGCCGCTCTCGCGCCTTGCCGTGATCCCACACGTATTCGTGGTGCCGCCCGCCGTTCCGGCAGCAAATATGCAGGAGTTCATCGCTTATGCTAAAGCCCATCCGGGCCGGCTATCCTTCGCCTCTTTCGGCGTCAGCACCTCCAACCATTTCGCCGGAGAGCTGCTGAACATCCAGGCAGGCCTCGACCTGACACATGTGCCCTATCGCGGCGGCGCCGCCGCGGTAGCCGATCTGTTGACGGAACGGGTGACATGCATGTTCAGCACGCTGCCCGATGCATTAAACTTCATCGGCGAAGGGCGGCTGAAAGCGCTCGGCGCCGTGCTGCCGCAACGCCTGCCCTGGTTGCCCGGACTGCCAACGCTGGCAGAACAGGGCCTGCCCGACATCGTTTCTGAATCCGCCTTCGGGCTTTTAGTCCCCGTCGCCACGCCAGCGGCGATCCAGCAGCGCGTTGGTGATTCTGCCAGGCGTTCGCTTGGCGACCCGGCTATGCGCGAGAGATTAAGCCAGATGGGCATGATCCCGATCGGTAGCAGCGGGCCAGAATTCGCGGCGCTGATCCAGCGCGACATCAGGCTCTTCTCTGAGATCATCCGCAGAACAGGCATGACAAGTCTGGAATAGGCGGGACAAGCCGCTTGAAGGGACATCAATGAACATCCGCATCCCCCGCCGAGCAGCGATGCTCTCCTCTTCGGCACTGGTTTTGCCCGGCATCGCCCGCGGGCAGGAGTTTCCCACCCGGCCGATCAAGCTGCTCGTGCCTTTCGCGGCCGGCGGCCCGATGGACTTGGTCGCGCGGCTGGTCGCACCCGGGGCTTCCACCGAACTGAGCCAGCAGGTGATCGTCGAGAACCGCACCGGCGGTACCGGTGCCGTCGCCATGACCGAGGTCGCCCGCGCTAGGCCCGACGGATACACGCTGATGTTTACCGGCGCGAGCTGGCCGGTGGTGCCGCTGCTCAACCTCAACCTACCCTTCAGCATGGCTGATTTCGCGGCTCTGACGCGCCTCACGGTGGCGCCGCATGTGATGGTGGTGCCGTCGCAATTGCCAGTGCGCAGCCTTGCCGAATTCATCGCAGAGGCGAAGAAACGTCCAGGCGAATGGTCCTACGGTACCAGTGGCATCGGCACGACACTGCATTTGGGCACGGAGATGCTGAAGATGCGCGCGGGGATCGACTTGGTTCACGTGCCCTATCGCGGCAATGCGCCTGCCATCACGGACCTTCTGGCTGGGCGCTTACAGACCATGTTCCCGACGCTCGCCGAGGCGATCCCTTATATTCGCGACGACCGGATGCGGCCGCTTGCCGTCGGATACGCGCAGCGCGTTGAGTGGCTGCCGGATGTCCCGACCCTGAGCGAACTCGGCTATGGTGACGTGCCCGCCAGCTCCGATTTTGGTGTCGCGACCGGCGCCGAAGTTCCGCTGGCCATCCGCATGAAGTTGACCGCCGCATTCCGTGCCGCGGTCCGCCAGCCGGCGATTGGCACCAGATTGCATGAACTCGGCATCATCGTCGTCGCCAGCACGGCTGAGGAATTCGCCGCCATGGTGGCTGAGGAGGGTGCCCGCTATGCGAATGTCATTCGCGCGGCCAATGTGCCCCAGAACTGAATTGAAGCGAACTGAACGAGGAAACCAACATGCCCTGCGCGCAGGCCGGAGCCGCCCGTAATCACCACGAGGGAACGGGAAAGGGCAACCTCATCATCCTCGATCCCCCCGGTTACACGCCATGCGATGTGCCCAGCGAACCGACCGCCTTTAACCCCGAGATGCAGCGTTTTGACTCCACCATGGAGCGTTGCCGCTGGAGCCTCGACGCATGATCACGCTGCGACAGATGATTGCCGAGGGGGCGCCCGTCTTCGCACCGCTCGTGCTCAATCCGCTGATGGCGCGCATGGCCGAGAAGGCCGGAGCACGCGCCATTTACCTTGGCGGCGGAGCTTCGGGTTACCAGGGCATCTTCACCGAGGCGAACCTTTCGCTCACGGAGATGGCCCATGCCGGGCTGGAGATCGGCGCGGCCTGCAGGCTACCGTTGATCCTGGACGGTGCCTGCGGCTGGGGCGACCCGATGCATATGCATCGCACGATTCCGCTGGCCGAAACAGCGGGCTTCCAGGCCATCGAGATTGAGGACCAGATCCTCCCTAAGCGCGCGCATCACCACATCGGCATCGAGCACATCATCCCTGGCGAGGAGATGGCCGCGAAGGTGAAGGAGGCCGTAGCCGTCCGGCGCAGCCCGGACTTCCTCATCGTTGCGCGCACCAACGCCATCCGCATGTATGATCTCGACGACGCGCTGCGCCGTGCGGAACTCTACGCAAAGGCCGGCGCGGACATCCTCTTCGTTCTAACCCGCAAGGCCGAGGAATTGCGCGCCATTGCCGAACGCTTCGACATGCCGCTGATGTACATGCCGCCGGCGGGCGGTATGGTTGCCTCAGGCCTCACGCTGGCCGACATGGATGGCCTTGGGATCCGGCTCGTGGTGGACGCACAGACGCCGATGCTGGCCTTGCACCGCGCCCTCCGCGACTCCTACGCGGCGATCCTAAAGGGAGAGGCCGACCCTCTCGTGGGCGCAACCATCCTGGCCGAGGACAAGGCGCTGAAGGCGAGCGCCGGATTGGAGACGCTGCTCGAAGTGGAGCGGCGGACGGTCGAAAAATAACATACGGAATTCGATACATCGCCCGCGCGCTGTCGGGGAACAGCGCGCGAATTTTGGCAGGATATACATCAAACAGCTTGGCCAGTTCGGCCAATACCTCCTCGCCTTTGATGACGGCCAAGGCCAATTTTGCTTTGAAGCCGGGGTTGGGTGGCGGGCGGGTTCGTTTCGTGATGCTGGCTGCTGATAGGCGGCAACATCGCCGCTGTCAGGCCGGAAAGCCAGTTATCGTCCGTCGGAATTTCAAGAGTCACGTCTGTGGCAACGGTTCATGGCCTCAATCCACCCTGGCGCCTGAGATGCGCGCGACCTCGGCCCATTTTGTCATTTCGCTGGCGACGAAGTGGCCGAGTTGCTCTGGCGATTCATTGACTGGATCAACGCCCAGCGCCGCCAGGCGCTGCTTCACCTGATCGGTTCGTCCGGCATCATTGGCTCGGCGGTTGAACTCGTTCCGGATAGCAATCGGCAAATTGGCGGGTCCGAACATCCCGTACCAGGTGATGGCCTCGAAGCCTGGTAATGTTTCGGCGAAGGTCGGCACGTCCGGCAGAGCTGGCGATCGCTGGGGGCTTGTAACGCCGAGCGCGCGAAGGCGCCCCGCCTGGATGTGAGGCACTGCGGAGATCATATTGTTCAGCATAAGCGGTACTTGCCCGCCTACCACGTCGGTCGTGGCGGGGGCAGCGCCGGGATAGGGCACGTGCACGAGGTCGATGCCGGCCCGCGCCCTCAACAACTCGGTCGCGAAGTGATTGCCCGTGCCGTTGCCGGGGGAGGCGTAGTTCAGCGTGCCGGGGCGCGCCTTCGCCAGCGCGATCAGTTCGGCCAGTGTCGAGACGCCGAGCGAGGGATGGGCGACTAGCACGTAGGGCCCCGTGGCAAGCAGCGCGACCGGCGTGAAGTCGGTGAGGGTGTTATAGGGCAGGTTGGGCATGATGCTGGGAATGATCGCATGCATACTCGCATTCACCAGCAGGGTGTGCCCATCAGGCGTTGCGCGTGCGACGGCCTGCGAGCCAACGGCGCCGCTAGCGCCGACGCGGTTCTCGATAACCATCGGATAGCTCCAACCTTCGGACATCATCGGTGCCACCAGCCGGGCGACCGCGTCCGTCGGCCCACCGGCCGGAGATGGAACGATTATGCGCACAGCGCGATTTGGAAAATCCTGGCCCTGCGCTATAGCAGGTATGGCGAGCACACCCGCCGCTGCTGTTGCGAAGGACGCTCGTCTGCCGATGAGATGGCCTGACATTACGATATGCTCCCGTTGCGCTGCACCTGCATGGGGGCGGCGTCCTATGAGGTTGATGCTGTCAGCCGACCTCGCGATGATCAACACTCATACTGCTGAGTTTGTGGCGCTGTTATCGATTTCGTATTGCCGGCGGAGTACCGATGCGCAAACCGTTCAGGGTCAATGGGAGCCATCGCAGGCCTGATGCGCCGGCCATTGATATCATGTGGCGCGGCTTCAACGGCCGCAACGCGCACTTGGGAAGAAGGACAAAATTCAGCACAGGACGCGCTCGATCGCGCAGAATTTGGCGATGGTCTGATCCACGAACGGGCAACCCGGAACTTCTATGCCACCACGGCCAATTGGCGCGGATCGATTCGCAGCCACACCCGGCGCCCAACATCGTGCGCTTCAAGCGGCTGCGCCGCTGCGCGCAGCTTGAGCCCGGTCCCATGTGGCTGCACCACGTAATCCCAAGCCTCGCCGAGATAGGTTCGCCCCACGATCGTCGCTTCCAGCACGAGGCCCGCATCGGTCGGAGCCGCCTCATGGATAGTCATGGCTTGCGGCCGCAGCGAGATCAGCACCTCGCCGTGGGAGAGCGCCGGTAGGCCTGCCTGCCCTGCGGAGCCGAGACTGACGCCATCCAGCAGCAAAATCCCGGCCTCGACGTGCGCCTCTAGCAAGTTGGTTCGGCCCACAAAGCCGGCAACAAAACGCGTGCGCGGGCGGGTATAGAGCAGATGCGGCGCGTCGATCTGCTCGATCCGCCCCGCATTCATCACCGCGATCCGGTCGGAGGTCGCCATCGCCTCCCCCTGGTCATGGGTGACATAGACAGTGGTAATACGGAATTCATCGTGCAGACGGCGGATCTCGAAGCGCATTTCCTCACGGAGGTTGGCATCGAGGTTGGATAAGGGTTCATCCAGAAGAAGAACCGATGGCTTCACCACGATGGCACGCGCCAGGGCGACACGCTGCTGCTGCCCGCCGGAGAGTTCGGCCGGATAGCGATGGGCGAGGTTCTCAAGCTTCACCACGTCCAAAATTTCGCGGACGCGGCTCCTCACATCCTCCGAGCTAAGGTTGCGCAGCTTCAGGCCAAAGGCAACGTTTTCTGCCACCGTCATGTTCGGCCAGATCGCGTAGGACTGGAAGATCATCGACATGCCGCGGCGCTCCGGCGGCACCACGGCCCCAGGTGCGGACAGCACGCTGCCATCAACCTGGATGCTGCCCCCTGTCGGGTCCACGAAACCGGCGATCATGCGCAGCGTCGTTGTCTTGCCGCAGCCGGAGGGGCCGAGCAGGGAGACGAATTCCCCCTTCTCCAGCGAGAGGTCCACGTGATCGACGACGGTCAATTTGCCGTAGGCCTTGGTCAGGCCGGAAAGTACCAGGCGTGGCAAGGCTATTCCCTCCGCAGCATGAAGTCGCGCCCCACCAGTTTCATGCCGATGCCGACGATGACCATGGTGATGAACAATAAAATCCCGCCAAAGGCCGAGACGACCTCAAAATTGCCCTGCTCGGTCAGATCGTATAGCAAAACCGACATGGTTCGCGTCCGCGGGCCGACCAGGAAGACGGCGGCCGAAAGTTCCCGCGACGCGACGATGAAGACCACCAGCCAGCCGCCGAGCAGGGATGACTTGATCAGCGGGGCAGTGATCTTGCGGATGGCGTGCAGGCGGCCCGAACCCAGGATGCGGGCGGCCTCCTCCATCTCGGGATGCACTGCGCGGATCGCGGCCTGGGAACTCGCATAGGCGATCGGCAGGAAACGCGCCGTGAAGGCAAGGATGAGCAGCAGCGCGCTGCCATAGAGCGACATCGGCGGGCCGGCATAGGCAGCATAGAAGCCGATGGCGAGCACAATGCCCGGGATGACGAAGGGTGCCATCGCCAGGAAGCCCAGCGCACCGGCGAAGCGCATCAGCTTCCGCACTACGATGTAGGCGACCAGCAGCGCCAGGATGATCGCCATGGTCGCTGACGCAGCCGAGAACCACAGCGTGTTCCACACCGCCTGCGGCGCCTGGTCATGCTCAAACAGGAGGAATCGGTAGTTGCGTAGTGTCAGGTTATCCAGCGAGAAGCCACGCCCCCAGGCCTTTGCGAAGGAAGCCTGCAGCAGCACGATCAGTGGCTTGCCAACCGACAGCAGCGCCACGCTGACACACCAGCCTAACAGCACCCAGCGCCAGGGGCCCAGCTTCACCTCCCGCCGCTCACCACCTTTGCCCGTCTGCGAAACAAAACCCTTGCGGTTCAGCATGAGCTTCTGCACTGCAATCAGCGCGATGGTGATCAGCAGCAGCGGAATGGCGAAGGCAGCGGCGACCTCGACGCGGACCGGATCCTCGAAGAACTGCCAAAGCTGCGTGGTGACCACGTTGATGCGCGCGGGGATGCCGATGATAGCCGGCGTGCCGAACAGCGCGATGGTTTCCAGGAAGATCAGGATGAAGCCGCCAAGGATGGACGGCCAAACCAGCGGCAGCGTCACCTTACGCATCGTCACCCAGGTGCCGGCGCCCAGGATGTTGGCGGCATCCTCCATCTCCGAGGAAATCAGGTCCAGCGCGGACTTCACGAAGATGAAGACCAGCGGAAAGGAATGCATGGCGATGACGAAGGCCATCCCGGTGAAGGTGTAGATGTTCACCAGCGGTTCCGTCGCCCCGGTAACCGCCCGCCAGACCACGTTGATCCAGCCGGAATTTGGCCCCGCCAGCAAGATCCAGCCAATGGCGCCAAGATAGGGCGGCATGACGAAAGCGGCGAGCACCACCGCCCAGGTAAAGCCCTTACCCGGCATGTCGGTGCGCGAGACGGCCCAGGCCATAGGCACAGCGATGACGGTCGATATCGTTGCTGAAAGCAGCCCGAGCAGCAGCGAATTTCGAAGCGCCTCCAGGTAGCGCGCACGGCCATAGGCCGTCAGGTAGTTCTGGAAGGTGAACTCGCCCGTCTCCTGCATCTCAAAGGAGATGAGGAGCATCTTCACCAGCGGCGCTGCAACCAGCACTAGAAGTGCCGCGATCAGCGCGACCCACAGCAGCATCGCCGGTTCAAGCAGTCGGAACCGGCTGGGCCGCAGCGCGGGCGCGGCTGCTCCGCCCTGGCTCATGCCGATATCCTCAAACGCCAAAGAGTTCGCGCCAGACCTCGCGGACCTCCGGCACACCGCGCTCCGACTCCTCCATGCTCGGCGCGAGCATGGTCACCTGATCGAGTGGGCGGGAGCCATCAGGCGGCGGAACTTCGGGGCGCAGGCTCTCGTCGAACAGCGTGCGTACCGCCGTGGAGAGACCCGGCCCGGTGGTGAATTCCATGAATAGCTTCGCCGCATTCGGATGCGGCGCGTTGTTTGGGATCGCGGAAGGCGAAAGCGCGGCGATGACCCCTTCGGTCGGGTAGATCAATCTCAATGGATTGCCGCGGGAGATGGAGGTCAGAGTCGTGGCGGAGGGTACCGCTATGCCGACAGCGCGCTCACCTGCCGTCATCATAGTCACAGGGTCGACCGAGGAGCGTCCGACCTGCGGCTTGTTGCGTTCAAACCTCACCAGATAGTCGGGGCCGAACATTCTGCGCATTTGCAACGCCCACAGCCCGATCGCGCCGCTGAACCCCGGATGGCCGACGGCCAGCTTGTCCTTCCATCTTGCGTCGAGGATGTCGGTCCAGGATTTTGGCGCCTCAGTCTCCGAGACCAGGCGGGTGTTGTGCGCCATCAGGTAGATGCCGATGAACGAAGACTGGAAGTAATTGTCTGGGTCTGATACCCGCAGGATCGGCAGTAGGCCGTCGGCATTGACTGGGCGGAACTGCATCAGCCGATTTTGCCGCTTGAGCTGAATGTAGTGCCCGCCATTGGTCGAAGAGAACACGTCACACTGACCCACGCCCGCGCGCGCATCCTGCGAGAGGCGCTGGAAGGCGACCTGGGAGGTGGTGCGCACCACGTTGCAGCGCACACCAGGATAGCGCGCGGTGAATGCGCGGCCGGCCGCTTCAGACGGCTCGGCGCTGTATTGGCCTGAATACCAGGTGACCTCGCCTTCCCGCTTGGCGGCTTCATACAAAGCGCGTTCCTGCGGGTGCATCGGCGACTGGGCCCATGCTTTTGTTGTCGCCGCGGACCAGGCCGCGAGCGTTAGCATCTGTCGCCTGTCGATCAGGAACATTCGGCTTTCTCCCAACATTCTGCCTAGCGGAGCCGCCTTTGGCGGTCACGGCGCGAGGTTCGTTTTTCTTGGATCGATAATCAGGCCATCGACTTCACGCAGTGTCAATTCGTTAACGCGGACCATGTGGAAACAGCATGTTGCCGGTGGGGTGGATTGGCATCGATGGTGGCAAGCTGGCTGCGCCGCGGCGGTAATGGATCATGCCCGGCTCGAAAGCTTCAACGGCGCGGCCCCGGGCATCGCGCAGCAGATTGGCGGCGGTGCCGGTCAGCACCTCGTCACCCTCCTCGGCAACACGCCAGTGACACAACAGGGCCGGCCTCGCTCATCCGACAGTGTGTCGCCGACGATGAGCGAGCCCATCCGCGTCCAGCCCTCGGCGGTGGGGATCGGCGTGTCGATCGCCAATGGAGCGCCCACCTGCGCGCCCTTCATGAAAACGATGCGCCTGGCCGGATGTACTGCCTACAGTGCGTCCATCACGTCCTTGAGGTAGGGCGTGCGGTTGGTGCGCCAGGGGCCGGGCTCAGCCGATGCCCGGCTGCCGAGCATGCGGTGCCGCTCGGCCCATTCCGAGACGGTGAGTTGCGGCGGCGGGCGCAGCATCGCGCCCACGCGGCTGCGGACATGGCTAAACGGAGCCAGCGGCAGGCCACTTGATGGAGGAACGTCAAATGAAGACAATACCGCCGGGAAGATTCGCCCCCGTGCTCCCAACCAGGGGCCTTCCACGCCGCAGCGCTCTCAGCGCGGTTGCCGGCACGCTCTCCGGCATCGCGGTCGCCAGCCATGCTCAGACGGCCACGGACTGGCCCAACCAGGCGGTGCGCTACATCAATCTCTTCCCGCCAGGCGGCGCAACCGACGCGCTCTCGCGTATCTACTGTGCGAAGATGATCGGCGCATGCACGCCAGACAGGCGCAGGCAGTGCCAAAGGCTGGCCTGGTTCGCTGACGCGCACGCCCCGAACGAGTTTTTCCGCCTCTCCTCGCTGGAAGAGGGGCTGCGACTCTGGCCTTTGTTGTTGACCGAGCTTGCGGGGGTGCCGCCTGGGGCCTTCCGGCGCACCGCCTAAACGGCCACCGCGGCATGGGTTAGGGGTCAGGCAGGCTTGCCGGCGAACGCAATCAGCCCGCGGAACCGCCATCACCGCCCGATACCGCTGACCATAGGGCGCTGACCAGGCAGCAAAACCACGGTGACACCGATGGTGGATGGCGTCACGCCAGTCACAACGCGGGACGATCCGGCGCTGATGAAGGCCCTGGCGCGGGTGTTCCGCTACCAGCGCATGCTCGATCAG
>Ga0114963_10000781_pt1 | contig 21636 bp, 10 predicted proteins | sample C_131016_EF_Meta_FD_87019 | JGI IMG/M metagenome (GOLD analysis project Ga0114963, IMG submission 87019) | Freshwater microbial communities from Lake Croche, Canada to study carbon cycling - C_131016_EF_MetaG | ecosystem: Environmental > Aquatic > Freshwater > Lake | place: Lake Croche, Canada...
GTCACCAACTGTATTGTTCGCTGCTAACTGTAATAATGAGTCTGTAGATACAGTTGTTGTTGAATTAACAGTTGTTGTTGTACCAGAAATAACTAAGTTACCTGTAACATTCAAATCTGTACCGATAGTCTGTACACCAACATCAGATGTATTTGAACGTAAAACTGTGCGATCTGTACCAAATGTTACAGTCTCTGTTGTAGCATTTACAGTTGCTGTAATACCTTTTTCACCAGCAAATGTTAATGTTGAACCAGAGTAAACTGTGTTAGAAGATGAACCATCAGAAACTGTGAATGATGATGTTGCAGATACATTAGAAATTGCAGTAATAAGACCTTTTTCATTTACAGTAATTACTGGAATTTGTGTACTGCCTTGTGTTGCACCACCGTATGTGCCAACATCCATATTGACAGTAGCCAATGTGATTGCTAAATCAACATTGCCTGTACCATCAAATGATACTGCTGTTGCTGTAGATGCATCACCTGAAACTGAGAAGTCACGAGCTGTTTCTAATGCTGTTGTTGTATTAGCATTGCCGTATAAGCGACCAAAGAATGCATTATTTGAATCACGTTTAACGATTACTGATGCGGTATTAGCAGCAGTAGCGACATCAACTTGACTTGTATAGAATAAACCACCAACATTAGCAACCATAGTACCAGTACTGTCGCCAATGAACATTGTGTTTGATAAGTATGAGTATGCTAATTCACCAGCCATTAGGCCAGTTGGTGTTGCGGTGACCGTAGAACGCTTAATTAATAAGTGTGTTGAAGGTGTTGTCATTTTAATTCCCTTTTTTATTATTATTGTTTAATTAAACTATTTTGAAACTATTTTGCTTGTTGATGATGCTACCTAGGTATAACAAAAATCTCATACTGATATTTATAAAAAATGATATTAGAAAATCCCACAATCAACTAAAGTCAAAATAACATTTGAAACACCATTAGCATCACGGAGAACTAATGTGTTTGCTGTATCTTCATACGTTGCACTATCTATAATATTAGTGTAGTACTCTCCACCAATTTTAATAATATTATTTGAATTTGAACCAGTATAGTCACCAATAAACATTGTATTAGAAACAAAAGAGTACGCCATTTCTCCATCAACCAGATGTGTAGGAGATGCGTTAGTTCTTGATCTTAATATTTGAATATGAGTGTTTGACATTTTTAAAAGAATCCTGCGTCTAGATTTATAAGATTTTCTATGTTTGTTACTAACTGACTAGTGGACTCACCTACGAAAGACTGTGTATTTGCTTGATATGCCATTAAATCGCCATCTGCAAAACTAGGAAAATTCACATCAGCTGCCGCTTTTACTGAATGTTTTCCGCCGTAACTAATTGCAGTTACACGAGGTTGCGAGATATTGTTTATTCTCGCATTGATTTGTGGTATTGGTTGAACTCTAACTGTAAGTTGCGTTGTCATTTATTTATCTTTTTTTATGTTATCTTGAAACGCAAGGAGAAACGTCAACAATTCCTTCAATAATTCTTATTCTTTCATTTGTCTGAGTATTCGTAAGTAATGCATCATAAACATACCTGCCTGGAACAATATTTGACGTTGTATTTGCATCTAAACTTAAAGTTAATGTACTGTAATTTACATCAATAGTTGTTGTGAAAATTGCGGCAGCATTAGATGAATAATATGATTTACGAATTTGACTGCTGGCTATACATGAATTTAAATCGTATAAATTATTGTAAACATCATCAATAGTGATAGTGGCTGCAAAATCAGCATTTTGTTCTACGTATAAGTTGGCTATTGCTGCTGGCATTATTATATCCTGATTTTAACTATCATATACTATTTATAAAATAATTAGAATGAACCGCCTCGAATATTTGTAGCATAGTATAAAGCACTGTTTGCATCATTGAATAGTGCTTGAGAATGTGCTAATGAAGTCAAATATGCACTATTTCCTGGTATTGTATTTGCTTTATCAAAAGCACTCTGGATTAAACTTCTCGTCATATTTATACTAGTATTCTGAGATTTATCTAGAGTTGTGAAATAAGTTACATAAGAATTGACACTATTGAACGAATTGTTTGCATATAAAAATGCACTATTTGCTTCATTTCCTGATATGTTTAATGCTACAATAGCATTACTTAGAGTAGAAACCGCTAAGTCACAAATTGAATTTGCATTAGATGTGGTACTTGATACAATATTAATATTGGTGTTTTGAGTATTATCTATTGCAAAAATTTCTGGTATATCTTGTTGAACTTCTAGTATCCAAGTGTTTGAGTAGTTTGAAGATGCTATGGATATTGTGTTTGCAATATTTGCAGTATTGTATGCTGCGTTTGCAACTAAACTGACGTTTGCGAGATTTGATGATAATTGATTAAATATTGAAATCAAATCATTTTGTTTGACAATATAATGTCCACCTAAAGTTTTACCATCATGTACAGATGTTGTATGATTATCAGTATCAATGACAATCTCACCTGATGCTCCAGTAAATGATGCAGTTTGTGCATGAGTACCTCTTCTGAATAGAAACTTCAGTTGAGGTAATAAAGGTGCCAAAGGTAAAACATCTATCTGTACTTTAGATATATTTGAAATTGAACCTAAGTTATTTGCAGTATATGTGAAATTATCTAATCCATGATAGTCTGTATTTGGTGCATAAAATACTAAAGTTCCAACTACAGAAATATTTCCATTGGATGGATTAGTAACAATAGAAACACCAGTATATGGTCCAGATATTTGTAGAACAATTAAATTATTTGATGAATTAATCTGGCACGACTGTACTGAGTCTTGGGTTACTGGTGGTTTAGGTATTGTTACATTTACTGTAGATATATTTGAAATTGAGCCTGAGTTATTGGCTGAATATGTAAATGTATCTGTTCCATAAAAATTTGAATTTGGTGTATATAAAATCTGACTATTAATTAGTATAGCACTTCCATTAGAAGGCAACGTGTTTAATACCAAATTAGTAAATGTGCCAGAAATGTTTAAGTTAATGACATCATTAATAGAATTATAAGGAAAAGTTTTACTAACATTTGCAGTTACTGGTGGTGTCGGTACTGTTATTGAAACTGTAGAAGCATTAGAATAACCAGCAATATTGTTTGCAGTATACTTGAAACTGTCTGAACCAGAATATCCAGTATTTGGTGTATAGAAAATATTGGTACCGATTGCTGTTGCAACACCATGTAATGGTTGAGTATTTGCTTGAACACTATTGACCACTCCAGTGATACTTAATACAATTTGATTATTTACAGAATTAAATGGAACAGTTTGAGAAACATTAGCAGTAACTGGTAACGAAGGTAATATCGTTAGATTGACAGTAGATATGTTAGAAGTGCCTGTGGCATTATTTGCAGTATAAGTAAAACTATCTGATCCATAGTAATTTGTAGTAGGAGTGTATGAGATAGTATTTCCAACTGCGGTTGCTACGCCATGAGACGCTGGAGATACTACTTGAACATTTGTAACTACTCCAGTGATACTTAATGCAATATTACTAGTGATGTTATATGGTACAGTTTGACTTACATTACTAGTTACTGGTAGTGCTGGCAATACTGTTATACTTGCGGTAGAAATATTTGAAATACCGCCTGCGTTATTTGCAGTATAAGTAAAACTATCTGGACCATAATAACCAGTATTTGATGTATATGAAATGTTAGTACCAGATGCTGTAGCAGTACCGTGAGATGCTTGACTATTGACTTGTACACCAAATACTGTTCCAGTAATACTTAAAGTAATATTACTAGTTGAATTAAATGGAACAGTTTGAGAAACATTAGCAGTAACTGGTGGATTTGCAATAACATTTGTAGAATATGCTTGATTTCCTTTATTGTTATTTGCATCAGTTGCTGTGATTGTAAAACTATATGAACCTGCTGTTGTTGGTGTTCCAGATAATAAACAAGTAGTTGAACCAGTTGTCGATAAAGAAATACCTGGAGGTAAACTTCCAGATGTTACTGCAAACGTATATGGAGATGTTCCACCTGAAGCGGTAATAGTATTACTTGTAGCGACACCTACTTGTAAATTTGAAATACTAGTTGGAGATAAATTGATCGTTACACTAGATGCTATTATTTGATTTAATAATGCAGTTGCTTTAGGAGTTCCTAATCCTGTACATGCGTCCCATCCAGATGTTGCACTATAACCAGTCGATGCTGGACATGCATTATTTCCTGATGTAATATCATTTAATAAATTAGTATTTGAATATAATAAAGGATTTAAGAATCCAACAGGTTTACCAAGACTCTTTGAGAATAATGCCAACATACCTGCCCATAATGGAGCAGCAGCACTTGTACCACCAATGTTGGTTAATTGTGAACCAGCACTAATAAAATTATATCCTGTTGTAGGATCGCCATTTGCTGCAACATCTGGAGTCCATCTTGCTGAACCTAATGTTGTTGGACTTCCACCTGGATATGGCGTATAATTTAATCCATTTTGCCAACTTTGATTTCCAATCCATGCAGCAGGACCACCACCTGATCCTGCATTACCTTGATTCCAAACAACTTCTGAATTGATAGAACCATCTCCATTTAATAATAATGAAGTTCCACCAACACTTAGTGAATAAGCACTTGCTGCTGGATATTGACAACCACCAGCAGTTGTGTTTGATTGACCAGAAGAACCATAATCTCCAGAACTTACACATACTGGTATACCCATAGATGCAGCTGATGCCATGGCACCTTCTGAGAATAATCCAATAAATCTACCCGAGAAACCGCCTTCGTATATACCCCAACTTATACTAATACTTGTAGGATTATTCGTAGTATCTGCCAGAGCATCATTAATTGCATCTCGATAGGGATAAAGTCCACCATTTGGAACAAAATACATTGCGAGTTTACAACCAGGAGCAACTCCACCCGCAACATAAATATCTAGATTAACTTCTCCATTACTTCCTGTGTCACCTATATTATTACTTCCACCTGATACCGATATATCTACCATAGTTGGTGGTGTAATTCCTGCTGCGGCAAATGAACTGTTTACATCTGATACGTTATAACCACCGCCAAGTTCAATAATACCTACACATACTCCAGAACCACTTATGTTAGGAAAATTATATGCTTTTGCTACTTGTTTTGGTGTTAATGATGTTGCTGAGGATGCTGGAGTAGATACATCATCAGGCAATGATCTAATGTGTGGACGAAATTCTACTGGATCGTGTAAGTCAGATACTTCAAGAACTATGCCTTCTAAATGATCTGGAACACATAATGGTCCAGAATAACTCATATATGAATTGTCGAACAGATTTATCTGATTTAATGAGGTATTAAATGCAGAATTAATTTGACTTACTGTACCAGATAATGTTAATGCAGCACCAAATTGACTACGATTAACAGTTTGTAATCCCAAACTTTCATAATAATTTTGTGCCGCATCTAAATGTGATTCTTCTGCACCAAACGTATCGACAAACTGTTCTCTCGTGATATAATTGGTATGTACGCCATTAATTATATCATTTGCATATTCAAATACAGTTTGTCCATTGAATGTTCTACGTGCTAAGTTTATACCAAATGTAATAACTTGATTTGGATCTAAATCTGATACCGTATGTGATTCTGTCGGTAAAGATATAGTTGTATTGTCTAGTGGTATAAAGGTTGTTGCCATGCTTAGAATGAACCACCGTATATACTATTTGCATAAACAGATGCTAGATTTGCAGTATCGTATGCTGATTGAGTCAATGTTATTAATGTTACAAATTCTTGGCAAACTGGAACAGTATTTGCTTGATTGAATGCTGCTTGAGCATAGTTTGATATTGATGTGATTGCATTATTTTGTGCTGCATCAACACCTGAAATATAAGTTACGTTAGAACTCAAATACGATGTTGCAAGATTTGCAGCAATACCGGCAGTGTTAGCAACTGTAAATATTACATTTGCAAAGTTTAATGCAGCATTAGAATTATACAATGCAGTGTTTGCATATGCATTTGCATTAACTGCGGCGGTGTTTGCAAAAGTAATTACTGTATTTTGATAATCATCAATTCCAGATATTTGTGTAAGTGATGATTCAATCTGGATATAAGAAGAATTTGAATAGTCAAAAGATGCTTGAGAAACAATTTGTGCAGTATTTGCTTCCGTATATGCCGCATTTGTAAACAAACTAAGATTGGCAACATTTGATGATATTTGATTGAAACCTAAAATCATGTCCTGCTGTTTAGCAAGATATGTTCCACCAGATGTGACACCATCTTGTACAGAAATTGTGTTTGATTGGGTGTCAACAAAAATCTCACCAACGACACCTGTACTTACTGCCGTCTGTGCTGTTGAACCTCTTCTAAATTGTATTTGTGTGGACATTTTTTATATTTCAACTTACCAAGGTAATGCTGGTTTTATAATTGGTGGTGCAATTTGATTTTGTATTGCAGCAGTTAATGCTTCTTCAATTCCAGACTTAGTTGTTTCTGTATTGTTCAATACTTCAAATAACCAATTCAATACTTGTTCTTGAGTTAAATTCTCATATGAAATATACAACTCAGTTGGTTCATATGTAATACGTTGAGTACCATATGCTGTTTGAGTATACGGTCTATTTGTTATTGGATTTATTTGGTCAATAGTTGCTTTGCAGGTCCAATGTATATCATATACACAATTTGGCAAATTAGTTCCTGGTGCAACTTCTAAGCAATCTAGATTTTCTACGGTCCATATAAAACTAGTAGTCATTTTATTTCCTTTGTATAATTAAAAACCACTCACACCGGCATCTTTAAGTTTTGATTCTAACTCAGATACTTTTGCATTTAATTCTTGAATTGCTGATGTTAAAACTGCAAGCAATGTAGATTTATCTATATTCTGGTAGACAGGTCTTCCATGTGGAGTTGTTTGATCTTTAACACCTGTCACTGCTGTAGGTAATACTTCTTGAAGTTCGTGTGCTAAGAATCCATCAGATTCTGTACCATCTTTGATCCAGTTAAAACTTACAGGATTAAGTTTCATAACTTTATCTAGTGTACCAGTAAGTGGTTGTACATTTTCTTTAAGACGATAATCTGAAAATGTATAGAAATTAGTCGCAACGACTGAACCGCCAACTTGAAGATTATAACCACTACCTAAATCAGCAGTTGTGGCTATCAACATATTACCTGAATTGACGAATCTAGCAGCTTCACCAACTGGAGTTAGATAAAAAGTTATAGGTAATGAACTATATGAACTGGTAGCTGCACCATTAACTGTTCCTCCTGAACCGATTCCAACATTATTTGTACCTGATCCATATGTACATGTTGGTGAATTATCAGGATCAGGTCCAGCATAAGACATAAAATGTGAACCGCCTGTGCTTCCACTTGCTGGCAATATACCAAACGATGCCGGATTTGCTAAATTTGGACTATATGTATCTTGAACCATAAAACGGGTATTGCGTGGTGCTCCCGAAAATCTTCCATATAATCTTTGACCTGAACTTGCGAAATTAATATTGCCATTAAGTGATATACCTCCATTACCTGGAGCAGAAACTCCTGAACCAACTCCTAAAGAATTAAGAGTTGCATCACTATTAGACTGTATTCCACCACCACTACTGGTATTTGCTTTATTAAATGCTGCTTGTGCTAAATTGATACCGTTATTGGCATAAAGACTTGCACTAGCAGCATTGTTAATACCGGTATTTGCATATAAACTAGCACTCGCAGCATTATTAATACCGTTATTGGCATAAAGACTTGCACTAGCAGCATTGTTAATACCGGTATTTGCATATAAACTAGCACTTGCTGCATTATTAGTAGCAGTATTTGCTTGAGTGTATGATGCATTTGCTGTGATTCTGGCAACATTGTCAGATGAACTGCCTCCAGATGACGTATTTGCTTTGTCAAATGCTGCTTGTGCTAATAAGTTTATAGCATTTGTAACACTTGAGGATGGGATAGTAGAAGTGCCTGACTGAGTTACATCATTTGTAATAAGTTCAGTTGTTACAACACGATAATAATTAGTATTGGATACATCTAACATATCCCAATACTTTAGAGGTTCATTCCATCTTAATACAGCATTAGTGCCTGTACTGCCTCTGTTTATAGTAAATGTGCTTGTATTAGCAACAGTATTATTTGCGTTTAGTGTGAAATTATTTGCATTAAAAACAGTTGCACCACCTAACGATATATTTCCAGTTACTGAAATATTGTTTGCTTGTATATTTCCACCAACATTCAAATTATTCTGAATAGTTGTAGAACTACCTTGAACTTGTAATGTTCCAGTGATAACTGTATTTGACGCTTGTAATCCTAATGTTGGATCGTTTAGAAATAAAGTACCAGTAGGTTTTACATAACTATTTGCAACTAAGTTATTATTTTGTTGAATCAACTGATTAGTTGTGATGATCCAATCGCCAAAAGTATTTGCGTAACTTAAAAGTGTTATTGTGTTTGCCATTATACTTTTTCCAATATTTGATTCAGTAACTGTTTGATATCATTAACATCTTTTTTCAAATCACTTACTTCTGATTTAAGATTATTTATTTGCTCTTTTTCAGCGGCAAGTTTATTTCTTTTCTCATAATACTGTTGTAATCCAGCATTATCTTGATTAATCAACGCCATAGAGTCTGTATCACGCACTAATTTTGTTCCAGGTATAGGTACTAACATAATCACACCGTTGTATTAATATTAGATGGTAAAGCAATCACACGTAAATCATTTAAGAATGGAGTAAATGTGTGATCCGATGATGTTAAAACAATTTTAATAGCAAACTGACTGAATGATGTGTAAGTTTGACCAGTAGTACTTGTGTATGTCACATAACCTTGATCAGCATTACCAGTTCCTGGAGCAAAACTGTACTCATGTAAATCAGTTCTACCTGTTGAGAATAATGTCTGTGAACTATTAATCATCGTCATCAACTGCCAAGATCCATCATCAAACTTTTGCGTATCGTTTCTATTTAAAATCTTATAATACACGAGAATATCAGTATTAACTGGACGATATGCTGTGATGTAAACATTCAAATCACCAGAATCATTTCCTGCTGCCAATACAACTTTCTTACTCACGTATTTTGCAAGAGCATTACCACCACGAGGACTTGTTTCACCATTGATACTGATTGCTGCGTTTGAATTTCCAGAACGAGTTGCAGAATCTGTAATGGTAATAGATGGAGTTGTTACATAACCAGAACCTGTATTAATGAAATTGATTCCAGTGATTACACCATTTGTAATATTAGCAGTTGCATATGCTTGTGTACCGCCGGTTGGTGCAGTCGGTGCAGAAATAGTCACAATAGTATTTGGACTATAACCAGTTCCACCACTAGATAATACAATTACATTACTTGACAATTCACAGTTATTAATATTCCACTTGATTGCATATGTGGATAAACCAGAATCAGATATGATAGGACTAACTGCATCATCTTGTGTTGATAAAGTAGCATACAATGAAAAAGATGCATTTGAGTTTGCAACTAATAATCTTTCACCTTGTCCATCAGTCAAGTATATATCATCATTTGTTGCGGTTCCAAACTTACCTGGAATAATGTTAGTTGTACCAGCGGCAGAACCATTTACGAGAGTTGCATTGTATGAATAGTTAATTGATGTTGTTGATGGTGTAAAATCTGTAGTTGTTATATTAAAAGCATCAACTAGTATATCACTATTTGAAATATAAGATACTGTATTTGAAACATTATTTGCATTTAAGAAATAATCAATTCTCTCATCTACAATCGTACGATTAGGTAATTTTGTAGGAACAACAAATTGTATTGTTGGAGTAACTGTTTTGTCAAACTTACATCTATCTGCTACAAACATTAAACTTTGATTCTGATCAGCAGTCCATGTCTGTGAGTTTTGTGATAAAAATAATCCACCAACATATGGTGCACCATTAATCTTACTTATGGATGTTGGAACAGAATCAGTAGGTAAGTTTTTAACAGAAGATGGCTTAGCAGGATCACCATTAGAACATGACCATAATACATATTCACTTGAAGATGAATGTACAATAAATGCATACAAAACTTCAGGTTGAATATATACTGGAGCACTAAAAACAAATTCAGTATACGCTGTTGGATCCAAGTACTGGGGTGCTATACTTGTATTGACTTGACTTGAGTTTAATGTTACAACAGAATAATCTAAAGTATCACCACTTGGATAACCATTTATTGTGTTAACTATTGATAACTTAACAGGTATCGATGTATCAGTAGGTTTCTGTATAAAGAATAATTTTATCGATCTTAAGAACAAACCGTTTGGATAACTATCTTTATATACAATAAATGATTGTGCAACAGGATCATAAGGCGTATAATTCGTTATATTATTTGTAACAGTTTGACTATTAGTTTGTGTAAATGTATCTTTGGCGCCAGAAGGTGATGATGAGAAATCAATACCTTGTGATGTAGTTTGTAAACCTTCCGCATAGAAAGTGCCTTCAGCAAAAGTGGTTGCTGTGTTAGGATTACCAGATACACTATTGTCAACTCTAAGAACTCTTTGACCTGTATGGAAAATTCCACCGGGCAACCAGAAAAGAGCATAGAATGAACCATCTTCGTTTGTTGTGAATGGTCCTTGTCCATGTCCAATCGAAAATAAATCACCTACAGATATTCCAGCAGTACTTGAGACCGATACCGTTCTTGTCGCACCAACATATCCAGTGATATTTGTCTGAAAACCATTATCGGATTGAGATGATGGAGATGCGGATACAATGTACATTGTATTGCCTGTTCCCTCACTTGATGAACTATAATAACCATCTTGAGATGATGCAAGATTGAATAGTGTAACAGTATTGTTTACGTGATCAACTGCTTTAACTCTTCCGCTATAATAACTATTTGATATTATTGTACCAGATGCAGTAGATGATACGTATGTACCATACGTATCAAATCTTCCAGTTTGAATATTTCCAGTTATGCCTGTTGACGTATAATGATCTGTACCGCCATCTGCCGCCAGATATAATCTAACATTAGTACTATTTGGATAATGATATATACCAACAATCCAGGCTTCTTGTACAAAATTACCGCCGTCCATATAACCTACAGTATCATTAACTTGAAATGATCCAGATACATTGCTCACTTCAACAGTATTCAATCTACGAATATAATTATTAACTCTGATCCCATCAAAATAGCAATTTACATACTTTGCATTTGCTAACATTCCAGACACACTAATTACAATTCTTTGTGATCGAATGTATGGAAGAATAGATATGTTGGTTACGTATCCATTATTCAATGAATAAGTATTTCCAATATTAGTATACGCACCTACAATATTGTTTTGTTGTAGATTTGTAGTTGATGCAGTAGTTGTTGCGGTATATCCAATCGATGAACCAAATGGACTTTGACCGGGAGGAAGAGTACCATGATTTTCAACTGATTTTGATGTAGCTGATGATGTACCTGAAACTGCTTGCCAGTTACCAACTTGAAGAACATTTAATGCACCTGGAGTTGATTGAAATACTTGCAGATTAGGATCGGTAATCAGTAACGCAGGAGATGTTTTATTGTCAACCCAGTTGTCCACATTAGGTGTTAATGATACAGTACCTTGAGCAATACTTACCGAGAATGGATTGACGTTAACAGTTCTTGAAGCATATCGCTGAACAATTCCATTTGCTGAAGTATAAGGTAAACTGAAGTAATTTATTAAACCATCTTTATTGATTGCATAACCTAAATTAGATAAAGATGAGGATGATAATAATCCCATGTTGTATGCAAGTGCAATAGATTTTAATGGGAAGTTTTGAACAACCTGAGCAGCGGTCATCTGTTTTCTCAAAGTGTCTATACATGCAGAATAGTCTGAACTATAAGTATCAGCAGCAGAGTAGTCTGAGAAACTATCGGTCATAATACCATTTTTAAATCTGTTCAATCCATATGCATCAGAAATTTGAAGTGAACTTGCACTTTGTTCCAACTGATTTAATGCAGTGTAATATTCAACATTAGTGATTCTGTTATCTAATCCAGCAATATCTTGCATAGTATATCGTTTGTGTTTACTTGGAACGATAGAAAGATTAGATAGTGTTCCTGCTGGTGCTTCAGCAGGCAAGAATCCAGTATAAGGATCATGAGTTAATGTTGCAAGAACTAAAGAACCATCTGGTTCAGATGGTGCAATAGGATATAAAGATGGTGAACCTTGAACTATTGCTAGTTTATTATCTTTACTGAATATTAATTTGTCAATACGACCTAGATAATATGAATAGTTACCAGTAAATAGTGTCAAATCTTGAGGTATTAATATACCTTGATTAGGATTACTAGTACTTCCAGAGTATCTGAATGTGAAATTAGATTGGGCATTTTGTCTTGCAGGTCTAAAATCTATACAATCACGGAGTTGGTATGATACACCATGAGTACTCGTGTAAGGATTGATATATCTATAGTCATCTTGATATTGTGATGGCGCACCGGTATATGATGCTAATGTGAAGTAACCATCACCACCAGTATGTTGATAATAATTTAGAAATACTAATAGATTTCCTTTAATTGCAGGAGCACCCGGTCTTAAAGTTATTGATGCATGATCGTAATGTGAGTCTCTTTGACCATTATCAAAAGTAAAATTACTAGTTACATCATATGCTGGATTTGACAACATTGATGTAGTAGGAACTGTAGATTGACTTCCAGTATCAATAATTTTAACAATACCTTTGACATCTGAAAGATACAGACTTTGCTTTTTACCAGATGCAACTAGTCCTGCATTTTGAATATAAACTTGACCAGTTGATGTTAATTGAGCATCATCAACAAATGTGTATGTGTTGACTTGAGTACCACCCGTATTAACTACGGTCATATTTGCTCGTATTAAGTTTTTAATTTTCAACACTGCACTAGTATCATCCGCATTTGTGATATCAACTTTTTCAAAAATAGTTGCAGTGAAGTTTGATAAAATACCATCAGTAGAAGAAAGTGTAACCGATGTTCCATTATTGTTAAGCGTAATCGTTCTTGCTGGATTAGATGCTGTACCCCATGGAACAATATCACCCACATTCAATGTTGAGTTTGAACCTTTATTTGTTACAACAATAATAAAGTTTTGTTTGACAGAATCTATACTTAAATTAGTATTTGACTGTCCAAGATGTCTAATAACTGTGTTCTGATATGGTAATGTTGCAGATATACCACTACCTGATTGGTTAAATGATATATTTTTCCATAATTGTTGAGTGATATATGTTGTTCCACTCAATGATGCAACATAAGGATTGCCAATTGGAAAAATTAACTCTGGTGTACTTGGATTTTCTAATATAGTATTTCCAGTTGACAATCCATTTGACTTGCTTTCCGGATCAATAGTCGCAGTGGATTGAATAGTGTAAACTGAATTTCCGTTAGTTGTATTTTTATCTACGGCAACAATACTTTCAATATCTTTAGTATCAAAGTTTAATGTAAATACTGAAGTACTATCTGGAGTAACTGACCAGTTTTGATTTACTGTTGCTGTTTGATTTGCACCATTGTATGCTGTAATAGTTCTAAAATCACCAGCATCCGTACCTGTTGTGATACTAATATTTACTCCAACATATGCACCGTTTGAACTTGAGAATGTAGATGGTAGTTTAATGGTGTTTGATGTTGCAGATACTGCATTCGCAGATAAAACTTGATTTTGTAATCCATGCACAAAAGATTTATAAACGTATGTTGATGTATTTGATTCGTTTGTAAAATGATCGTATTCAAAATTACGAAGATAACCAGTTGCAACAATCGTTGAGTTATATGTGTTTGCTGAACTTAAACTTATGTTTTGAGTTGGAACACAATGTAAATCAATAGGTTGAGTTGAAGTTACGTTAAAGAATGATCCATTTGCACCACGAAGAGTATTAACATAAAAGTAAGAGCCATAATTTATATAAACTGGATTATTATTTTGTGATGCAGTTGTTCTTGCTCTTGGTGCAACTAGGTCAACTGGTGATTGATTTTCCAATCTATAACCATGAACATATGCAAGACCTTTACCTACAGTTAATGTATATGTATTTGCAGCATTAGTGATTGTATTTGATGTAGTTTTTGGAGTGAGTTTGAAATCATTGATAACGTAATCGCCATTTGTTTCATAATCTCTTTTAGCAAAATAATCATCAATAACATTATATACTGTACTGTCAACTAACTTGTTTATCTTACCATTCTCGTATCTTATAAGGTCGATAAAATTACTGTCATCGCCCAATTCTAATTGTCGGGTTTCTAAAACTAAATTAATTTGATATCTATTAGCACCTGGTGCCTGAAAGTTTGAAGCACCTACTGCTGGATCAAGTAGAGAAGGATCAGAAACATAATCAACAATATTTTCACTGATTGATAAACCTAGTCTCAAACTAGGAGTATTATCATACTTATCTAAAATAATAGTTTTAGGATTAACTTGAACAAAATTGCCTAAAACATAAAATACTCCATTTGCAATAGATGCAACTGATGATGAACCAGTTGAATTTAATGAAATAGTATTAGCAGTTATATTTGTATTACCCACAACAAATAGTTGAGAGTTATCAGAGAATTGACTACCAGATTGATATGTTACAACTAAAGTTGGAGGATCATTTGTTGTTGCGGGTGCAACTTGAATAACTTTTGCTAAAACAGTTCCTGTTGAATCTGTAATATTTTTATTTGAGAACTGATCAATATTTAGAAGGTTGCCATCGGTTGATGATTGTAATTTGATATAATTACAGTTTAGATTTGTGGTGACTTGGCCTCCAGAAATAGGAGTGTTTTGCTTGAAGATATTATCAGCAAAACTGGTAATTTGATTTTGAAGTATTGTTTGTGCTTGAGTTAACTCTCGTGCCTGTACTGCATATCCTGGTTGAAATAGAATACGGTGAAAGTTTTTACTTGAATCAAAATCATCATAATATGGTGATGTATTAAAGTTGTAAGTCATGTTGTTCCTTAATCAATATTGTACAACAAATCTAAATTGTTCTATTCCATCAGGACTTCTTTGAATACCTGATCTGTTCTCTATATATGAAATATAACCAGAGTATGGAATAAGATTAGGTGAACTTGCAGATAATAAAGTTCTTGCAGTTGTTGACGTATTTCCGTACAATGGAGAACTTGATAATGTAGAACCTGTTGTATTTATTAACTTAACTATATTGTTTGTACTGTCAAAACTTAAAACTTTACCACTAAATGTTGAAGATTGTAGAGATGTTCCTTGATACACTATCTCATCATTTAAATAAGTTCCATAACCACTCGAAACTGAAACATTAACTGTTGTTGAATATATACTTGAATTTGCAGGATTAGGTGTAGAGTCTGTTGATATTGGACTAACTAATAGTCCAACCTGATAGTAATCAATATCTGTAGGAATATTTCCATTTTCGTCTTTATTGAACTGAGAAGAAAACATTACATGTTTAACTCCCAATTCTGCTCTAGGATCATATCCATGTCCACCAATTGGTGAAACCGGAGCAATTGCAGTCGCTCCAGTGCCTATTGATATAAGGTTAGATGTTGAAATTACGTTGATTGAAACATTTGCAGAAATATAATTTTTACCTGAATTGGATACAATAATATCAGATATTGCACCATTGGAAACTGATGCATTCGCTGTTGCAGATATTGAGTTTGGTCCTGTAACACCAGTAATATTCACTTGAATAATTGTGTTTGATGAGTCGTAACCTGATCCGCCATTTGTAACATTAATAACTTCAATATCACCTATTCCTGCATTAACACTATTTGGATTTGGAGAATTAATAGATCCAATAATTACAGGCATCCAATTAGCATTCATGAACTTTCTTTTTAGTCCTAGATCAATAGTGTACATGTACTTCCATTTGTATCTGTCTGATCCTGTGTATATTTGATTTGTTCCATATACACCTGGTTGAAACATTGGCATATCAGTGGTTGCTTTACCATTATTATTCCAAAGACATTTGAAAACTTGATCGTATGAGTTCTTTACATAAAAATTATGGGCCAAAATTCCATTTCCATCAACTTCAAACATATCAATATCATCTCTGTAATATTGATATACATTTCCTGATATCCAATCTATTCTTTGTATAACGGGATAAATGTCATTTGAAGTGATTTGTTTTGCAACAATCATGTTTGCAAAAACATTCTTGATATATTGTTGAGATTGGATAGGTTGATCTGGTGAGTTATCATTATTCCATGGATCAACTCTAGATATAAATCCATAAATCTTAGTCAACTTGGTACCACCGGTGGCATTAATTGCCACATCAGGAGAATAATAGTCCTGTATGACTTTACTTAATTTTGATGCATATGTGATTAGATTTTTGTATGCCATAATTTATATTGCGATTTTATTAGTTTCCATATGGAGTAAATATCTGAACATTTGATGTTATGTAACTTCTTCCAACAGTTAATGCCACATTTGTAACAGTATTTGATAAGTTTGATTCTAAGAATGCTATGTTCAATGTGTAATCAACATAATTAACAACAATAGGATTGTTATTTTGTATTGATATAACATCTCCTATACGTAGAACGTCCACTAAGTGAAAATTAGGATTTGTGTATATTCCATGATTGTAATTATCATAGTTTCCTGTTAGTGATTGTATATTTATGAGACTACTATTAGCATTTCCAGAAACTGTTGCAACATTCTGGTAGGTCAAATAGAAAGAATCTTGCAAAGTGATGAAGTTATCCACATAATTAATAGAATTAACTGCTGAATATACGATATCGCCATTTATAGTAGTTAACTGTATCGTACTATCTGAAGTTATAAAAGTAGCAATATTTGCACCGTTCATATTTCCAAAGTAAACTGTATTTGCCCCACCATCATTAAAATCTGTTATGTAAAACCATTCGTTACCTTTTTGATAATCTAATTGTGAAGTTACAGGATCAGTTTCATATCCAAAATCAGATTGTTTGGTTGCTACTTGAGTTACACTACCGGAATCAATAAAGACATCAGTATGTGGTGGAATCATAACTGCATAAGATTGAGTGTTTCCAGTGAAGTACGATAAATTACGACCTATGTAACTAATATCCGATATAGAATAGTTGTAATTTTGATTTGTGGTATTTGAGAAAATACCTTTGGTTTGCATTCCTGATGGATTTAGTAAATTTAACAATACATCTTTATATTTTGAAAACTCTTTATCTGTTCTGAGTTCGTATGTGTAATTATTATAGTCTTGACTTTGTAACACATCAAAAGAACTTGGTTGACCAGAAGTATTGAGATATTGTCCATTACCAATAACCAAACCATTTAAGAATGTTGCATTTGCTTTTGCCGTTCCATCACCATACGTTATCACACCATTTGCTGAATCATACTTTGATGAAGATAACTGAACCTGTGAATAATAAGATACTTTCTGTAATTGAGAAAGAGAAACCGTATTATTTAAAGTCATGACTATATCTTTTGAATATATTTTTAAAGATTGATTATAATTTGGTTTTGAATTATAATCAAAAACTCTTAAAGAATATACTGAGTTTCTTGGATTTGAATCTGGAACTATAATTGAAACTGAATCAACGGTCGCAATATAAGTTGCCTCTAATGGACTAGGTCCTTGATAAACAATATCTTGAATTGAAGGTAAGTCCGTTAATGTTAGACCAGTTACAAGTAAATCTTGAACTCTCAAAGATACATTTGGTGCACCGATATAATCTTCACCGTAGTCACTTATTGATATTGTTTGAATAGTACCAATTCTACTTACAGTTGGTGTGATAACAGCACCATCTCCTAATATTCCTGTGACTTGTAAAATTGCATTTGCGCCATTTGCTGAATTGATAGTTATTGTTGGTAAAGCATCTGGTCTATATGCCATTCCGCCAATTGGATATATTGAATTTGCACTGTTATGATTTACGTAACCGACAGTCAATATTGAACCATTGGCATCAACACTTAATACATTTGCGGCAGCGCCATATCCTGACCCACCAACAATATTGATAGTATCATTAGATGCATATCCTGTACCAGAAGATACTATTTGGATAGGTGCTAAAACGCCGTATCCTTTTAAGTCTGCTTGACTTACATTATTATTGTGTTCCACATTGTACAAGGATTTGGCAGTGATAATAGGAGTTGCTGATATACCACTACCAACTGTATTAAGTAAAACTGAAGATATTGGATAACTTTCAAATGAAGTAAAAGTAAAAGCATCAGATAGTTTAGTGTTTATATTTGCCGAAGCATTTGCTAAAAAATTATACAAAACTGGTGCAGTATGATCACCAAGATACGTATTTGCTTTTAAACCAATATTATCTATAGGCAAAAAGTTTACCAAAGAAGTGACAGCAGGATCGTAATTAAGAGTTCCCACAGTTGCAGTTGGTGAAACTGCTCCTTGACCTAAATTTGAAAATTCAATATTGGTACTTGTTAATCCAGGAGTAGTGCTAGTATTAAATAACGTATATCCATATCCATCTGCTTGAAGTGTTAATTTCTGAACTGAACCAGAAGTTACGGTACCAACAGTTGCAGATGCTGCATGAGCAGTAGGAGATGATAGTCCACCGTAAATTGCCACAGGATCATTTGGTTGATATAATGATCCTCTGTAGTTTGGATTTATTATTATTTGAGAAATCTGACCAACAATTTTTGCACGAAGAGGTTGAGTATTAAATAATACAGTTTGATTATTTGCATCAATAATATGAACAAACTCTCCAGATTGAAATAGTCTTTCAATATCGGAAATGAAAATCTCTGTCTTATTTCCAGATATAACTACATTCTCAATCGTTGCTAATGATTTTGTTGTTTCTCCAAAAACTTTTAAACTTCCATATTTTGGATTATTTAAGTTTAAAAAGTTTGTGTCTTGAGTGAGTAATCTTAAACTTCTAGGTACATACCAAATTCCAGCGGATGCTTTAAGAACACTATCTTTAGTGTAATAAAAATCAACATCTGTGTTGTACAATACTCTAAACAAAAACTGATAAGATGCCTGCGTTCCTTTATTTTGATATAACTGTTTGGCAATCTTCAATACTTCATTTTTATTTGCTAAAGTTTCTGATGGAAAATAATTAAGAAATTCGTTATAGAAATATTGTAGAAACTCATCCGATGTATCATCAATATCAATATAGTTTAGGATGTTTTTGACACGGTCAGTTACATTGTTGTTTTCTTCCAACCACTGATAATATGCTTGTAAGAATAGTACAAAATTTGAATAGTCAGGATCATCCCGAATGAATTCAGGAAGTTGTGACGGTATTAATAGAGATGTTTTGTGACTATCTGGAATCATCTACTTGTCTTTGCGATAATATTAACAATAATTGCATTTGAATCAAATGGATCAACTGTAATAATTCCATCATAAGTTGATGATATAATTGAAGTTGTTGGTTTGACCGATACGGTAAGTTGTCCTAGTTGATTATCAACATTATATGGTGAGAAATCAGTTAGTGTAATTATTCCATTTGTATAATCAATTGTTCCCGCATTTGAATTAAGTATATTTTTTACACCTGAACTATTATAATAATATGTCTCAAGTGTTCCAAATTGACCGGTAAGAGTTGCGGATGCAGATCTAAGACGACCTGATGTATCATTTGATGCATTAGTGATAGACACTGTTGCTGCTGTGTAACCAGATCCTGAATCGTCTACGACTATCTTGCTAATACTTCCATTTACAATAACCGCATGAGCAGTTGCTCCTGTACCATCACCTAATATAGTTACTGTAGGTGTTGCTGTATAACCATATCCAGGATTTGTTACAGAAATAGATGCAATTCCACTTGTTGTTTCTGGAACTTCTTGAATATACACACCTTTAAGAATGTTTGAAAGATTGGAAGAATTTCTGAATTGCATTGCTGGAGAACTATTTACGCCACTTAGTAATATACCTCTTTGTAGTGATGTATTATAATACAGATTATAAGTTTCTGTACTTGTTAAAATTGGAAAGAACTTCTTTTGAAGTTGAATGGAATAATCACTTGTTATTATTGATGGATCATATTTCTGAACTGCTGTTAATAAATCATATGTATTGAAAGTTGAGTTAAAAGTATTTAATGTTGAAGATGCAAAATTACTTATAGCAGATTTAACACCACTTTCAATTTGTGATGAAGTTAGTGTAGTCATTGCAGGATCATAATACACGTTTACAGTTAATTGAATGTATGTGTAATCTGGATCAACAATAGTAGGTGTAACAGTAAGAACTGAAACTGGTTTGATGACTTGATCTATAATTCTTTGTTTTTGTGTTTGTGTGAGGGTATATGAACCTGCGGGTTTCAAACAAACAAATACTTGACCGTATACGGGTGGTTTATTTTCTTCACCACCCCATACGTTTACTGCATCAAACTTAATTCCTAAATTATTCTGATTAATTAAAGTGATATAATCGTTTTTAGTGACAGCACGATTCTGTGCTGCAAATGATTTAGGTGCATGATATTTGATTTGATCTATAGATTCTTTATCACCACCTTGAGATGCTGAAGTGACTGAGTTTGTAATTGTATTAGAATAACCTGAAACTGAATCCATCAAAACAAAACTATTGGCACCTGCCGCAGCACTACCATTCGTGATAATGTAAGATACTTTAACGACATTACCATCTATAAGTTTATTTCCTAAAATACCATCACCGAAATAGATTTCGTAGAATCCTGTCAATCCTTCTTGCAGAAAATATACTTTATCATTTGGACCAAGTGTTAAATAATTTGTTGCAGCATTATAAACAGAATAGGATGTATTTGATAATGACTGTTGAACTTTTACTTGAAGTGTTGTGGTATCAACATTTGCATTAGGTATTTGGAATAAGTATTTTGGATTAGTAGAGGAATCAACTGTAAATGTTGATGTTGTATATGTACCTTCTTTGATAGTCACATTGTTAAAGGTGGCAGTATTTGCAACAACATTTACAGTGTGATCGGTTACAGTCAAAAAGTTATAGTTTGTACCGTCAATTGATTCCGATAGAAAATTAGTATACGCAGGTAGTGTGAGAGATGAATCGGATACTTGATTTACAGTAACATTAACTGTAGCGGCAGGTGCGATTGCAGATTTTGGTGTATAATTCAACAACTTAGCATGTGATACTACCGATGATCTTTGAAGTGCCGAATCCAAAAACATCTCATTTGCAACTTGATTTAAATAGAATGCTTGATACTGTGTATTGTAAGCAAGAACATCGAGTAAAACAGATAATGCTGATCCATCATAGTTATAATCTTTAAGAGTATTCTGTGATTGAAGAAATGTCTTAAGATTAGTTTTGATATTATCAAAATCTAATTCGGTAAAC
>Ga0114963_10000786_pt1 | contig 21587 bp, 29 predicted proteins | sample C_131016_EF_Meta_FD_87019 | JGI IMG/M metagenome (GOLD analysis project Ga0114963, IMG submission 87019) | Freshwater microbial communities from Lake Croche, Canada to study carbon cycling - C_131016_EF_MetaG | ecosystem: Environmental > Aquatic > Freshwater > Lake | place: Lake Croche, Canada...
CTTGCGCAGCACCGTGGTGCCGGGCTGGGTGCCGGCGCAGTTCCCCCCTTGGGCCACCGCCAGATCCACCACTACGGATCCAGGGCGCATGCGATCGAGCATGGCCTCATCGATCAAAAGGGGGGCCCGACGGCCGGGCACAAGGGCCGTACAAATCACCATGTCTGCCTGGGCCAATTGCTCGGCAAGCTGCTGGCGCTGGGCCGCGAGGAAGGCCTCCGTTGCAGCCTGGGCATAGCCACCGGATTCAGTTGGTAGCTCCTCCTTTTCTGGGGGCGCCACAAAACGGCCCCCGAGGGATTCCACCTGCTCTTTGGCGGCTGCACGCACATCACTGACATACACCACAGCACCCAATCGGCGTGCTGTGGCAAGGGCCTGAAGCCCTGCCACCCCCGCCCCCAGGATCAAAGCCCGGGCGGGCTGAATCGTGCCGGCCGCTGTCATCAACATCGGCACATAGCGATCCAGGGCGGCGGCGGCAAGCAGCACAGCCTTGTAGCCGGCGATATTGGCCTGGGAGGAGAGCACATCCATGCTCTGGGCACGGCTGATGCGGGGTAGCAATTCCAGCGCCAGGGCAGAAACCCTACGGCTGTTGAGAGCCTCTACAAGGGGGGTGGCGCCATAGGGGGAGAGCAGACCCGCCAGCAGGGCTCCTGGCTTGAGCTGAGCGAGCGATTCTGGGGCAGGAGGATTGACGCACAACACGGCATCGCTGGTGCCCCATAGCCCATCGGTACTGGCAGGAAGCACTGCGCCCGCGGCGGCAAAATCAGCATCTGCATAGCCAGCTGCCTCTCCAGCACCCTGCTCCACATGCAGGTTCAGGCCCTTGGATATCAAGCGACGCACGGTTTCAGGCGTTGCCGCCACCCGTTGCTCCCCGGAATCGCGCTCTCGGGGGATCAGCACTTCAGCCAAAGCTCATCCCAGTTCGATTGCCGCAATATGAATCGCCCCTTGTAGAGCAGGCGATCAAATCGCAAGCAATGTGTTTATTTGCCAACCTAAGCAGTCAGCCCAGTGGATTCGGGCCCTGCAAAAGTCGTGGAGGTTATTTGCAATCAAAGCCGCCTTCGCCCTGGGCATGATCCCGAAGGGTGGTCCCCAGCAGTACCCAACGCGTGAGGTGATGCCGTGGACTTGCACCAGGATTCCGGTGGAGATCCAGACCACCAGCCGGCGGGAATCCATGGGGCGTGAGCAACGAACAACCCCATAGGGTTCCGAGCCTTTTCCCTTGTGGTGGTAGCTCAGCTTGGCGATGTCCATAGACTGACCCCCAGGCTGCAGGCGATCGCTGAGCGCTACGGCGCCTCCAACCTGGCGGTATTCGGATCAGTAGCCCGTGATGAAGCCACCGAATCCAGCGATGTGGACCTGCTGGTGGATCTGCCTGCGGGCACAAGCCTCTTTCAGCACGCTGAGCTCAAGCAGGACATCGAAGGCTTGCTGCAACACAACGTGGATCTGATCCGCCGCCGCAACCTCAAGCCAACCCTGCGGGAGCGGGTGGAAGCCGAGGCGGTGTCACTGGGCTGAGAGCGCAGGAGCGGTATCGGCTGCGACCGGTTGATCAGCATTGATTGGTGACTACCATTGATTAATACCACCGGGAGCTGATGGCCATGGACACCGCACGGTTGTTCTGCTCTGGCCGCAGCCAGGCAGTGCGTCTACCCAAGGACTACCGCTTTCTGGGCAGTGAGGTGTCCGTCCAGCACTTCGGCAATGGGGTGCTCCTCCTGCCGATCGACGATCCCTGGTCAACTTTGGAAGCTGGCCTCGCCAGCTTTGAGCCGGGCTTTGTGATGGAGCGTCAACAGCCCGACGAGCAGCAGCGGGAAGCGATCCAGCCGTGATCCTGCTCGACACCAACATCTGCATCCATGTGATCAACGCCAAGCCGCCTGCGGTGTTGGAGCGGTTCCGTCAATACAGAATGGGGGAGATTGGCCTTTGCAGTGTTGTCGCTGCAGAACTCGCCTACGGCGTGGCCAAAAGCGGCTCGGCTCGCAATCGTCAGGCACTGGAGATGTTCCTAGCCCCGCTCATCATTCTTCCCTTTGATGACGCAGCGGTCTGGGCCTACGGCAATCTGCGGGCGGAATTGGAGCGCAAAGGCACCCCAATTGGTGCGCTGGACACGATGATTGCGGCCCATGCGCTCAGCCAGCAGAGCACCCTGGTCACCAACAACACCCGCGAATTCGCCAGGGTTCCTGGCTTGGCTTTGGAGAACTGGGTTCTGCAGAGCTGACAGCGGGGAGCTAGCCGGTCATCGAAAGAGACGTTGCACGGGGGCGAACGCCTGACGAGTTCCGAAATCGCGCAGCTAAGGCAGCAAAAGAGAGCAATCTCCGCCTACGCGCAAAAGGTTTTCAGCTTGAGGCTCAGCCAGCGCCCCTGAGCTAGAAGGGCTGGCCATGAAGGGCAGTCCCGTCTTGCAGGGGGTGCCCTTCAGGTCACCACGTTCACCGTGGCGCCATAGCTGCCCAGCTGGTTGTCCACGCTCAACAGCAGCATCGGCTCCACCCGGCTCTGGCACACCAGCAAGCGATCAAAGGGATCCCGGTGGACGCCATCGCTCTCCAGCTCCGCCACAGCCAGGAGGTGTTCATTGCGAATCGGCAGCCACCGAAAACCCTGCAGCGGTATCTGGCGCTCCAGTTCCGGCAGATCCACCAGCAGCCGACCGATCGACACCTTGATCGCCATCTCCCACAGGGATGCCTGGCTCACAAACACCTCCGCGCCAGGGGCCTGAACCCGCTGCACCACCTCCTTGGGTAGGCGTTGATCAGCGTTGAGCCACCAAATCACCAGGTGGGTGTCAAGCAGGAGTCGTGTCAAAAGCCCAGAGCGGCTGCATTTTCCCCGTCCAGGTCTTCAAAGAGGGCATCAAGCGGGGCGTCGAAGTCGCTCGCCATGACGATCTCGCCGCGCATCGCACCAGGAGCCGCCACCGGCTGGGCCGGAGCCTGCCAGGCCACCAGCCGCGCAATTGGCACCCCCGAGCGGGCAATCACCACCTCCTCTCCCCGCTCCACCCCCAAAAGCAGCTGGGAGAGATGGGTTTTGGCTTGGTGGATGTTCACCAATGCCATGGCGAATCACCTTGAACTAAGTCTTAGTCTAGGGCGCTGAAGCAGCAGGGGCCGTTTGTGTCGGTGGGCCTGCCCTTTCGCCAGGGCACTGACCTCGCTTGACTGATCAGGGTGGAAGCCTGGTCTTTGGCGGTAGCTAGGCGCCCTTGTCCCACCGGCGATGATTGGGTGCATGGACCTGTCATACCCTCCAAGCCTGGATGAGTTGCGCCGGTTAGCCCCGGTGCTGCAGAGCCTCACGGCTTCCCATGGCGGCCTTGAACTCAGCGTCTTTGGCTCGGTGGTCCGCGGCGCCTCAGGGCCTGCGGGCTGAACTGCGGGAGCGCATCGAACAGGAGGCGATTTCCCTTGTCTGATCAGGCAGGCAATCGTGACTGGATGTTGCAGGCGGGGCGATGATGGAATCCATGGCCTCCATGCCCTCTCCCCTGGTTACCCGTGAGGCCCTGAGGGCTTTCACCCAGCGGCTTGTGGAGCATTTCGCTCCCCAGAAAGTGATCCTGTTTGGTTCTCAGACCCGCGGCAAGGCCCGCTGGGATTCCGACGCCGACATCCTCGTGGTGATGCCGTTTGAGGGCAGCTCCTTTGAGCAGCGGCTGACGATGCTTCAGGTGGGGGCCCCGTCGTTCCCCGTCGACCTGTTGCTGTGCAGACCAGAAGCTGCCGCCCAGCGTTACGACTGGGGCGATCCGTTCATCCGTGAGGCCCTTGATCACGGTGAGATGCTCCATGGCTGAGCTCACCCCATTGGTCGAGGCCTGGATCCGCTACGCGGAAGACGACTGGTAGGACAGCCTGATCCTGGCGAGCGCTGGCAGGAACGGGCGAAGCATTTGCTTTCACGTGCAGCAATGCATCGAGAAGCTGTTTAAGGCAAAGCTGATGCGCATGGCATTGCCTGTACCCAAAACCCACAACCTCCGGGAGCTCTCTGATTTATTGCACCAGGCTGACCATGGCTGGAGCGCTGAAACGATGACTCTCAACCGGCTGTCTCTGGCAGCCGTTGATTTTCGCTATCCCGATCCCAGTGAGCCCGAGCCGGAGATTGATCTAGCCCTCATCCTGCAGATCGCAGCCGAGCTGAGAGGGCGACTGTTGGATCGCCTTGGGGTATGCCTCTGATGCCTCCGCATGCCCTTGGTATTCACTCCTTCAGCAACAGCGTTCCAGCGCTGGCTGCCCAATTGGATGCGGTGGCCCTCGCAGAAGGGCTGCCTAGGTCTCTACCTGGAACCAGCCAACCATCTGCCGATGCAGACCATCAATCCCGTGGTGCCAGCGATGCCTGAACAGAACCCCGCCATCCAGCTCGATTCAGAAGAGCAAGCGCTGCTGAGCGACTACGACGCCGGTACATGGAGCAGTGTGGCCACACCTGGGGTGCTCCAATCGCTGCGTGAGGCCGCCCGGGCAACGGGCCATCCAGGCAGCTCGCTGAACCTGGACGGCGCCCACCGCCTGAGCCCGTAAAGAAGGCTGCGCGCCAGGCCTCTTCAAGATCGCCCGTTGCCTGGCGGGGACGTTCTGGATGCGTCCCGTCGCTGCGCCGGAAGGCGTCAGTCAGCAAACAGATGAAGCCGGAGCCGGATCAGCTACCCGCAAACGGATTGTTGAGTCGCACCCCGCAGCCAACAAAGTCATCAATGTTGCGCGTCACCACCGTGAGGTCGTGCAGCAATGCAATGGCCGCAATCTGCTTGTCGATGGCGTTGTTGGGATTAGGCACCCGGAGCCGCCCCCGGATCTGCGCCGCTTCTCCATCGAGGCCCAGCACCCGATCTCCATATTGCGGGAGCACCTCAGCTAGCCATTGCTCAAGCAGCAGAGCTTGGGGGTGATCTCCCCGACGGCCAGAAAGATGGGGCTGTCGTCGCGAATCGAGGCACTCCAGAAGGCTTGTACTCCTGCATCGGCGCGGCGACCTTTGCGCGCCTCACTGATCACATTCGTGTCAACCAAATACATAGTCTGCCCGGTCGGGTTCTGTCAGTCGCTCAAAATCGGCATCCAGACCTACATTGGGCATGGCAGCAAGCACGTCCGCCAGATTGCGGCGTGGTGGGCCCAGGAGCGCAGCGGCAAGGATCGCCCGCAATTCCGCCTCTTGGCTGACGCCATGGTCGCCGGCACGTTTCTTGAGCGCCTGCACGAGGCCTTCGTCTACGCCGCGGACCAACAGGTCGGCCATGGCACCCCCCAAATCCTGCTTGGTGGTGCGTCGCAGGAGTTCCAGTTGCAAGGAGTACTGCCCTTGTCAGACTCGCGTCTATCGACATCACTGACATCATCTCGCCAAACGCTTTCTCCTCCGAACGACCGATTGGTTCTTGGGCTGAAATGGCCGTTGCCTGATGCAAAGTATCTGCTCTGCTCTTGAGTGCCTCCAGTAGCCATACCACCTTGTCATCAATCAGTAGCTGATAAGTCGGCATGCTGCACTCAAAGGTGCACTGTCAGCGAACGACACAAATGAGCACCAGCCATTTAGATCCTAGGGGTTAAGAACCGCAACACACAAGACAAGGCGTTGGGCCAAAAGTTATAGGGTTTGATAGCTAGTTAAAGATTCTTATGCAAGATTCCACGAGCTCGCCACTGCTTAAAAGGGCAATTTTAGCTATTTCAGCCTTCGGAGTATTTGTCTTTGGAGTGAGACTTATATGGGTTCCAGTGTCCCCCGTTCTCTGGGGAGCTGATATGAAAAAGTGGCTACTTTACAGCGGTATATCTGGGCACATCCACGCCGTTAGCGCATGTGTTTTTGTCGTGCTGGCATTGGCTGCAATCCTGGCTAGAAAAGGTGCGGAATCGCATCGTATATTTGGGAAACTTGGAGTATTAGTCTTTATATTATGCCTGCTTTTTGCTGGCATCCTGCTGGCTTACTCAGCTATCGCAACTGGGCTTGGCCCAGGGATTACTCCCACTTTACGGAATTCCGCTGTCCAGGTGAGGGAAAATATTTCAGTGTTGCTTATTTTTCTGGTTGGAGGATTCTATGGAATTACTACAGGTTATCGCTGGTCTGTTCTACCACAGCCAAAGCTGGATATCGACTGGGCACTTGGAATACTCGCTCTGATTATTTCGCTCTTTTGCATGGCGTTAATTCCTTTTGCCGGATTTATCTACCCCATTGTCAAAATATCATTAGAAAGGAACGTTGGCACTCCGTTTTCCGTTGTTGTTCTGTTGACCGGTTTGTCCGGTCTCTATGGCTATTTCGGCTATGATGACTTAACTACTTATTATCGAAATACGGTAATTCCGTTTAGGGTGCGCGTTGAAAAGCATATCTACAGAACTATGGTTGCAGTCGGATTATCCTTCGCCGCAGTTTCTCTTATCCATTTGGGCAAGATTACCGCCGAGGGGCTTGGGTGGTTGCTTTATTTTGCCCCTCCAACAATTACTACACTCCTCACATTTTACTTGAGAAAGAAATATCTTGATGGCATCGACAAGAAAACTGCCCCGCAAAGCTAATGCTTTTCCTATGGTGAACCTCTGACTTGATCCCTGTGCTGTTCCAGTTCTTCTGAGAACTTGTGGGTAGTCAGGCTGCTCTCCAATGCTGGAGGACTTCCAGGGGCATACGCCCCTGGAGCGCTGAATGCCGTCTGTGGGTGTTGTACTCGATTCGATGATGCTCTGCCAACAGCTTGGCTTCTTGTAGCGAGGCAAATAGCTCAATATGTGGCCTCCGGCCGACTTCGTCTACAAGAATTTATCCCTAAATCTTTCGTTGAATGATTCCACAAATGGATTCTCCCAGGGTGAACCTGGCGGGATATATGCCCTTGCTTAACCGTTGCCTGTGCACCACTCCTGCAAGGCGTACGGCAATGAACTCAGGTCCACTGCCGTACGCCTGCGGCCAACCCGAATCGCCAGGCAGACCTGGCTGTATTCATCGATCACGTTCAGGAACTTGAGCGTGCGGCCATCCATCGTCTGATCGAACTGGAAGTCGATCGCCCAGACGTGGTGCGGGTATTCGGCCCTCAGTAGATCCCTGGATCCATTTGTGGACCTTGTGCGATTCCGCCTGCGAAGCTTCTGCTCCTCGATGTCTGCCAGCGGCACATGGCGCCGCTGGGAAACCCGGAGTCGATCCTGCAGAACCACCACGGCCCTGCGACGACGCTCCGGGCTTAAAAGTTTCCCTCGGCAAGCTCCTACTGCTTCGCAGAAACCTGCGGCTAAAGCATCGCCTTATCCAATTCGGCGTATGCCAATAATCGCTTTAGCCGTGTGTTCCCCAGCTCAAGCTCCGTGAGGCGTTGGGCCTCTGTGGCTTTGGCCTACGCGGCAGACATCGGCGACCGTTTGGCCTTGGTTAAGCAGTTGCTCAGGGTTCCGCTACTTGCGATTGATCTGCTCTGGGTTGTGGCGATTGACTTTCATGGGGCTTCTCCTGGCCAATTCTGGCCGGTAGGGAAGCTCTCATAAGAACTGGTTAAGTTTCTGGGGTCCACGTCAGCAGCCTAATGTGCAAAAGAAATTACAACTGTTGAGACAGGTGCCCGAATCCCGCCTGCCAACCAAAGAAGACTGACCGTATGGGGGAATCCAGCGCTGGCCAAACGCCGCTCTCTGCCAGTATCGGCACGGGATCACGAATGCATCGACCGATCCGTGAAGCCTTGCCGTTTCTGTTGGTACTGGTCTTCACCCTGGCAGCCATGGGGGGGATCAACTTGGCTCTGCATGAACGAGCTCCCACCCCCCTACAGCAGTTCAACCAAAGCTTGGTTTGGTTGATTTATCTGGCCACATGGATTCTTTTACTTTTTTGCACGGCAGCAGCCGTCGCGCAGCGTGAAATCGCCATGCGGCGAGAATGCAACGCATTGGCAATGCTGCTCTCTCTGAACTTCCTTGCAGACCTGATCAATGTGAATACTCAGTTTCTCCAAAGCCGCATACCTGGCACAATTTTATTTATGCAGGTCGGACTCCTGTTGGCCGCCATGCTGGCACTCTTTACATTTTTGTATTGGGTCCTTGATCCCCCCAGGCCCACGATGGAGCGGCAGGCATTTTGGTGGGTACCGCCGCCAGGAAACACGATTCTAGATTCCCCTTGGCGACCAGCTTTTATCGACTATCTCTATCTATCCACGGTGGTGACATTCTCTTTCTTTCCCAACGTTGAACCCACAAAGCAACGATCCAAAGTATTGGTCATGATCCACTTTCTGGTTGCTTTTGATGTGGATCTGATTTTGTTGGCTCGTTCCGTTGGTCTGATACCTAGCTAGGCACCACAGCTGAGCCGCCTGGGCTGCTCGCTCTGCCGCCTCCAGTGCTCCCTTGCAATAACCGGGCCAGCGAGGAGAAGCCTCGGTGCAGGAGCAGCTGCTCCAGGGAATGGGTCCCCAGCTGCCCTTCCCCCACTCCTCAGGAGTGGGGATTTCCAGGCACAGCCACATGCGCGAGTTGCGCATCCAGTCCCATGGCGACCCCCTGCGCGTTTTTTATGCCTTTGATCCAAGCCTGAGCTTCATCCTTGAGAAGGGCTCCCCCCTGGAGGCCACCGTCACTTGGGGGGATTACGTGGTTGCCCTCAGCCCAGATGCCTTGGACTTACCCCAGGTGGTGGGCAGTCGACTCAAATGGTGCGCAAAGCGTGTTCAAGGCCAGCCTGGTCTACCAAGACAAAAACCAAGAAGCCTTGCCACCATTGGCTTTTTACAACGCCCCCTGTGTGATTCGAACACACGACCGGCTGCTTAGAAGGCAGCTGCTCTATCCAGCTGAGCTAAGGGAGCAATTTGCCAATATTGCCAGCGGGCGGCTTAGATTGTTGGGCTGCTGGGAACTCAACTATGGCGGCCGGCCGTCTCGATGAGACCCAGAAGCAAGAATTGGTGGCTCGGTACCAGGCTGGGGAGGCTTCTACGGCCTTAGCAGAGGCCTTTGGCTGTAGCCCAAATACGGTGAGCCGCACGGTTAAGGCGGCGCTCAGCCCAGAAGCCTACGAAAAGCTGAAACAGCAACGGGCCAAAGGGGTTTTGGCAGGATCGTTGGCGGCAGCAGAGCCGGAGGCAAAGGAGGCAAACGAAGCAGAGCTAGTAGAGGAAGCTCCGTCAGCAAAAGCCAAGACCCCAGCGCCGAAAAAAGCCAAGCCAGATGAAGTGGAAGTAGCCGCGGAAGAGGCACCGGCAGCGGCAGTGCCATCAGAGGCGGTGCCAGCAGTGGCAGCCCCCCTAGCCCCTGAAGCCGAGCCCATCACTCCGGCCAGCCTGGCCCTGGATGATGCCGATGATTTCGGTGACGACGAATTTGGTGATGACCAGTTCGGCGACGACGACAGCGAAAACAGCTTTGTGGCCCTACCACCGGTCACGGTGCAGGCCAACCTCGATGGCGGCAGCAATTGCGAGAGCAAACCGCTTAGGGCCGACCAACTCCCCGCCAGCCTCTACCTGCTGGTGGATCGCGAGGTGGAACTGAAGGGCACCCCCGTAAAGGACTTCAGTGAACTGGGCCCCCTGGCCCCAGGGGAGGAACAACTGCAAGCGATCGCCCTGTTCTCTAATCCGCGCCAGGCCAAGCGCCAATGCGGCCGCAGCCAACGGGTGATCAAGCTGCCAGACCCCACCCTGTTGGAACGCACAGCCCCATACATCCTGGCCCAGGGCATCAGCCGCATCGTGCTGGAGGGCAGCCTCTATGCGATCCCCGGCAGCCCCAGCCCCGGTTAGTCGCGGCCTGGGCCAAACAGGGCCAGGCTGGCCCCACCGCTAAGCACCCCCCCCAGCACCGCCAGCCCCACCACAAACCCCTGGGGCAGGGGCACGGTGCGACCAAATCCCAGGTTCAGGGCTGATCTTTCGCTGTTGTTTTGGCTGCCAAGACAAAGCATCAACAGCAGCAGCAGGGTGCCGGCCAAGCTGCCAGCCAGCAGTCGCAATCGCAGCAGCATCAGCACGGCCCGCAGGCGCAGTTAATCAATCCAGTTTGCCGCCGTGGAGCAGCGCATACAAATCCCTTTTCGGGTGACCGGTGCGTTGGGCCAGCTGGCGGGCGGCATCGTTGGCGCTGAGCCCCTCCGCCACCAGCCCCTCCAGCTCCTGCTTCAGCGCCAACGGCTCCCAGGCCAAGGGTGCCGCCGGCGCTGCCCCGCCCAACACCAGGGTGAATTCCCCCTGGGGGGCTACCCCCTGAAAATGCTCGAGGGCGGCCGCCAGGGTGGGGCCCACCTGCTGCTCATGGCGTTTGGTGAGTTCCCGGGCCACCTGCACCGGCCGGCCGGGGCCACATAGCTCCTGGAGTTCGCCAAGCAGCTGCAGCAGCCGGTGCGGGGCCTCGTAGAGCACGCTGGTGCGCTCTTCCAGGGCGATCGCCCCCAAACGCTCCCGCCGTTCCTTACCCCTTGCGGGCAGAAAGCCCTCAAAACAAAAGCGACCGCTGGGCAGGCCACTGCTCACCAGGGCGGTGGTGGCGGCGCAGGGGCCCGGCACACACACCACCGGATGGCCGGCGGCCCTGGCGGCGGCCACCAGTTCTTCGCCGGGGTCGCTGATGCCCGGCAGGCCGGCATCACTGACCAGGGCCAGGGCATCACCGGCCGCCAGGGCCGCCAGCAGCTCTGGGATACGCCGCAGTTGGTTGTGCTGGTGGAAGCTCACCAGCGGCGTACGGATGCCAAAGCCATGCAACAACAAACCGCTGTGGCGGGTGTCTTCGCAGGCGATGCGCGCCACCCCCGCCAACACCAGCTGGGCCCGGGGGGAGAGGTCGCCGCGATGGCCGATGGGGGTACCCACCAGGTAGAGCACGCCGGCGGCGGGTTCGGGGCCCTCGCCGGGGTTCGGGCTGGCCTCCTTCACAATGCCGTTTTGCAGTTGTTCCATGATGCCGGCCCCCCTGCCCCTGCCCGCCGGCGTTAGTCGCGAACCCCTGCTGGCGGTGCTGCGCCAGCTGGCCTGGGAGGCGGCAGACATCCTGCGGGCCTATGCCCGCGGCAGCCAACCCCCCTTTGGCTTTCCAGCCGCCTTAAGCGTGGACAACGGCGGCGAAGGGCCGGTGAGTGCGGCGGATCTGGCGGTGAATCAGCACCTGCTGGCGGGCCTGGCGGCGGCCTTCCCCACGGCCCCCTGGGCCCTGCTCAGTGAGGAAACCGCCGCCGAAAAGCTCACGGCCGGCGAACCCCTGGCGGCGGAATGGCTCTGGGTGCTCGACCCCTTGGATGGCACCAAAGACTTTCTGCAGGGCACCGGTGAATACGCCGTGCACTTGGCCCTGGTGCGCGGCCAGCGGGTGCAGCTGGGGGTGGTGGTGTTGCCAGAAAAAGAAGAACTTTGGTTTGGCTGGCTCAGCGAGGGCTCGGCTGCGGGTGAGAACTCGGCTGCCGGCGAAGGCTCAGTCGGAGAAGCCTGGCTGGAGAACCGCCGCGGCGAGCGTGAACCGGCCCGCTTCAGCGATCGCCGAACCCTGGAGGAGCTGGTGTTGGTGGCCAGCCGCAACCACCGCGATGGCCGCCTTGAACAACTGCTAGGGGCCCTGGAGCTGGGCCGCAGCCTGGCCGTGGGCAGCGTGGGCTGCAAGGTGGCGGCGATCCTGCGGGGGGACGCGGATGTGTACATCTCACTTTCCGGCCGCAGTGCCCCGAAAGACTGGGACATGGCCGCCCCGGAGGCGGTGCTGCGGGCCGCCGGTGGCGCCTTCAGCCATGCCGATGGCAGGGCCCTCAGCTACAACACCGGCGACATCCGCCAGGCCGGCTGCCTGATCGCCAGCCATGGCCCCGCCCAGGCGGAGCTGTGTGGCCGGGCCGTGGCGCTGTTAAACGCCATCGACCCGGGGTTTGTGGTCTGAGCCGAAGCTGGCTCAGAACCCTTTACTCAATTGGGGCGCCTTCGCCGATCGGCAGGATCACCTCAGGGCCATTGCTGGCGCTGTCGTCACCCCCCTGGGGCACCCCCCGCAGGCTGAGGTTGATGCGGCCGCGGTTGTCGATCTCCCGCACCCGCACGGTCACCTGGTCGCCCACCTTGACCACGTCTTCCACCTTTTCCACCCGCGCTTCGGAAAGCTGGGAGATGTGGATCATCCCCTCCTTACCGGGGAGGATTTCCACAAAGGCGCCGATCGGGATAACCCGGGTAACGGTGCCATGGAAGGTTTCGCCTTCGCTGATCCGGCGGGTGAGGCCTTCGATGATCCGCTGGGCTTCCTCAGCGGCCGCACCGTCGTGGCTGGCGATCGTCACGATGCCGGTGTCTTCGATGTCGATCTTGGTGTTGGTGCGCTCGGTGATCCCCTTGATCGTGCGGCCCCCAGGACCGATCACGGTGCCGATCAGTTCCGGATCAATCCGGAAACTGAGCAGGCGGGGGGCATGGGGCGACATCGTGTCGCGGGGCTTGTCGATCGCCTCGAGCATCTTCTCGAGGATGTGCAGCCGGGCAGGGCGGGCCTGGTTAACGGCTTCGGCAATGGTTTTCACCGCCAGGCCGCTGATCTTCATGTCCATCTGCAGGGCGGTGATGCCCTTCTCGGTGCCAGCCACCTTGAAGTCCATGTCGCCGAGGAAATCCTCGATGCCTTGGATGTCGGTGAGGATCCGCACCTCATCGCCCTCTTTGATCAAGCCCATGGCGGCGCCACTCACGGGGGCCACCAGCGGCACACCGGCATCCATCAGCGCCAGGGTGCTGCCGCACACCGAGCCCATCGAGGTGGAACCGTTGGAGCTGAGGCATTCCGACACCACGCGCAGCACGTAGGGGAACGACTCCTTGCTGGGCAACACCGGGATCAGGGCCCGTTCGGCCAGGGCGCCGTGGCCGATCTCGCGGCGACCGGGGGAGCGCATGGGCCGGGTTTCCCCCACGGAATAGGGGGGGAAGTTGTAGTGGTGCAGGTAGTGCTTCTCGCTGTTGGGGTTGAGGTCATCCATCTCCTGGGCATCACTGGGGGTGCCCAGAGTTGCGCAGGAAAGCACCTGGGTGAGACCCCTTTGGAACAGGCCTGAACCATGCACCCGCTTGGGCAGTACGCCCACCAGGGCGCTGATGGGGCGCACCTCATCGAGGTTGCGGCCATCCACCCGCTTGCCCTGCTCGAGGATTTGGGCGCGCATCATCTTTTTGGTGAGCGCCTTGAAGCTGTTGCCCAGCAACTTGTTGCTGCTAGCCACGGCAGTGCGCACGGGATCGGCATCGGCCAAGCCGGCAATCGCTTCGCTGGCCTTGGCCTTAATGCCATCCAGCTGGCCATCGCGTTCGGCCTTGGTGAGGCTGAACTGGGCCAATACGCCGCCAATCTCCTTAGAGCACTGCTTTTTGAGATAGTCGGGCAGGGTGGTGTCTTCTTTCTTCTCTTCAGGCAGCACCTGCTCAATGCCCAGTTCCTTGAGCAGATCGATTTGGTGGCGAATCAATTCACTTACGGCTTCGTAGCCGAAGTCGATCGCCTCGATCATGTCTTGCTCGGGCAGCTGGCGGGCGCCGGCTTCCACCATCACCACCCCAGCGGGGGTACCGGCCACCACCAGGTCGAGCTCAGAACGCTCGATCTCGCGGAAGCTGGGGTTAAGGATGAAGTCGTCTCCCAATAGGCCCACCCGCACGGCCGCCATCGGGCCAAAGAAAGGGATCTTCGCCAGCAGGGTGGCCAGGGAGGCGCCGGTTACGGCAAGCACATCGGGTGGTACCCGCTCATCGAGGGAAAGGCAGGTGGCAACGATTTGGAGGTCGTCCCGCAGCCAGCCGGGGAACAGGGGCCGCATGGGCCTATCGATCAGCCGGGCGGTGAGGGTGGCCCGTTCGGGGGGACGGCTTTCGCGGCGCATGAAGCTGCCGGGGATGCGACCGGCGGCATAGAGCCGCTCTTCGTAGTCGCAGGTGAGCGGTAGGAAATCAATGCCCTCGCGGGCGCTGGCGCGGGTAGAGGTGACAAGCACCGAAGTATCGCCGCATTCAATCAACACACTGCCGCCCGCCTGGGGGGCATAACGGCCCGTCGTCAGTCGGATCTCCCGACCATCGAAGGAGACCGACCGAGTTTCACCTTGCACTGGCGCTTATGTCCTGTTGTTTTCAAACCTCATCTTTGCATCCAGGCTTCACTCACTAGTTGCTTCCCTTGGATCAGCAGCTGCGCCCGCTGGCGCACCGCCTGGTGCAACAGGGGGGTGAAATTGGCATCGGCCAGGCAGAAGGCCCCAAAGCGCTCCAGGTGCGGATTAAGAATCTGCACGTCGTAGAGCTGAAAGCCCCCTGCCACCAAGGCCTGTTGCAGCCCCACCAGCACCACATTGGAGCCATGGGGGCGCAGGTGAAACATCGATTCACCGATCCAGCAGGCACCGATGGCGAGGCCCAGTTGGCCGCCGGCCAGCCCCTGGTCATCCCAGGCCTCAATGCTGTGGGCCCAGCCGGCAGCATGCAAGCCGCCGTAGATCTGCCGTAATTCTGGGCTAATCCAGGTTTCTGGCCGGTTGGCGCAGCCGGCCACCACCGCTTCAAAGGCAGTGTCTAGGCGCAGCTCAAACCGCCCGCTATTGAGCACCCGGCGCAGGGAGCGGGGGATGCGAAAGCGTTGGTCTAGGGGCAGAAGGGCCCGCTGGGGGCTACGAAAAAGGCCGAGGTGCCCATCGGGACCCTCGGCCATCGGAAACCAACCGGCGGCATAGGCCGCCAGCAGTTCGTTCACCAGCTGGACTTGACCACGCCGGGCAGCAGGCCCTTGTGGGCGCGCTCGCGCAGTTGGTTACGGCAAAGGCCGAAATCGCGGTAATAACCCCGGGGTTTGCCGGTGGCCCAGCAGCGGTTGCGCACCCGGTTAGGGGCACTGTTGCGGGGCAGCTGCTGGATCTTGCGGTGAATATCCAGGCGCTCCATGGGGTCAGCCGCCGCCTCAAAGGCCGACATCAGCGCAGCCCGCTTAGGGGCAAAGCGCTCAACCATTTTTTTGCGCTTTACGTCCCGCGCGATCATCGACTTTTTCGCCATGCGGCTGCCTGGGGGTTGGATCAGTTAATCAAAGACCTTACCTGAGCACTGGGACAGAGTTCCACCAGGCTGCACTCCCCACAGCGGGGGGTGCGGGCTGGGCAAACGGCGCGACCGTGATAGATCAACCGCAGGGAAAAGCGTTCCCACTCCGCCTGGGGCAACAACGGCATCAAATCCCGTTCAATCCGGATGGCATCGCTGTGGCGGGTTAAGCGCAGGCGCCCGGCCAGGCGCGTCACGTGGGTGTCCACGGTGACGCCGGCGTTAATGCCGTAGGCATGGGCCAACACCACATTGGCGGTTTTGCGCGCCACCCCCGGCAGCTGCAGCAATTCAGCCATGGTTGCCGGCACCTGCCCCCCATGGCGCTCGAGCAACAGCCGGGAACTGGCCACGATGTTTTTGGCTTTATTGCGAAAGAAGCCCGTGGATTTCACGTAGGGCTCCACCTCCTCGGCTGCCACGGCAGCGGCGGCGGCGGCATCGGGGAAGCGCTCAAACAAAGCTGGGCTGATCAGATTGACCCGCACATCAGTGCATTGGGCCGACAACATCGTGGCCACCAGCAGTTCGTAGGGGGTGCGCCAATCGAGGGAGCAGCTGGCATGGGGGTAAAGCTCCCCCAGGCGGGCGTGGATCAGCGGCGCCCGTTTTTTTGGACCAAGCATTCGAAAGTTAGTGGCCTAACAACTGGCGCACCAGGCTCAATTGGCTGGTGTCTTTAACGATCAACACAGCACTGAGCCCGAGCAAAAGCACCAGCCCCGATTGGGTGAACGCCATTTGCAAACGATCCGGCAGGGGCCGCCCCCGCAGGCCCTCGAGCAGCAGCAAAACGAATTGGCCACCGTCCAGCAGGGGCAATGGCAGGGCATTAAGCACCGCCAGGTTTATGGAGATCAAGGCGGTGAAGAGGAAAAGGCTTCCGCCCCCCTGGTGGGCCAGCTGGGCCCCCATCTCCACGATCTTCACCGGCCCAGACACCTGGGAGGCGGTTTCACCGAAGTGGGTGGCAAGGGTTACGAAGCCTTCCACCGTGCGGCGGATGATCTGGCGGAAATCGTGGGTTGCCTGCTGGAGGATTTCCCCTGGTCCTTTAGCCGGCCGGAACAATTCAATGCCGTCGGGTTGCAGCTGGGCACCGATGCGACCGCTGCCCCCCTGGTTGGCGGGGGTAAGTGGCAACTGCAGCTTGCTGCCGTTGCGTTCAATTTCCACGGTGAGGGCCCGGTTGGGGGCTGCTTTAACCGCCGCCACCAGGGTTTGCACCGCCTGGCTGCCACCGCCCAAGGGCTGGCCGCCCAGGCCCACCAAGCGGTCGCCCGCCCTGAGGCCCGCCCGTTCGGCGGCCTGGTCTGGCTGCACCGCCGCCACCAGGATGCCGCCGGTGGGGTTGAAACCAGCGGGAATCCCCACCACCACCCCCTGGGCCACCAGCACCGACCAGGCAAACAGCAGGTTGGCGAGCACCCCGGCGGCAATCACCAAGGCCCGCTGGGGGATCGGTCGGTTCTTAAGCAGATCAGGATCCTTGGGGTCAAATCCACTGTCGGGATCGTCATCGGGGAAGGCCACAAAGCCCCCCAGGGGGATCGCCCGCAGGGCAAATTGCACGCCGCGCCGTTGGCGTTCAAACAACACCGGCCCAAAGCCCACCGAAAAGCTGGAAACCCTGATGCCTTGCCAGGTGGCGGCCAGGAAATGCCCCGACTCATGCACCACGATCAACAGGGCCAGGATCGCCAGGGCGGAGAGAACACCCATTAAGTAACGGCCGCTTAGTCAGTCCATTGTGGGGGGCTGCTCACTGAAGCGTGTCTGTGCCCATGTAAGGCACAAGCGCTGCCGGCAACCGCACACTGCCATCGGCCTGCTGGCCGTTTTCCAGCAGGGCGGCCATGGTGCGACCAATGGCGAGGCCACTGCCATTGAGGGTGTGGAGCAAAGCGGTGGTTTTGCCATCCCGGAAGCGAATCGCCGACCGCCGGGCCTGGAAGTCGCCACAGGTGCTGCAACTGGAGATTTCCCGATAGGAGTTGGCGCCAGGCAGCCATACCTCGAGGTCATAGGTGCGGGCGGCGGAGAAGCCGAGGTCACCGGTGCAGAGTTCCAGCACCCGATAGGGAAGTTCGAGGGTTTGCAGCACCGCTTCCGCATCGGCGGTGAGCTGCTGGTGGGCTTCGCTGGAATGGTCTGGGTGGCAAAACCAATACAACTCAACTTTGTTGAATTGGTGCAAACGGATCAAGCCCCGGGTGTCGCGCCCGTAGCTGCCGGCCTCACGGCGGAAACAGGGGGTGTAGGCGGCATAGCGAAGCGGCAGCTGGTCGGCATTAAGGATTTCGTCGCGGTGCAACGAAGTGATCGGCACCTCGGCGGTGGGGGTGAGCCAGAGGTCGTCGTCTGCACAGCGGAAACTTTCTTCCGCAAATTTGGGCAATTGACCGGAACCGGTGAGGCTGGCGCTGTTCACCAGGATCGGCGGCAATACCTCGCGGTAACCCTTACTGGCATGCAGATCAAGCATGAAGTTGATCAGGGCCCGTTCCAACCGCGCCCCCTGGCCCATCAGGGTGATGAAACGGCTCTGGGCAATGCGCACCGAGCGTTCGGTTTCAAATAGGCCCAAGCGTTCGGCGATCTGCCAGTGCTCTTCGAGGCCATCGGCTGGGCGCGGGCTACCCCAGCGGCGGATCTCGAGGTTGTCGGCTTCGCTGCGGCCCTCAGGGCAATCAGCACTGGGGAAATTTGGATAGGTCAACAACTCCTGGCGCAATTCCTGGGCCAGGGCCTTTTGCTGCTCCTCCAGTTCCGCCACCTGTTGCTTGATCTGGTTGCCCTGGTCGCGCAGCTGCTGCACCTCAGCCCCCTTGGGATCAACGCCCCCCTGGATCAGCTGACCCACCTGCTTGCCGATGCGATTGCCCTCCGCCTGCAGGTCGTTGCGGGCCTCCTCCAAATCGCGTTCCCGCAGGGCCGTTTGCTGCAGGCCGCTGAAATCCACGCTGAGGCCCCGGCGGGCCAGCTGACTGGTCACCTCCCCAGGGTTTTGACGCACCAATCGCAGATCCAGCACCGCCGAGGCCCCAAAGCGGCTGCAGCCTAAGGGGGGAGCTAAGCGCTCAAAGCACCTGCACCACTTCACTTACCTCGGGAATGGCCTCACGCAGCTTGCGTTCGATGCCCATCTTCAGGGTCATGGTGCTGCTGGGGCAGCTGCCACAGGCCCCCTGGAGCCGCACCTTGACGATCGGACCATCGATTTCCACCACTTCCACATTGCCGCCATCGGCCATCAGATAGGGGCGCAGCTCATCGAGGGTGCGCTCCACATTTTCCAGGGTGAGGGCCTGGGGATCGTTGCCTTCAGCGGTGGGGCTGACCTCGGCGTTGGCGGTTTCGGTAGGGGCTTCGGTGCTCATGGCAAAGCTGCATTTCCCTTGACTTTAGTTATGTTCCCCAACCTTCGAGCCCCAGGGGGCCAGGGGGCCAGTTCTTAGGATGCACCCATGACAGACGCCCCCGTTTCCCGGATCCGCAATTTCTGCATCATTGCCCACATCGACCATGGGAAATCCACCCTGGCCGATCGGCTACTGCAGGACACCGGCACGGTGGCAGCCAGGGATATGCAAGCCCAGTTCCTCGACAACATGGAGCTGGAGCGGGAACGGGGCATCACGATCAAGCTCCAGGCAGCACGGATGAACTACAAGGCCCCCTCTGGGGAGACCTATGTGCTCAACCTGATCGACACCCCTGGCCATGTGGACTTCTCCTACGAGGTGAGTCGCAGCCTGCAGGCCTGCGAGGGGGCCCTGCTGGTGGTAGATGCCAGCCAAGGGGTGGAGGCCCAAACCTTGGCCAATGTGTACTTGGCCCTGGAAAATGACCTGGAGATCATTCCAGTGCTCAACAAAATTGATCTACCCGGGGCCGACCCCGATCGAATCGCCAAAGAAATCGAAGACATCATTGGCCTCGACACCTCAAGGGCGATCCACTGTTCAGCAAAAACAGGTCTTGGTATTCCCGAAATTCTCGAGGCAATTGTGGAGCGGGTGCCAGCGCCCCCGGATCGCATCGAGGAACCATTAAGGGCATTGATCTTTGACTCCTACTACGACGCCTACCGGGGGGTAATTGTTTATTTCCGAGTAATTAGTGGTCGCATAGCCAAGAAAGACAAGGTGCTATTGATGGCATCAAAGAAAACCTATGAATTAGACGAAGTGGGGGTAATGGCCCCAGACCAGCGCCAAACAGAGGAACTCCATGCGGGGGAGGTGGGCTACCTGGCGGCATCGATCAAGGCCGTGGCCGATGCCCGGGTGGGGGACACAATCACCCTTGCCAATAATCCAGCAACCGAAGCCTTACCTGGCTATGCGGAAGCAAAACCAATGGTATTTTGCGGATTATTCCCCACCGATGCCGATCAATACCCCGACCTGCGCGAAGCCCTAAACAAATTAAAGCTCTCAGATGCAGCCCTGCAATTTGAGCCTGAAACCAGTAGCGCCATGGGCTTTGGCTTCCGTTGTGGCTTCCTAGGCCTGCTACACATGGAGATTGTTCAGGAACGGCTGGAACGGGAATACGACCTAGATCTAATTGTTACAGCACCATCGGTGGTGTATCGGGTAACAATGATTGATGGCTCAAAAATTATGGTAGACAACCCTGCCACCCTGCCTGATCCCCAGCAACGCACGGCCATCGAGGAGCCCTATGTAAAGCTGGAAATGTATGCACCAAATAGCTACAACGGCACCCTAATGGAGCTATGCCAGGAACGCCGTGGTGAATACATAGACATGAAATACATCACCACCGATCGCGTCACACTCACCTACGAGATGCCCCTGGCCGAGGTGGTCACAGACTTCTTTGATCAAATGAAAAGCCGCACCAAGGGCTACGCCTCCATGGAATATAGCTTGATTGGCTACCGCGAAAATTTCCTGGTGCGGCTAGACGTGTTAATCAATAGCGAAAAAGCTGATCCCCTCACAACAATCGTGCACCGCGATAAGGCCTACAACGTGGGCAAAGGCCTGGTGGAAAAACTAAAAGAATTGATTCCCCGTCAACAGTTCAAAATCCCCCTCCAGGCCTCAATCGGCAGCCGCATAGTGGCCAGCGAAAGCATTAGCGCCATGCGCAAGGATGTGCTCGCAAAGTGCTATGGCGGCGACATTTCCCGCAAAAAGAAACTACTGCAGAAACAGGCAAAAGGTAAAAAACGCATGAAAGCCATGGGCAAGGTGGATGTGCCCCAGGAGGCCTTCATGGCAGTGCTGAAACTCAATCAGTAAGCATCAGCAACCGGGCCAACCCTTAAAGCCAGCGCAGCCCTGCAACAACTGGAGCCCCCGGGGAAAGCTGGATGTAGTTGCTAAATCCCCCCATTAATCCGCTTGTATCTGAGAGCTGGCTGAGTCCCGCTTGAGAACTTGCTTAAAGCGCCGCGAGAATTAGCTGAGAGCAATGCCAGCTAGCCTCCGCCCATGGCTTTCACCCCCCTGCAGCGCCTGTGGACTTGGCGCCCCCGCAGCCTTTCGGCCCGGCTGGCCAGGATCGGCCTTTGGGTGGTGCTTGCTTACACGCTGATCGCCCTTATTACCGGCCCCTTGATCCAGCTGGGCCTACTTAGCGACCCCAACAGCGGCATCAATAACCCCATCTATGCGGCCCCCAGCTGGGGGCATTTCTGTGGCACCGATCGGCTCGGCAGGGATGTGTGCGTGCGCACCCTGGCCGGTGCTGGCGTGGCCCTGGAGGTGGTGGCCCTGGCATTGGTGCTGGCCCTGGTGATTGGTGTACCCCTGGGCATGCTCAGTGGTTACCTGGGCGGCGCCGTGGATCGGCTGTTGGTGTTACTGATGGACACCCTTTACACCCTGCCGGTGCTGCTGCTTTCGGTGGTGCTTGCCTTTTTGCTGGGCAGGGGCCTGCCCAATGCGGCTGCCGCCCTCTGTGTGGTGTATGTGCCCCAATACTTCCGGGTGGTGCGCAACCAAACCGCCTCTGTGAAGGCCGAGTTGTTTGTGGAGGCGGCCGAGAGCCTTGGGGCTGGCCCCTACTGGATCCTGCGCCATTACCTGCTGCGCAATGTGATCACCTCCGTGCCGGTGGTGCTCACCCTCAATGCCGCCGATGCCGTGCTGGTGCTTGGCGGTTTGGGGTTTCTAGGCCTGGGCCTACCGGAATCCGTACCGGAATGGGGTAGCGACCTGCAACAGGCCCTCACCGCCCTGCCCATCGGCATTTGGTGGACCGCCATCTACCCCGGCCTAGCCATGTTTGTGCTGGTGCTGGGCCTTTCCTTTATCGGGGAAGGCTTAGATGCCTGGGTAAGTGGCGCCGATGGGGCGCAGAATCCCTAAGTTGGAACTGTTAATCGGTTTGCTATGCCGGTTTCGCTGCTGCTGATGGGTCTCACCACCCTGCTCTGGACCCTGGGGGCCCGGAACAGTGATGAGGTGATTGGCATCCTCGAGAA